>MDTC01154840.1_pt1 | contig 21732 bp, 23 predicted proteins | sample 811181 | NCBI WGS metagenome assembly MDTC01 (sample SAMN05326644, study PRJNA326480) | marine metagenome | isolation source: seawater | place: Pacific Ocean: North | collected 2011 | reverse complement strand
TTCTTGTTGATAATTGTTCTGAAGACATTTCAAGAGAAAAAAATGCTACAGAAGATTTTTCATTATTTTCATGAATCTTTTTTGCAGCATGATACGCTATATTGGTAGCCAAAGCTGTTTTACCCATTGATGGTCTTCCAGCAATTATTACCAAATCAGATTTATGCAAACCTCCTAATTTTTCATCTAAATCTGTTAATCCAGTTGGAACACCTACAATTCCTTGATCATTTTGTCTAGCAAGCGTCGCCATCTCAATTGTTTGATCAAGTGCTTGATTAAATTTTAAAAAAGATTGTGAAAAATTACCTCTTTCAGCTAAATCAAATAAAGATTTTTCAGCATCTTCAATTATGTTCTCTCCACTTTTTTCTAATTCGTCATTATTTGAATCTTCGTTTATGTTTTGAGAAATAGCTATGAGTTCTCTCTTAACATACATTTCGTGTATTATTTTAGCATAATCAATTGATTGTTTGGTTGAAGAAGAAAACCGAGTTAATTTGACCAAATAATCAACACCTCCAACTTCAGTTAACCCACTATCATTTTCAAAGAAATTTTTTAAAGTTATAGGGTTAGCTATCATTCCTTTATTGTTTAAAGTTTCTATTGCTTCAAATATTTTTTTGTGAACCGGGTCAAAAAATTTGTTTGAATTTACTATATTTGAAACTTCATCAATTATATCATTATTTACTAATACCGAACCTATTAACGCCTGTTCTGCTTCTAAATTTGAAGGAAGTTTACTTTCTTCAGGTTTTTTAATATTTAGCTTTATATTTTCCATTTTTTATTCAAGATATTAGATTAAGAAATTTTAATGAAAACCTAAAAGTTACACACCTTTTTTTCAACCTGTGGAAAAATAAATTTTAAATAAGTGTGTTAAATTGAGTCTATTTTTTTGACGTCGATGGTTACTTTGGCAGAAACTTCAGAATGAAGATTAATATCAATTTTATAGGAACCAATTTTATTTATTTCTTGTTTCACTTCTATTTGAGAAGGAATAATCGTTGTTTTAAGTTGATTTAAAAAAGCGGTTGAAATCTCTTTTGGTTTAATGGACGCAAATAGTTCACCATTGTCCTTTGTTTCTTTGTTAAAATTTATTTTTTTATTGTTTATAAGTGTTGCGATTTCTTTGAATTCTTTTTTTATTTCATTGTTTTTTCTATTTAATTCATCTTTTTTTTTATTTACTAGAGCTATATTTTCTTTACTGGCACGTAAAGCTTTGCCACTTTTTAATAAGAAATTTCGTCCGTAGCCATTTTTAACTTCAACCAAATCTCCAATTTTTCCAAGCTTTCTTATGTTTTCCATTAATATTACTTCCATGACTAAACCAATCCTAAAATCTTTGCTTTTTTTATCGCGCTTGTTAATTTTTTTTGCTTTCCTTGTGACACCGAAGTAATTCTAGATGGCAGAACTTTATTAGTGTCTGAAATATATCTTTTTAACAATTCTATATTTTTATAGTCAATTATTGGAGCATCTTTAACGGATAGAGGACATTTTCTTAAAAATTTAGACTCAGATCTTTGAAATAAACTAAGTTTATTTAAAGGGTTTTGAGATCTTTTGTTAAATTTTTTATTCCTTCTTTTCATTTTTTTTAAAATATTCTTTTTCAGTATCGAGTTTTTTATATTTTACAGTTAAATATCTAACAACAGAATTGTCGATAGATATATTTTTTTTTATTTCATCCAATGTTTGATTACTACCTTCAAATTTATAATGTATATAAAAACCTTTATTGTAATTTTTTATTTTTCTAGCAAAATTTAAAAGTCCCCATTTTTCAATTTTAATAACTTTACCTGAAGAATTATTAATAATGTCATTATATTTATCGTGAATTTTTTGGACTTCACTAGTAGAAAGGTCTTGTTTAGCTACTAAAGTATGTTCGTAAAAGTTCATTTTGCTATCATTATTTTTCTATTTACTTAAAGATCGGTCTTATACTATTATAACTAATTCATTTCAATAGTAATAATACAATTGAAAAAATCGATTTATAAATGAAAGCTTTATTATTTCCAGGCCAGGGTTCACAAACAGTAGGAATGGGTTCGGAATTTTATAAAAATTTTGATTTTGTAAAAAAGATATTTGAAGAAGCAGATGAAAGGCTCAAATTTAAAATATCCAAGATAATTTTGGATGGGCCAGATTCTGATTTAAGATTAACAAAAAATACTCAACCAGCAATTTTAACAGTAAGCTATGCAATTTATAATGTGCTAATCAAAGAGTCTAATTTTGATTTTAAAAAAATCAAATTTTTTGCCGGACATTCTTTGGGAGAATATAGTGCACTTTTATGTTCGGGTTCTTTAAATTTTAATGATGCATTATTTTTATTACATGAAAGAGGAAAGGCAATGCAAGAAGCTGTTCCAGTAGGGAAAGGAGCAATGTTGGCAGTTTTAGGATTAGAATTAGAAGAAATTAAAAATTTTATTTTACAATTAAAACAAAAAGGAGTCTGTGAAATTGCTAATGATAATGCTAATGGACAAATAATTGTTAGTGGTGAAATAGAATTAATAAATAATTTAAACGATATTTTAAAACAAAATAAAAAAAAATCTATTTTACTTCCAGTAAGTGCGCCATTCCATTGTTCTTTAATGAAAAGTGCAGCAGAAAAAATGAAAGGAAAAATAAATTCAGTTAATTTTAAAAATTCAAATTTAGAAATTATAACTAATGTTACTGCATTACCAGAAAATCAATCAGAAAAAATCAAAGATTTGTTAGTTAAGCAAATTTATTCTAAGGTTAGATGGAGAGAAAGTATTTTATATATGAAAAGCAAAGATATTGATGAATTTATTGAAATTGGTCCTGGAAAAGTATTGTCTGGTTTGGTAAAAAGAATAACAAAAAATAGCAAATCAATTAGCATAAATTCAATTGAAGATGTTAAGAATATTACTAAATGAATTTTAAAGACAAAAAGATTTTAATTACAGGTGCAACTGGCGGAATAGGCAATTCTCTTGTAAAAAAATTTACTGACCTTCAAGGAATCGTTTTAGCAACTGGTACTAAAACAGAAAAATTAGATGAAATAAAAAAAAAATATCCAAAAATTAAAGTAAAAAAATTTGATATATCAAATCATTCAAGAATTGAAGAGTTTATTGATGATGTTGCATTAGAATTGGGAGGTATAGACATACTGGTAAACAATGCTGGAATTAATTTAGATAATTTATCTTTAAGAATTAAAGACGAAGATTGGAAAAAAGTTGTAGACATTAATTTAAATTCAACTTTTTTATTATCAAAGTATTCAATAAAAAAAATGCTAAAAAATAAATTTGGTAGAATTGTAAATATTACTTCAATAGTTGGGCACACAGGAAATTTAGGACAATCTAATTATGCAGCTTCAAAAGCAGGAATTATAGGGATGTCAAAAAGTCTTGCTATTGAGTATGCAAAAAAAAACATAACAATAAATTGCGTTTCACCAGGTTTTATCGAAACTGCCATGACTTTGAATATTGCAGAAAAAATGAAATTATTTTTAACATCAAGGATACCGATGGGTAAACTAGGAACTGGCGAAGATGTATCAAACTGTGTTGCTTTTTTATCTTCAGATTTGGCTTCTTATATAACCGGAGAAACTATACATGTTAATGGAGGCATGTATATGTCTTGACAATCGTAATGAATAATTTAATAAGAAAACAAATCAAAAATTCAAAATGGAAATTAAATGTCAAAAAATATAAGTGAAAAAGTTAAGAAAATAGTAGCTGACCACCTAGGTGTAGACGAAGAAAAAGTTACAGACGAAGCAAGCTTTATAGATGATCTTGGTGCTGATAGTTTGGATACAGTTGAACTAGTTATGGCTTTCGAAGAAGAATTTGGTTCTGAGATTTCAGACAGCGAAGCTGAAAAAATTCTTACAGTTGGTGATGCTATTAAATTTATTGAGAGTAAATCTGCTCAATAGTTTTAAGTTTTAAAAATCAAAATGAGTATAAACGATGAATGTATTATGGTTGTACTTTCATCACCCTCTGGTGCGGGGAAAACGACTATAAGTAAGAAAATTCAGCAAAAATATCAAAATTTTAAAATTTCAGTTTCTCATACCACTAGAAAACCAAGACCAAATGAAATTGATGGGATTGACTATTTTTTTGTAAATATAGATCAGTTTAAAAATGGAATTAAAAATAATGAATTTTATGAGCATGCAAAAATTTTTGGTAACTATTACGGAACTTCTAAAAAATCCGTTATAAATTTATTGAAAAATAATAACGATATTTTATTTGATATAGATTGGCAGGGGGCTCAACAACTGTCAAAATATAAAGAACTTAAGTTGGTAAAAATATTTATACTACCGCCAAGTAAAGAGGAGCTTAAAAAGAGACTGATCCAAAGAAACCAAGACAGACCAGAAATTGTAGAAGAAAGATTGAAATCGTATGAATCTGATTCATTTCATAAAAAAGATTATGATTTTGTAGTATTAAATGACAATCTTGAAAATTGTTTTAAAGAAGTTGAAAAAATAATTTTATCAAAAAAAAACACCAAAACAAATTAATTAATTTTTCTATATTTTTCATAAAATTCTGTAATTTTATAATATTGATTTGCGCTAAGTTCGTTTGGCCGACTAGACAAATCTACTTTTAGTTCTTTAGAATAGTCATTAATATTGTTGAACAATTTATTAAAAGCTTTGTTTATCATTTTTCTTTTACTTGAGAAAAAAATTTGTGTGACTTTCTCTAAATTGAATAAATTATCTATTTTAAACAATTCGTTGATTATAGGTTTAAAAACAATAACAGTAGAATCAACTTTAGGCTTGGGGTAAAAACAATTTTTTGAAACATTAAAATGATCTATTGCTTTTAATCTCCAATTAGAGATTACAGTAAGCCTTCCATATTTTGACGATTGGTGTTTAGCCAATATTCTTTCAGCCACTTCTTTTTGAAACATTAAAATTAGTTTATTATAATTGGGCAGCCAGTATTTAAATTTTATTAATTTTATCAAAATTTGAGTGGAAACATTATATGGAAGATTTCCAAATATAACAGTATTTTTTTTTATCTTTTTTTCTAAATTAAATTTAAGCATGTCTTCATTAAAAATATTTAATTCATTTTCAGATCCTATTTTATTTTTTAATAATTCGCACAATTTTTTGTCTTTTTCTATAAGGATTAAACTTTTAGGTTTATGTTTGATTATTTCTTTTGTTAAATTACCAGTACCAGGTCCTATTTCTATAATATTTTTTTTTTTAATTTCGGCTAATGATATTATTTTTCTAATAACATTAGGATCAAAAAGAAAATTTTGTCCCAAAGATTTTTTTGGTCTAAGTTTCATTTAAATATTTGAAAAAAATTCAATAGATCTAATTAAGCTTAAGGGATTAGCTTTTTTTAAACCAATAATATCTTGAGCTGTTCCATGGTCAGGAGAAACTCTTGTATACTTTAAGCCTAAAGTTATGTTTATTGCATCAAACTTAAACAAAGCTTTAAATGGCGCTAAGACTTGGTCGTGATACATCCCAACAATTACTTTATTTTTAAAATTTTTTATATTTAAAAAGACAGTATCAGCAGGATATGGTCCTGAAATTTTTAATTTTTTTCTTTTAAGTTTTTTTATAACTGGAATAATTACCTTACTTTCTTCAGAGTCTTTTCTTAGTTCAGCATTATGTGGATTAAGACCAAGCACAATTATCGTAGGTTTTTTTTTAAATAATTTGTAATAGGATTTATTCAAACTATTAATTTTGTTTGTTATGTTATTTATATTAATTTTTTTTACTATGTTTTTTATATTGGTATGAGTTGTAATAGGAACAACAGATAATTTTTTATTAAAAATCATCATTATTTCTTTATTTTTTAAATTATTTTTTCTTGATAAATATTCAGTTACGCCTAAATTTTTTTCTCTGAATGTTTTCTTTTTATCGATTGGACAGTTAATAAAACCAGTTATAAGATTTTTTTTTGCTAAGTTATTTGCAATATTTAAACATTTTAATACATATTTAGAATTTTCATTTTCTTTTATTTTGAATGGGTTTTTAAACTTAAGTGGAACATTTAATATTTGAAGTTTTTTTTCTGAATTTATATTTTTTATATTGTTAATTTTTGTTAACGGTATTTTTAATTTTAAACTGTTGAGTTGTTTTTTTATCAATAAAAAATTTCCAATTAAAAAAATATTTTTTTTCTGTTTATTTTTTATTAATTTCCAAGATTTAGCTATTATTTCGCTATTAATACTTTTAGGTTCTCCAGTTAATATAGCAAATATTTTTTTCATTTAAATTCGATTAAAGTTAAACTTTCTAGGTTTGAATAATGAGATTTGGAAAACAGATCAAGCTTTTCTTTTTTTTTTTGATTAACGATTTGTTTTTTTATTTTTTCCAGATCGTAATTTTTATTATTTTTTTCTGTTTTTATATTTTCTATTTTTAAAATAATCAAAGAATCTAAATTTTTTATAGGATTTGTTCTATTACCTATACTGATTTTTTTTAGTTCGTTTAAATAAGTTTTAGATAAGGATTTTTCAGAAACCCAACCAATTTGACCTCCGTCCAAAGCAGATGTAGAGATGCTGTATTTTTTTGCTGCATTTTCAAAACCATCTTTTTTTATTGTATTATAAATATTATCTAAAATTTTATTTGAATCTTGACTATAAGCAATTTCTATCTCAGACAATTTATATTTAACAATTTCATTTTCATCTAAAATTCTTTTTCTTAATTCATTTTCAATTTCTACAGTGTTTATAGCGATTTGATTTTTATAAATTGAATATATTAAAGTGTTCCACAAAAGGTTGGTTCTAAATTTATCTACAAAGTTTTCATAATCTATATAATTTTTTTCTAAAATATTTTTTAATCCTTCTTTGTTAGTGTTCAAACTTTTTGATATTCTTAGCAATAAATTGTCCAAATCATTTGAATTATACTTAGTTATTTTATATTTAACAATTTCATTTTTTTTAATTAATTTTCTAACCAAAGAATCAACAGCTACATTTTTGAATTGATTGATATTATTTTGAGTAAATTTTTTTTGACTTAAGATTATCATTGTTTTTATTTCGTTCTCAACATCAACGGCTGTAATAATCTCATTTCCAATTTTAGCTACTATTTGATTATTAATCTTTGCTATTGATTCAAACGAAGCAAAAAAGATAAAATATATTAATATTTTGATTAAGAAAATTTTTTTCATCTACCAAAACTTGGGCTAGTAATATTTGCAAAAGGTATAAGTGAAATTCTAAACATTAAGGAATCTTCAGGTTCAATATCGCTATCAGTATAAAATTCTCTTCTAAAAACAAGACCGGCTTTTAAACAATCATTTATATAGTCATAACTTAATTTATAAAAATCAGCAGAGCTTGTTAATAAATTACGTTTTGTTGAAAAGGATAATTGAGTTGATGAATTTAGCTCAATATCAATTCCTGTTTTTACATATTCCGTACTACCAATGTGGTTTTTTTCCTCTAAATAACCCAAATTAAATTTTGCACTTCCAAAAGTTATGTCAGTGCCAATCTCATTGTAGTTTAACTCCTTGTAGCTTTGATCGATTGCAAATTTATAATCTAAACTTAATTTATCATTTAATTTTAGACTTGATTCACCAACTATATCAGAGAGTTTTTCATTAAGAGTTGATCTTGAAGGCAAATCCCTGTCTTCTTCAGCACTAATGACTTGACCAGCAGAAAAAGAAAAAGTTTTGCTTCCAATATTTCCGTCTTTTTCTAAAATATTCTTTGTATAATCAAATCCCAATGAAGCACTTAAACCTCTTTCTATAATATCAATTTCAGTGGTTTTTTTAATTTCATATAAATTTGAATACTTTAATCTACCTTCTGTTGTTCTTCTCATATGACCTGGTGCATAACGTAGTAATATTTTTGGTGTAAACAAATGATTAAACCCTTTATTTAAATCATTTTTATAAAATGGAATTTTGGCTAAAAATCCAAAAGCCCCAAGCAAGGAATCATCTTCAGGTTTATATACGTTCGTGTTTTTTGAATTATAATTAACACTTTTAATCAAACTTTCAAAATGACTTTCTATACCTAAACTATTTATTTGTTTATTTGATTTCCAGTTAATGTCATTAACAAAAAATTCTGTTTTTTTATTAACATCATAATTTCTTACCTGTAAATTTGATGACAAGTCAAAGAAACCATACTGTTCACTAGCTAAAATATTTTTATCTAATGTCAAATAAGGTAACAAATATTCATATCTAGAGTTGTCTTTAACAGTAAGGTCTTCAAAAGAACTTATTTTTGCACCAAAAAACATATTTTCATTTTCGTAACTATAAGACAAATCGTTTTCAAGAATATTTAAATCATTATCAACTAATTCTGTTTCAATATCATGTATCTTTAAGTAAGTGGCATTAGATACTTTTTGCAAATTGATTTCCAAGTCACTATTTTGATTTTCTTCTTGAAGGAAAGACATGTTAAATTTTGAAAAAAAATGAGCTCTTGATCCTGAAGTTTTTTTATGGGTTGTTTTTTTATAACCTTTTGTAAATCCTGTATCGACAATTAAAAAAGAATTTTTAAAATCTTGTCTATATTCAGTCAATAATAGAGGATTTTCCCTACCATAAAGTTTTGGTTTAAAAGTTAAATCTTTATCATCAGACATTGCCCAAAAATACGGTAAAGTAATTCCTGCGCCTAAAGTTGAATTATCAGTGAATGAAGGAACTAAAAAACCGGAACGTCTTTTGACAGTTGGGTCTGGATGAGAAAATTTTGGAAAATAAAATATTGGAAAATCATAAACTTTAATTATTGCATTGTCATAATATATTGTTTTTTTTGCCGTGTTATGATTAATTTTTTCTGACTGAAGAGTCCATGGCGGACATTTATTTTCCCCTCTATTTTTGCAATAAGTAAAAACTCCTTTAAGCAACTCATTGTTATTTTTATCCATTGTTATACTATTGGCAAAAAATCTTGGTTCGTTTTTTTTATTTACCTTAAAAGAATCATTGTTTAGAAATACTTTAACGTCAGAACCTGCAATTTTTCTTTTCTTCTCATCAATGTAGATTTCAGAAAAATTATAATTATTATTATTAATGTCTATAATTTTAATATTTCCTTTAGAAAAAAAAATATTTTTTTCAATAAGATAATTAAATGATTCAACAAAAATTTGATTTCCATTTTTGTCAATTATTTTAGTATTTTCATTTGATGTTATTATTTTTTTTTTATCGTCAAAAAAAACATTTTCTCCAATAACCTGAAAACCTTCAGACGTAACTATTTTTGTGTTTCCAACGGTTATTAGTTGCTTTTCTTTTTTGTTGTATTTAGCCTTATCTGTAAATAATTTGTTATTTTTATAATCTGTGGCTACTACATCTCCTTCTAAAATGGCAATCTTTGAATTCTTATCTATTTTAATATTGAAAGAAGTTACTTTAAATTCATCAGCAGAAATTAATTGATTAAAAAATAATAAAACTAATAAGGTAAAAAAAAATAATTTATTTTTCATTTATTTGTAATATTCCAATTGAACAAAATAAGCTAATAGCAATTATTGGCATCCAAACAGCCAAGGTAAGAGACACCCTATTTGTTTGTCCTAAGGCCACAGAAACTTTTGACAAATAAAAGATTATAACGCAGGAGATAATAGATATAAAAATATAGTATAAATTCTGTGATTTATTTATAGAACCAACTGTAAAAATAGAGGCCAAAACAACCATAAGAAACAAGAAAACTGGCATTGAAAAAAATAAGTTTAATTTTTCATTCAAAATTTCTTTCGAATATCCTCTTGCATTTAGTTTTTTGTATTCACTAACTAGTTCAAAAAAGGAGATTGTATCCAAATTTTTATAAAGAGAGTTTAATTTTTCAATATTATAAATAGAATAGATTTCATAATTATCTTTAGTAACAGGATCAATTTCATTATCAAAGTCATAAATTTTTGCCGATTCAAATGCCCATAGATTATTCTTTATACTTACTTTTTCTGATTCAACTCTTTTCGATATTTTATTTTCTTTATCTATTTCATAAATTGTAACATTTTCCAAATTACCATCTTTTATATTTTTTGCTGTTGTTATTCTTAGATTGTTATCAATCACTTCTTTAATCCAAACACCATTTTTATTAATAGAAACTAAATGTTCTATATCATTAGAATATTGCGCTTTTGTTTTCTCATAATATTTAATCATTGCGGATGTTATAGGATTTATTGCAAATATTATTGTAACCCCAAATATTAAAGCGGTAAAAGACAAGATCAAAATAATTTTTAGATTAGAGAATCCAAAAACTTTAAGTGTTAATAAATCTTTATTTGATTTGATTGATATCATGTACCACATAGAAGCTATAAATATTACAAAGGGCAGTAGTTTGATTATTAAATTTGGTATGAACATTACTGTCAATAAAAATGGCAATCCTAAACCTTGATCTAGATTTTTAAAAAATTCAATTTCTTCAAAAAGATTTAATATTATTCCAAGACAAACAAAAACCAACAAAACATTTAAAATTACTTTTAAAAAACCAAATATTAAATATTTATTAATAATTTTGTTCATTATGATTTTATTTTTTCATTGTTAATTTTTGTTGATAAAATCAAATAAGTAATTGGCATAAGTATTATAGGCAAGAAAAAATATGACATTCCATACAATTTTGAAAAACCAGAAAAACGTACCAATATTTCTGCCAAAATCAATATCGCAAAACTTAAAGCAAAATAAAAATATTTATCTCTATTTTTTGTTTTTCTATTTGAAATTAATACAAATGAACAAATTAAAGTTATCAAAGGTATATAAATTGGCATACCGACTCTTCTCAAAAGTGTACTAATTATATCTTTATCCATATTATGCTTTGGGCAATTAACAATTTCTTCATTGTCAAAATTTTCTTTTTTTCTAAATAAACATTTTAACAAAGAAGAAGAGGGAGTTTCTTGTAGTTTTGGTTTGGTAATTGTTCTGGGTGTTAAAGTGTTTAATTTTAACTCAGTTCTTGAAAAAGTTACATTATTTAATTTTCCATTTTGATTTTGTGTTTGAATTAAACCATTAGTTAAAATTATTTTTTTTCCATCAAGAAAACCTTTCTTTGCAATAATAGTAGTATTGCTAGAACTTTCTGAATCTTCCACAATATTTTTGAAAGTATTACTTTCGTCTCGTATAAAAATATTTTCCATTTCGTTATTATTATTTTTTTTTTCAACATAGAATGTTAGATTCTTAAAAGAATCGCTGAAACTATTAATTTTAATCACAGAAGGCATCGAGTCAAAATTTGAAGATCTAATTAGCGCTCTTGATTTGTTCAAAGAATTTGGAGTTATAAATACTGCAAAACTGAGTTGAATTAATAAAACTATTAGCGATACAAGAAAAAATAGATTTACAAGCTTTATTTTATTTAAACCCGAAGTCCATAATATTATTAATTCGTTTTGTTTTTCAAACTTTAATATTGTTAGCGTAAATGCCAACAAAAATGATAAAGGTATAAACTTGGTTATTATGTTCGTTATGTTAAATAGCGAGAACAGAAAATATGTGCCCACGGAATGCCCATTTTCAACAATTAGATCTAAAAAACTTACAGCCCTTACAGTCCACGCTATTGCAGACAAAGCGAACAAAATAGTCAAAAATGATTTTAATATTTCGAAAGTAAAGTATTTATAAATTTTGTTTTTAAGCATAAAATTTGATATATAAATAAATCAACTTATAGGAAAATTCAATCTAAGGTTTAAATATGATAAATTTTAACAGTAAATTTAACCCAAAAGCTTCAAATATTGCTTTTTTTATATCAAATGAAATGAAAATTAAGCAGGAGAAGTCAATTCCTCAATCAGCAATATCCAAAATTAATTTTTTTCTAAAAAAAGTTTCTAAAAAAAATAAAAAAGAGATCCTTTCATTTGACCTTTCTGAAAGTCAAAAATGTTTTTTAATAATTATTAAAAAGAATTTTGAGCCTTATGAAATCAATAATCTTGGAGCAGCTTTAAAAGCTAATTTAAAATTAGATAAAAACATTAAAAATATAAGCATACTCGGGAATTATGTTTCAGACGAAATTATAACAGAATTTGCTTATGGTTTTGAATTAAAAAGTTATAAATTTGACAAATATAAATCTAAAAAAGACGATGTTGTTCAAAGTATTGATCTAACAGTAAAAAATTCAAATTCTTTAAAATTAAAATACAAATATTTCTTTTCAATTAAAGAAGGAGTTTTTTTAGCAAGAGATCTTGTTTCTGAACCGCCAAATGTATTAAATCCTAAAAAATATACAGAAGAAATCAAAAAGCTAACAAGACTAGGTTTAAAAGTTGAAGTTTTAAATGAAAAACAATTAAAAAAACTTGGCATGCATTCTTTGCTTGGTGTTGGCCAAGGCAGCAAGAACGAAACATTTTTGGTTGTTGTTAAATGGAATGGGGTGAAAAAAAATTTTGGAAAGCCATTAGCTTTTGTAGGAAAAGGCGTATGTTTTGACACTGGAGGAATTTCTTTAAAACCAGCGAGGTTTATGGAAGAGATGAAATATGACATGGGTGGATCTGCTGTGGTAGTTGGCTTAATGAAATGTTTAGCTATAAGAAAAGCAAAAGTTAATGCTATTGGTGTAGTAGGGCTTGTGGAAAATATGCCTGATGGAAATGCACAAAGACCTGGTGACATAGTTAAATCTTACTCTGGCAAAACAATAGAAGTGCTTAACACTGACGCTGAAGGTAGACTGGTATTAGCTGACGCCTTAACCTATACAGAAAAAAAATTTAATCCTAAATTTATTATTGATTTAGCAACTTTAACAGGAGCTATTATTATGGCTTTAGGAGAAGAATACGCTGGATTATTTTCTAACAACGATAAGCTGTCCAAAGAATTACATGAAATTGGAAATAAGATTAATGAAAAAGTTTGGAGATTGCCGCTTCATAAAAATTATGACAAACTGATGAACTCAGTTTATGCTGATGTACAAAATATTAATTATGCTGGAGGAGCAGGTTCAATTACAGCAGCACAATTCTTACAAAGGTTTATAATTAAAAACACACCATGGGTTCACTTAGATATAGCAGGAATGGCATTTTCAAAAAAGGCTGCAAATTTGAACTCAGGTGGAGCTACTGGATTTGGTGTAAGATTATTAAGTGATTTAATTAAAAAATATTATGAGAAAAATTAATGGAACGAACACTTTCAATTATTAAACCTGATGCTGTTGAAAGAAATTTAGTAGAAGAGATTAAAACTATTTTTTTAGAAAATGAATTAGAAATCAAAGATAGTAAAAAAATTCATATTTCAAAAGAAGAAGCTTCTGAATTTTATAAAGTTCATCAGTCAAAACCTTTTTATGACAAATTATGTTCTTACCTTTCTTCTGGACCAATAGTAGTAATGATTTTAGAAGGCAAAGATGCAATTTTAGAAAACAGAAGAATCATGGGAGCAACGGATCCAAAAAATGCTGATTCAAATACCATTAGAAAATTATATGGTATTTCAATAGACAAAAACTCTGTTCATGGGTCAGATTCCTTAGATAATGCTAAAAAAGAAATTAATTTTTTCTTTAAAAACTAATTCATCAAATGTAATTTAGTAATGGCTTCAGAAAACGCTCTGTATTCTATTTTTTGAGTCTTTTTTTTTAAAGTTTTAACATTTTCATTTTTATAAATTTCAAAAGATTTTTTTAAAATTATTTTACCAGAGTCTAGTTTTTCATTTACAAAATGGACTGTGCAACCAGCTATTTTTTCTTTGTTGTTTAAAATACGAGAAAAGGTGTCAATGCCCTTATATTTAGGGAGCAAAGAAGGATGTATATTTAGTATCTTGCCCTTATAGTTTTTAATAAAGTTTTTTGATAAAATTTTCATATAACCCGCTAGACAAATTAAAGATATTTTTCTTTTCTTTATTTCGTTTAATATTTTAATTTCAAATAAACTTTCTTTGGTATTAATGATTTTAAAAGGAATAGAATATTTTTTAGCAAAAACTAGTCCAGGAGCATTTTTTTTATTTGAAACAACTAATTTTATATTTATAGGAAACCTGTAATCTCTAGAGCTGTCAATTAAGGCTTTTAAATTAGTACCAGCTCCAGAAATAAAAACACAAGAATTTTTTTTTACCATTTAATATTTTTTGATAAATTAATCTTTTTTTTATTTTTTGAAATATATCCGATTTCGTATGGCATATATTCTTTTTTAAAATATTTCTTTATTCTTCTTATATTTTTTTTATTAACAATTAAGCAAAATCCAACACCACAATTAAAAGTATTTAACATTTCTTTATCGGATATATTATTTTTTTTTAACCATTTAAAAATATTTTTTACTTTAATTTTAGACAAATCGATATTTGCAGAAAGATTTTTTGGTATCGATCTTATAATATTATCTATTAAACCTCCTCCTGTAATATGAGCAGCAGAATTAATTAAATTATTTTTAGTTAATTGTAAAATTTCTTTAGTATAAATTTTTGTTGGTTTTAATAATTCTATTTTAAGAGAACTTGGAATATTATTTTTTTTCAAAATTGACCTTACTAATGAATATCCATTTGAATGTATACCGCTAGAAGGTATTGCCAAAATTATATTATTAATCTTAACATTTTCTTTCTTAAGAAGTTTTTTTTTCGAAACAATGCCAACAGAAAATCCAGCTAAGTCAAACTTATCCTTATCGTATACACCAGGCATCTCAGCAGTTTCTCCACCAATTAATTCACAGTCGGATAAATTACATCCCCTTACAATACCTTTGAGTATAAGTTTAATTTTTTTTAAATTAATTTTTCCAATAGCTATATAGTCAAGAAAAAATAATGGTTTTGCTCCTTGTACAATAAGATCATTTACACACATTGCTACCAAATCGATTCCAATCGTATCAAATTTCTTAAATCGATTTGCCAATTCTAACTTGGTGCCAACACCATCTGTTGATGATACTATTAAAGGATCTTTAATCTTAATATTGCTTATATCAAATGTAGAGCCGAAGGCTCCGATATTTTCTGGATTTTTTGATTTATTCTTTTTTTGGACATTTTCTTTTGAGATCTTAGATATATGCTTTACAAAGCTGTTTGCAAGAGCAATATTTACTCCGCTTTTTTTATAACTATTTTTTGTTTTTTTCATTAATTAAATGATAATTATTTAAAATATGAATAAAATTATTTTTTATTTTTTTATAATAGTATTTTTAACCAAAACTGGAAATGTTTTTTCTAGCAACAATATATTTAATGTTGATAATATTATAATTAGCAAGAGCAATAATGAAAATAAGGAAGAATTATTAGATTCTGCTTTTAAAGAGGGTTTTAAAAAACTTATAAGAAAAATCTTATTAACTAAAGATTTAAACTCTGTAAAACAAACTAGCCTTAGTGATATTAAAAAATTAGTTTCTACTTATCAGATTGTAGAAAATGAAGACCTAATGAAAGAGAAGAAGATAAGCGTAAATTTATCATTTAACAGAGAAAAAATTAATGATTTTTTCTATTCCAAAAATATTTCCTATGCAGATGTTTCTAAAATAAATTTAGTCTTATTTCCTGTTTTAATCGAAGACAATAATTTTTATTTATTTTCGGATAATTATTTTTACAAAAATTGGATTTTAACTAACGAATTTAAAGAAGATGAATTTATCAATTATGTTTTGCCAATAGAAAATTTAGAATATTTTCAACTAATTAATCAAAATAAAAATAACTTAGAATCAATTCCTATAAAAAAAATCTTATCAAATTATGATTTGAACGATTATGTTTTTTTAGTTGTGACAAGATTTAAGGAAAAAATAGAGGTATTTTTGAAAGGATCGATATCAGGCAATGAAATAGTAAAAAATTTTAATATTAAGAATGAAAAAAATGACGATAAGGAAAATCAATTTAAAAATACTATTAAAAAAACAAAGCAAGAAATAAATGAGATTTGGAAATCTCAAAATTTAGTAGATGTTAGAACACCTTCTTTTTTGAATATAGTTTTGAATGTAGAAAAAAAAAATGATTTTTTGAATCTTCAAAAAGCTTTTGAAAAAATAGATTTAATTGAAGATTATTACGTGTTGGAATTAAATAAAAAATATGTAAAAATTAAAATTAAATATCTTGGTAAAATAGAAAAAATACGATCTAAATTTAAGAACGAAGGAATAAAAGTTATTATTTCAGATAATCAATGGAAACTTAAATTAATTTAATATGAGTCAGTTAACTTTTAAATTTCCTTTTAAAGCAAGTTATTATAAAAAAGATTTTTATGTTTCGTCAAATAATTTTGCTGCATATAGGCTGATAGAAAGCTGGCCAAGTTGGCCCGGTAGATGTATAAATATTTTTGGTCCCAAAGGTTGCGGAAAGACTCATTTAGCAATTATTTTAAAAGAAAAAATTAATTCATTGATTGTTAAAGCATCAGAATTAGATAATTCAACTTTAAATACACTAAAGGCAAAAAAATGTTTAATAATTGATGATTATAATGAAAACATTGATGAAAAATTATTATATTCAACTTTAAATCAAATTAATCAATCAAATCAGTATATTGTAATAAATTCTTTGATACCTGCAAAAAAAGTTAGTATTAAATTAAAAGATCTTAAATCAAGAATTGAAAGTTTTATAGATTTGGGTATCGAACTGCCCACAGATGATTTGTTAAGAGTTATTGTAACTAAATCCTTTTCTGATAAACAAATAAAAGTTAATGTAAAAATATTAGAGTATATTTTAAAAAATATAGATCGATCTTATGAAAATGTATTTAAATTTATTAAAGATATTGATTCAGAATCTTTATCTACTGGAAAATCAATAAATATTAATTTAATTAAAAAAGTATTAGATAAATGAATAAATATAGATCACATAACTGTTCTGAATTGAGTGAAAAAAATATTGGAAAAAAAGTAAAAATTTCCGGTTGGCTACATAGAAAAAGAGATCATGGTAACTTACTTTTTTTAGACATAAGAGATCATTTTGGAATAACACAGTGTGTAATTGAAAATAAAGATAAAAATTTTAAAACTTTAGAAAAATTAAAACCTGAATCAGTGATTTTAGTAGAAGGTGAGGTTGTTAAGAGATCAAAAGAAACTGAAAATAAAGATTTAAAAACTGGATTAATTGAAATTAAGATAAAAGATTTTCAAGTTCTTTCATCAGCTGATGAACTGCCAATGCCAGTTTTTGGAGAACAACAATATCCTGAAGATATTAGATTAAAGTATAGATTTATTGATTTAAGACGAAAACAAATGCATGAGAATATTGAACTTCGTTCTAAAATTTTATCATTTTTAAGAAATAAAATGACTGAGAATAATTTTTTGGAATTTCAAACGCCAATTTTAACAGCATCTAGTCCAGAAGGAGCTAGAGATTTTTTGGTACCAAGTCGAGTACACCCAGGAAAGTTTTATGCTTTACCTCAAGCCCCTCAACAATTTAAACAAATGATAATGATAGCAGGCTTTGATAGATATTTTCAAATCGCACCATGTTTTAGAGACGAAGATGGAAGAGCTGACCGAAGCCCTGGAGAACACTATCAACTCGACATGGAGATGACTTTTGTGGAACAAGAAGATATATTTAAAATAGTTGAACCAATTTTTTATGATTTATTTTTAAAATTTGGCAATGGTAAAAAAGTTAATAAATATCCATTTTCTAGAATTACTTACAAAGATTCTTTGGAAAAATATGGAACAGACAAACCTGATTTAAGAAACCCCATAGAATTAGTTGATGTAACTAAACTTTTTTATTCAGACGAAGTTACATTAAAAATTTTTAAAGAAACTATAAAAAAGAAAGGTATTGTAAAAGCTATACCGACTCCAAATACAAATTCAAAACCAAGGAGTTTTTTTGATAATCTAAACAATTGGGCTATAGCAGAAGGAGCAAATGGTATGGCTTATATTACATTTGAAAAAGTTAAAGGAAAGATCGTTGGAAAGGGGCCTATAGCTAAATTTTTTTCCGATAAAGCTATATCAGAATTATTAAAAATTTGTAAAATAACAGAAAAAGATTCAGTTTTTTTTATATGTAATCAAGTTTCTGAAGCTCTAAGATTTTCTGGTGTAGCTAGGCAAAAAATTGGAGAAGAACTAAAATTAATTGATGATAATAAATTCATTTTTTCTTGGATTGTTGATTATCCTATGTACCATTTTGATGAAAAGGAGAAAAAAATTGATTTTAGCCACAATCCTTTTTCTATGCCACAAACAAAAATAGAAGACTTTGACAAAACTGATCCTCTGAAAATTTTAGCTCATCAATACGATCTTGTTTGTAATGGATATGAACTATCATCAGGAGCAATAAGAAATCACATAACTGAGTATTTATATAAAGTTTTTAACAAGGTTGGTTACTCAAAAGAAATGGTCGAAAAGAAATTTTCTGGTATGGTAAAAGCTCTTTCTTATGGAGCTCCTCCTCATGGTGGTATGGCTCCTGGAATAGATCGGATAGTAATGCTTTTGGCTAATGAGAAGAATATTAGAGAAGTTACACTTTTTCCTTTAAATCAAAATGCTCAAGATCTTTTAATGGGCGCACCGTCAGAAGTAGATTCAAAACAATTAAAAGAGCTTAATATCACAGTTGATAAAAAAACTAATTCTTAGTTTTTAAATTAATTCTAATATCACTTAAATCTACAAGTTTTTCTTCATAATTACTTCTAACAAAACCTTTTGAAGTAATATTTTTTACGATTTTTAAAAATTTATCATCTTCTGATGAAATATTTGTATCAACAGTATTAGCAATAGATGGTGTATGAGCCAACTCTTCTTTGCCCAAGTATGAAATAGCAAGTTCTCTAAAAACATAATCTAATATTGATGTGGCACTTAAAATTCTATCATTGCCCTCAACTTTACCAGAAGGTTCAAATTTAGTGTCTATAAATGCATCGACAAATTCATCAAGAGGAACGCCATATTGTAGACCTAAAGATATTGCGATTGCAAAATTATTCATTAGTGCTTTTACTAACTCACCTTCTTTGTTTGTGTCTATGAAAATTTCTCCTATTTTACCATCGTTATATTCACCCGTATGTAGATAAACCTTATGTTCACCTATAGATGCTTTTTGAATATAACCTTTTCTTCTGTCGGGCATTTTAAATCTTTGACTTATTTGATTTTTAATTTTTTTAGACAATTGGTCATTTTTTTCTATTTTTGATTTTTTTTGACTAGTAAATTTCTCTGAAAGATTTTCAGTTAACTGATCATTTTTTTCTATTTTTGATTGGTTTTTTTCACCAGCTCTTTTAGTTTTTCTATTATTTAGTCTGACATCAATAACTTCCACATTGCCGTCATTTCGCGAGTCTATTTTTGCAAGTTCTTTATCATTTATTTCGTCTAAAGTGTGAATAGTCTTAAAAGTACAGGTATAATAAGTTTCTACTATAAATTTTTTCATAATTTTTTTGAATCTGCCTTATTGTAGATATACATTTTATATAGTAAGTGTCTATAATATAATTTTACACTTAGAAAGTGTGTGGATTTAAAAATTTAATTTATGCTTAATCCAAAACAAATTTTTATCTGGTGGCATCGACAGACATTTGGAACTTTTTTAAAAACATTATTTTTTGGAAAATATGTTGGTAGAGACGAATATGGAAACAAATACTATCGAAGTAAAAAAGATGAAAGATGGGTTGTTTACGCCAATAAAGTCGAAGCTTCAAAAATTACTTCTGACTGGTATCTTTGGATGCATCATACGATAAACGATCTTCCTGTTTTTGATTCAGGAAAAAAATATTCTTGGCAAAAAAAACATTTAGAAAATTTAACTGGTACAATTGATTCTTACAAACCAAATAAAATTTCTAAATCAAATAAAGAAAAAAAATATGAAATTTGGAAGAAGTAAATATCTTGTTTTTATTTTAAGTATTATTTTTTTTAATTCTATTTTAAATTCAGAAGAAAAAATTGTAACTGTTCCTCTCGTTAATCTTGAGCAACTCAAACCTAGTTATGATGATGTAGAAAAAAACGAAGTAGTTAATCAAACAGAAAAAATTGAAAGTCTAAAAGAAAAAGATCAAAAAATTTTGAGTCACAAAAATATAACTATAAACATATTGGGGTTAGATAAAATTACGGCAAAAACTTCTGAAATCAAGATTAAAATAGGAGAAACAAAAAAATTTGGACTCCTTCAAATAAAAGGAATTAAATGTGGAAAAACTAATTCTATAAATGAACCAGGTGAAGCCGCATATATTCAAGTGAAAGATATTTCTGATAACAGAAATGAAAAAATATTTGTTTTTAATGGATGGACATTTTCTTCAAGCCCATCTTTTAAACCAATAGATCATCCAGTTTATGATTTATGGTTGTTAGGTTGTGATAATGTTTAGAAAAATTTTTCTTTTCCTATCCAATTAGTATCGAAATCAGATTCAATAAACTTTTTATGATTAAGGATTTTTTTATGAAGGTCTATTGTTGTCGTTATTCCTTCAATTACAAATTCATCTAATGATCTCAAAGTTCTTTGAATAGCTTCTTTTCTATTTCTGCCTTTGCAAATTACTTTTGCAATTAAACTATCGTAATACGGAGTTATTTTACATCCTTGAAAAATTGATCCATCTACTCTAGTTCTAAATCCTGAAGGTTGATGACATACTTTGATAATTCCTGGACTTGGTTGAAAATCTTTTGCTGGATCTTCAGCATTAATTCTGCATTCAATCGAATGACCCCTTGGGTCGATATCACTTTGTTTTAGAGCTGTTTTTCCAGAGAAAGCAATCCACATTTGCTCTTTAACAATGTCAATTCCTGTTTGAACTTCAGTCACCGGATGTTCAACTTGAACTCTCGTGTTCATTTCCAAGAAATAGAATTTTCCTTTTTCATAAATAAACTCAACGGTTCCCGCTCCTTCATAACCAATTTTTTCTACCATCTTTACGGTTTTTGTTAACAGTTCTGATCTTTCATCTTTACTTAGAACTGGAGACGGTGTTTCTTCTATTAATTTCTGATGCCTTCTTTGAACAGAACAATCTCTTTCGCCTAAGTGAATAGTTCCATTTTTGCCTGACATTATTTGAACTTCTATATGCCTTGGGTTTTTAAAATATTTTTCAATATAAATTTCATCATTTCCAAAATATTTTTTAGCTTCAGATCTTGCAGTTAAAAACAATTCTTCTAATTGATTTTCTTTTTCAACAACCTTCATACCTTTTCCACCACCACCACCTGACGCTTTTATTAAAACTGGGTAACCTATTTCTCCACATATTTTTTTTGCATCTTGATATGATTTAACACTACCTTCAGATCCTTCAATTATAGGCAAACCATTCTTTTTAGCTATTTTTTTTGCTTCTATTTTGTCTCCCATTTTTTTTATTAAATCTGAACTTGGTCCTATAAATTTAATTCCATGTTTTTGAACTACTTCTGCGAATTTAGCATTTTCAGATAAAAAACCATAACCA
>MDTC01120110.1_pt1 | contig 21732 bp, 5 predicted proteins | sample 811181 | NCBI WGS metagenome assembly MDTC01 (sample SAMN05326644, study PRJNA326480) | marine metagenome | isolation source: seawater | place: Pacific Ocean: North | collected 2011 | reverse complement strand
GATACATTAAAAGCACATCCACTTGGTCAGTAATTGTATTTTGCTAAAACTCCGTTTGCTCCGTATATTACATACGGCATTGCATTGGTTGTATAAGCAACACCATAATTAGCATTAGCATCAATTCCTATGTAACCATACAAATGTCTTTTTCTTTTTGCTTCTGTGTAGGTTTTGTTGAATGCATCTATTAAAGACATTCCGTCACGAATTCTTGTTTCAGTTTTTGAAGCAACTGCATCGTTGTTAATTTGTTCACCGATACCCGTGACAGTAATTGCGGCGTACTTAGAAGCATAATTTCCTGCAATTGTTCCACTATCACTTACTCTACCTGGATACTCGTTGCCTACACCACCGGTACTACTACCACTTGCTAATCTACCTTTGTTGTCAATCACCACACATCCTACCGTATCGTGCTCAACGGCTGAATGATAATTTTCTTTGTGAAGATTATGCAACCAATTTTTGGAACGATTCTCTGTCAAATTGGAAGCAACAGGAAGTTTCATTTCACGGGCGAGTAGTTCAGAACCAGGAGAAGCAAGAACTTTGGCATTTCTATTTTGAAGTTTTTCCGCAAGTTTACTTGGATTGCTTACATATGGAACAGAAATAACACCACTAAAATTTTGTTTGTGTCCATTCATTATGCTTGATGTCAATCTTGGTATTCCATCGGATTGTAAAGCACTTCCGATACCTGCATTGAATTGTTCATCATTTTCAAGCATTTCAAGGCATTGAACTACAGTTTTTATTGCTGATTTTCCTGATTTTAATTCAGACATACACAACTCTGCCATATTCTCAATTGATGCTATTGCTTTTTTTAAAGCATTTCCTTTTGGATCAATCGGACTTGCACCACCGTGAATGGTAATTAAAGGAACTGAATGCTTACCAAATAATTTGTTCATAAAACTATTCTATAAATAGTATTTTAATCTATCCAACGAATGGTAAACAAAGTTGATTTTTTATCTGTGTAATTAATATGAGGTAAATTTGGATACCAATACGTAAAATCGCCTTGTTGAGTCATTTTAGATAATTTATCTTTAAATTGGATATTGAACTTTCCGTCAGTAAGCACACATAAACTTTTCCAGTCTTCGTTTAAAATTTCCGAATTTTCCTTGGGTTTTCTTACATAAGGCACTTCGTGTCGTATTGACCATTTGAATTCGAGGTTCTCGGAAAAAAACTGAGGATGTATGTTTTTGTCAACGAACGGACCTACTATCCAATTTTTGTAATATTTGGTGTAGTTGGAAACATTTCCGTATCGTTTGCCTTCGTAGGTGCTTTTCCAACGCAAAACAATTGCGATACAATCAATATTAATTTGAAATTTAGGATGCCGAATAGAATCATGAACCGCATAATCACCATAACTTGATAATAATATACTTTCTGATTCGTATTTGACAAACATTTCTCCTTTGATTAAAAATACTGCTTCGCACCAATCGTCACCTCTACCAATCTCAGTTTGATTTCGTATTTCACCTGCTTTCCAATCACACCAACGAAAGTATACACTTTCTGCATGAGTTCTGCACATTTTATTTTTGAATGGAGCAAGAACCCATCCATTAGCATCAGCAAGTGATGCGACATTACCATCTTGTATATCACTATATTTCATACAACTCCTATACTATATTCGTTACAATTTAAAGTCAATTCAGAATAAGTATACAATTCGGTTTGTTTTATACTTATATTCATGGCAATTTACTTAAGTACTGTAAATGGAATAATTAATTATGAACTTGGTAGTTTATTGGAAACACCCGTAAGATGTTTCTTTTTAATCTCTGATACCGAATTAAGTGAACTAGAATACAAAATATACACCAATGATGGAAATTATGAAGTAATATTATTGAAACAAGTTTCGTATAAAAATAATCAATATTATTACACATTGCCTTGGAACTTAATTTCAACAATAGAACTTTTTGGCATTACTGAACCTGAATATGTAGAGACATCATGTTGTTCAGATTTTAATGTTTCTTTGGATGTGTTATACGGTCAATCAGAAACAATAAATCAAGTAAGTGCAACTGGTGGTCCAGACGGTACATTATGTTGGAGTGGTTTTGGTTTTTTTGGGTCACCTAAAGTTTATTTAATATCTCTTGGTGCAGATTATATTGACGGAGGTTTAACTCTAAATATGTCAGCAATTGTAAACTCCGATCAAATGAGATATACCACAGAAACTGGTGAGTGCTATGAAGGAATTTTGAGTGAACCACATCCATATGTAAATACTTTTCAAAGAATAAACGAAGGACAAGAAAACGATGATGATTCTGATTTATTTGAAGAATTTCCAATGTTTGGGGATGAATTTTTCTTAAATGGTGAAGAAACTCCAACACCAACGGAAACTCCAACACCCACAGAAACTCCAACACCATTCATTGTTTCTATGAGTGGGGATATCGAATACGAATCTAAACCAAGTGGATTTTTTAAATATACTGTTCACAATAAAAGTGACAATACGACTTTTAGTGATACAAAGTATTTTTATGAAATTAAAAAAGCATTTGATAAATGGGATTCAATTATTTTAGAAAGTCCGTATACCATAATCGAGAATAACGAGTCAATAAGTTGGAATATGTCGGTGGCAGTTGAGTTTGATACTTTAGAAAGTGGAACTCTTGGAGGTGCAATGCTTACGGAAGTTTTAACAATTAATGAAAATTATATTTTTAATTTCGGAGAAACTTTTCCTACAATCGGAGATTTTGTGATCAATACAGATTACTTGAATTACTTGTACAACGAAACTGATGTAACAGGAAATACTCAATTATATTCAATTACATTACACGAAATAGGTCATTTACTTGGTATTGGGTACATTACTTTTTTTCATCAAGGAATCATTGAAAATCAACCAATTGTAAGTTATTTAGATTCTAATGAAAATGTTACAAAAAGATATTACACAGGAACCAGTGGATTAACAGCATACAACGAATATTTTTCAAATGGAAAAAACAATTTGATTGGTATTCCAATTGAGGATGATGGAGGAGATGGAACTGCTCATGTTCATCCCGAAGAAGGTTTAGTAAATTATGGATATGGTGACATATCAGTAAACGATAGATACATAAATAATATTTGGCATCCTGGATTAGAAAACGAACTTATGACAGGATGGAGTGAAGATGACGCAAGTATGCCGATTAGTAAAATTACATTAGCATTATTAGAAGATATAGGTTTCTCTGTCGATTACACCAAGGTGCAAACATTTAATACAACTCCAACACCAAATAATATCTAAGAAAAATTTAATCAAAAAAATATAAATTAAGAAAATGTTATATATTTATCTCTATGGCCACAATTCAGTTATACACAGATAAACCACGATATGTTTTTGGTTGGTATGGAAAATGTGGAAATTCCACCAACTTTGATTTAAATACAATAAAACAATACCTCGTTGGCGTGTATCAAATTAACGAAGACGAAACATCGTGGGATTTGTATAATCCACTTCAACCAGATGGAATACAACAAGATTTTGAATTTCTTGTTCCTGGATTTATGTATTTAATTGTATTCAAGGCAGTCACAGGAAATACCGCAGTTGAAATTACTGATCTTGAAACAACTACTAATTTACCATCGCAAACATCAAACAAAAGAATTTCAGAAAATTGCGATAAAGGTGGAAATGAAGCATCATGCAATGCTATTGACGAATTAATTACTCAGGTTGATAAAATCTCAGATACACTTGCTAATTTAAAAGACTCATGTGATCAAACACCAACTCCAGTCCTACAACCAACTCCTACTCCAGAACAAGAAACACCAACTCCAGAACAAGAAACTCCAACACCTATTGCTCAGGACGAAGAAACCCCAACACCAAAAGAAGAAACACCTTCACCAACTAAAACACCTGAGTGTTGTGAAATAACTTTTATTTATAGAATTGTATTACCAACTCATTCTGCAAACAATGAATTCCGTATTCGTAAATTTATAAAAAATGCGGAAACTCGCATAGATCAATATGAAGTTGAATTGTTTTCTAGTTCACTTACAAATACCGATGATTGGGATATTACTGATTCAGTTTTAATAAATGATTCAGGTGATAGTCATCAACCAGTTATTATTTCAAAAACAATTGTTACATCTTCTATTGATACTTCTCAAAAATCACTTAAAGTAATAATAGAAGTTCCTGCAATTGGTGAAAATTGTGAATTTTTAGAATCAACACCAACACCTACAACTGATCCAACTCCAACACCAACACCGGAGCAGGAAACACCAACACCAACACCTGAACAAAAAACTCCAACACCAACACCTGAACAAGAAACACCAACACCAATTGCTCAAGATGAAGAAACACCAACACCTGTATCATGTGATGACAAAGTCAAAAATTGTCATGATGGTACAACGGTGACAAAGAATCCAGAAAATGATTGTGAGTTTGATGAATGTCCTGATTTAGATGGATGTAAAGATGAAACAAAATTGTGTCCGGATGGAAGTTATGTTGGACTTGATCCTGATAATAATTGCGATTGGATGCCATGCCCATCAGATGATGATGATGACGATGATGACACAGAAAAATGCAATGATGATGTAAAAAAATGTGCCGATGGTACTTATGTGGCAAGAGACCCTAGTAATTGTGAAGAGTTTCTTCCGTGTCCAAATACAGATGATCCGGATGATGACGATCCTGACGTAAATGATCCCGAAGATGATGATGATCCTGAAGATGACGTTCCTGATGATGATGATCCAGAGAATGATGATCCTGAAGATGACGATTGTAAGCAAGGAACACTTAAATGCATTGATGGTACTTATGTCGAGAGAGACCCAAATAATGAATGTAAATTTGTACCTTGTCCTGACGATAATAAGTGTAATGACGATATTAAGGTTTGCAAAGATGGATCGTTCGTAGTTCGTGATCCAAATGATTGCTCAAAATTTTTACCGTGTGATAGTGATGACGATTGCACAGATACAACGACTCAAGATTGTGGTGATGGAATTTTTGTTGGAAAAAATCCAGATGATTGTGATAACTTTTTACCATGTCCGGATTTACAATTGACTCCGACTCCAATTAATCAAGATAATTTGACACCAACTCCAACTCCTGATCCAGATGCGACACCGACTCCTACTGATAAGTTAAAAAGATGTGATGATATAGAAAAAGTATGTAAAGACGGTTCTGTTGTAACTGCTGACAAGTTTAATGATTGTAATTTTCCAGATTGTCCAGGTGATGATAAATGTGACGATAATTTATTGCTTTGTCCAAACGGACAATATGTAGGACGTGATCCTGAGACTTGTGACTTTTTACCTTGTCCTGGAGTAATTGGTGATTGTAACAAAGGATACAAAAAATGCTCAGACGGAATTTATGTTATTGCAGATTATGATAATGGATGCGAATATGTTCCGTGTCCAGGTGAAAATACTTGCGATGATAGAACTTTGACTTGTGCAGACGGAACAATCGTAGTAAGAAATCCAGATGATGGATGTGGATTTTACAGTTGTCCTGGTGATGACTTTGGATGTAACACAGATGATTATTTATTGTGTCCGGATGGAAACTATGTTGGTCGTGATCCTAACAATGGATGCAATTTTTATCCATGTGGTGGAATTGGCAATTGTGAAAACCATGCGTGTTTGTGTCCGGATGGTTCTTATGTAAGTCGTGATCCAAATAATGGATGTGACTTTATTCCTTGTCCAGGAGAACCTTGGAAGTGCGAAAAGGGATTAATGGAATGTGAAGATGGAATATATGTTTCAAAAGATCCAGATGCCGAATGTCAATTTATTCCATGTCCGGGTACAAATAATCCAGATGATGACGATTATGATGATGATGGTGATCCGGATTGTCCAACAGAGGCTGCACCAGAGTATGTAAGTTGTTGTGTAACTGGAATTAATCCTGGCGAAATGAACGGAACGTACGAAGGACCAGTTCCATGTGATCACGATCCATTTAGATTTTGCTATTATCATGTAAATAGTCCTGTTGATTCTAACGGAAATAGAAAATGGTTTATTATTGCCAATTTATCATTAACACAATATTCATTAAAAACTTTAGATAATCCAACACAAGATTTAGTTTCAAGTAAACCAAAACACATGAAACCATGTTCACCGGTACAAAAAGGAACTTATCCATTTTGTGTAGATTGGACAGGTACAGGAATTAGTGCGAGTGATTGTTCTGCTCCTGCCGAAGATCCAACACCAATTGGTCAAAGCACCCCAACACCAACTAAATATCATCCTCCGGTTCCAGGCGATCCAATTGGTCCAACTGGTCCTGGTGGTGGAACGAGTGGACCAACAGGTGGAGGAGGAACAGGTGTATCTGGTCCTTGGGGTCGTGGTGGACCAGGTGGTGGTTGGGGAGATATTTTCCGAGGCAGACATCGTCCAGGTGGCCGCAGAGGTTGGCCATGGAATCCAGGTGGAGGTCGCAGACGTCCTGGTGGTGGATATCCACGTGGTGGATGGTGGCGTCGCCGTACCGGTGGTGGTGGTGGAAGATGCTATCCTGGTAGACGTGGAAGACCCGGAGGTGGAGGATGGACTTATCCAAAACCAGGAGGGGGAAGTATTTACTGTGCAACTGGTGGATCATTGTTGGTAAGAAACATTTATAATCGTAACAAACAATACAGAGTATATCCTGTGTATGGTGTACGTATGGGTGATTTAATCCGAATTTCAATAGACGGTGGACTTGATTGTTATCAAGTTTTTGATTCAACTTGTGCAAGACCACAATGTTATGTCGTACCAAACAATTGTAAGCAACATTGTTCATCTCTACCACCTGTTGATTGTAATTCATGTGATAATGTTTTACCATACAAATCATCGGCATTCAATTTTGTTGATCAAAAACCAGTAATAATTCCTGATACAAAAGATCATTCATTTTATGACTTCACCGGAAAAGAGTATCCTGGAGTGGTTTGTGTAAACGGATTTGACGGATGTTATCAAGTTTATAGTGGTTCTCACGCATGGGATTGTTATTGGGATGGAGAAAACTTTAATGGTTCTTATTACTTCTTAAACCCAATCACAGGAAAAGATATTTTAGGTCGCACATTAAAGAAAACTGCTCTTGGTCATAATATACTCGGAGCAATGTACAGAAATCGCTACTTGTCTGCACAAGCAGGAGGAGGGCAATGGAAACCAATGTGGATTCACGAACGTTTCTTTGATCGCAGAAATAATTTCTATTCTAATGGTCGTTGGCAAAGTCGTTACATGGGATTATTGTTTCCAGTTTATCCTGACTTCCAAAATGAAAATGATACAAATGGTCGTTGGGTAATTCAATTCAATCAATATACAAGTGGTTCAATTTCCGCATACTCTCAGAAAGCAAGTGACTCATCAGACGAATGGATAATGAAACCAAACGAAGCAGATTGGCGTCCACACGGAGGTCGTGTAGAAGTTTGTGGAGGACCAGTTGTTCTTGAAGATCCAGAACCATGGCCACCAATTGGTCCAAGAAAACCATATGATAATTCATGTAAAAGTGGATATGCACTTAAAGTAGTACCACATAGTTCAAATAATTCTTCATTGGATCAAGTTAGTGGACTTGTTGCATGGGAATCCGGGTTACGAGTAAATGATATAATTCGCATAAGTGCAGACGAAGGATACGGATGTTGGAGAATTATACAAATACTGTGTGCTGAAACTGAGCATTTTGTATTAAACAAATCACCAAATTGTCGTCCAGGATATCCTGATGATGTAGGTGGACCATATGACGATGATGAAGAACCATTTGATGGAGATTGTGAAACTTGTGCTGATCATTGTCGTGGAGTCGAATTGTATGCTCCCAATGAATCAGAAGCAACTGAAGTGATTGTTCAAAATTTAGATTATGAAGAAGAAGCAATTTTAACTGCTGAGAATCTTGAAGATGATGGTGATGAATTTAGTTCTCATTTATCAGCAGACACCGATGGTGTTGTGATTAGTGCAACTGATCGTGATTACGAGAAATGTGAACTTCAATTAAAATTTAGCAATGAAATTGGTGGAAAAATTTATCTACAAGCAAGATGTTTAACTCGTCCAACTGATAATGATCGTTTCGGTGAACGTGATATGACTCAGTGGTCTACACTATATGGATTAGAAGGACAATCCGAAACAGATTTTGATTTAAATCACGCATCATGGCCAGTAGCATCAGTAGCAAGTGATTATGAATTTGAAAAAACTTTTGATTTCGGTGGAATGACATTTACATTAGAAGATACTCATAACAAAGGGTATTTGCAATTGTATGTTCAAATTCCAAGTGGTGCAAACGGAGAGTGGTCGCACACAATGAGTGATTCAACAAGCAAAAAAGCATTGTTCTTATACTTTGGAGACAACGATAATCCAAATTACTCAGCAAACGGAGCAAGTGCGGTATGGCCTGTAATTGAATATGTTCCAAATACACCGACACCTTCTCCAACTCCTACACAAGTGTCGCAATCAACAGATTCATTTGATGGTTATATCATTAACATCACACGTGATTCAGATGGCTGGTATCATTTAAACGGAACTGATCGCAGTGGATCAATAAATGATAATAACACATCAGTAGGTGTAACATTAAATGTTGATGATTCAGTGAGATTCGTTGTTGACGCATCTGGTCATCCACTTGGAATATGGGAAGTAGATTCACAATATACAAAAACTAAATTAGTTGATAATGCAACAAATCAAGAAACTGATAATGGTAATATAGATTGGACTCCAACAGAAGCAGGAAATTATCGTGGAATTTGTAAAATTCATGCTTTTATGAACTTCAGTATAACGGTGTCATAAGGAAATTTATTATGGAAAATCAAGAAAACAATAACCCACCTTTTTCAGAAACTTCATTAGATTTTACAGAACCAACTGCTAAAATTTCTTTGGGAAATAGTTCCTCTTGGGCATTTGAGTATGAAGACTTCACAATAGAGTCGTGGGTATATTGTAAAGATTTAGCAGAAAATGGAACTTACTTAAACGACAAAGCAATTTTTGGAAGCATGACTGCGGACCGTTACAGACAACAATTTTTGTTTTATGTTCGTTACAATGGAACTCTTTGTTTTTGGAACGGACACACCGCAGTTGGTGGAGGAAAGTTAGAAAATGATACATGGCATCATATTGCAATGGTCAGAAGAAATCTTAGAGTTTATATGTATCTTGACGGAAAACTTGTATACAACGGATGCGAAGATAGTCGTTTTCGTCAAACATCAAACTTTGCAGTAGGAGCAGTTTATGATCCTTATGTTTCTTCTTCAAACAAATGGACTCGTTATTTTGACGGATATATGCAAGATTTACGTGTAGTAAAAGACTTTGCAGTTTACACTTGCAATTTTGTTCCATCTAAAAAACTTTTGGAACTTTGTCCAAAAAGTGAAAGATGTCCTGCTCCTCCTGAAAAATGTTTATTGTATATTAGTTACGAATTTAATATGCCTTGGTACATGGGTGGTTCTTATAGAACAAATACACACGTAATTGAAATTGAAAAAAATAAAGCACCATTTCAAACTAGTCATATTTTCATGACAACTCAGAAAAGGTATTATGGTCCGGGTACAAACACTTCATCAATTAGAAATGTAAAAGTCAAAGCAAGCAATGATACCGATTGGGCAGTAGTAGAAGTAAATTTAGATACACGACACGAAGAAGTGTATTCAAGAAATTCAGCATATACTGCAATCTCATTTAATTTGAATATACCTACAGTGCTTGATAATTGCACACATATTTTTGAAAATCCAACACCGACACCTGAACCATGGCCATGGCCAACTCCAACACCAATTCCTGAAGGAGTAACTGTAATTACTATTATACCAGATTCTCATACTGAGAACGATGTAGATGATAGTGAACCTGAAAGTGTTGATCCTGAGATAATTCATACCAACCAATTACTTGGTTTTGGAAGTAATGTAAGTGGTCAACTGGGAATTGCAACAGAGACTTCATTTGAAAATAATGTAAATGGAAAATCAATAAATTTAGATGAAAATATAAACATTGTAAAAATTCAAGGAAGCTACGATCATACATTATTACTTACAGATAAAGGTGATGTTTATGCAACTGGATCAAACGCAGAAGGTCAGTTGGGTGATTCCGTGGGAGCAAAAGTAAGTACTCCTGCAAAAATATACTCTGGTGCAATTGATATTCAAACTGGATACAAATGTTCATTGATCTTAGACGCAAACGGAAAATTATATGCTTCGGGATTAAATGAAGTAGGAGAAATTGGTTTGGGAACAAACACTAAATCATCTGAATTCACAGAAGTTTTAGATGATGTAACAAAAATCTCCACAGGAGCAAAACATTCTTTTGCCATCAAAAACGATGGAAGTTTATGGGCAACCGGTCGTAACACATACGGTCAACTTGGTCTCGGAACAACTGCAAATGTTAATACCTTTACTAAAGTTTTAAACGATAGTGTAAAAGAAGTTTCTGCCGGAGGACACCACTCAGTCATAATAAAAACTAATGGTGGTGTATGGGCAACTGGAAACAATACATTTGGGCAACTCGGAAACAACAAAATAGACGAGTGGTCACTTAAAAAACTTTTCAAAGGTTCATTTCAGCTGGAATTTGATAGTAATACAAATTGGTTGTCAACTCTTGACAACGATACATATATTGCATTTAAGAATTCTTTGACAACCGATAATGATGAAAACACATTTATTCAAATAAAAACTTCCGGATACAAAAAAGTAGTTGCGGGTACACTTACAAGTTTCATTTTCGATGACCATGATTCATTGTACATGACTGGTTTAAAATCAGAGTGGGATTGGCTAAACTTTTTAAACGTTTATAGTGACGATGATGCAGACTCGTATTACTATGACTATGTGGAATATAATAATAATGCAAACGATGTTGGAGCAGTTTCTGCGTATTCTTTGGTAGCACACGATATAAAAGATGTAAAACCTGAAATAGAATATTCAGATAATCCCATTTCAGACTTTGATTTTATAGCAGCTTCCGAAGTTCTTTTGAATCAGTATTTAAATAAAAACTTTTTTAATGATGACTTCACTCGTACGTATAAATCACGATTCGTTTTAATACTTCACAAAGATGGAACATTATACGGACAAGGATTGGTTGGAATCGGAACATCAGATTTTGTCTACAACAACCGTAGAATAGATGTACCAGGTCGCAATAAATCAAATAATTCTATTATAGAGTTTACAAACGCACATTATGGAAATAATTCCAATAATGCATTTCCAAAACAAAATTTTCTTCCTGAATTTACAAAAAATGTAAAATATATTGGAGTAGGGCATAACAGTTTCTTTTGCGTAAAAACAACCAATTTAAAACCATTTGAACAAAGTTTATCCGATTCTAAAATTGAAGTTTTTGCAGTAGGTCAAAACAATGGTGCTTTAGGGAACGGATCAGTTTTTGCTCTTGAAAATAGATTCCAAAAAATATGTCAAAATGAAAACATATCTTACATAGATGGAACATTACAAACTGGAGCTTTTTTCGTGAAATCTGATGGAAGTCTTTGGTGTTCCGGTATGGAGATATTTGAAAATTATATGTCCGGAGGATACTATAGTAATAGTCAAGCATATTTAGTTGGTGAATCATTTGAAAATAAAATTTTAGAAGGATTGTTTAATGTACAATTGGACATGGAAACATGGACAAAATCATTCAAAGATACAGAGTATTTAGCAAGCAATTTATTTCAAATACTTCCAGCACCAAGTGATGAAAGTGAAAAAATTACAAAGATTTCAGTCTCTTCTTATTTCTACTCTTCTGGTGGAGGTAGTTTTCGTGGACAACACTTTCTTATTTTAAAAAATGACGGTTCTGTGTGGGCAACTGGATCAAATGGAAATGGTCAACTTGGCTTAACACCGTCAAACACAGAAGTTTACCAAAAAAGTATAGATGGTGGAGTAGCTGATATTTTTACGTCAGACTCAATAAGTTACATAATTGACAGTGGACGGAATTTAAGAAGATTAAATGGTACGACATCAGTTAAAGTCGCAGAGAATGTTAAAAAATACACAGAAGATGGATGTTATGTATCACTTGAGGATAAATACATTAAACTTGGAAATGCAATTGAAAATAATGTAATTTTAGCAGAAGATGTAATTGATGCAACTATGGGAAGATATATTCTTAAATCCGATGGTCGTATAATTGATTTGGGAACATCACAAAATGGAAATACCTTACTTACTCAAGATGAAGATATTGTTTCACTTTACAATTTAAATACGGCTGAATTGGTAAATCACAATTATGGCGAGTCACATCAGATTCTACCAACCTATTTGAAATCCGATGGAAGTTATTGGAAATTAAATCCTACTACAAAAAATTCTGAAAGCATTATAAGGTCTGGTGTAACTTTTGTGAAAGGAAGATTTGCAATTACAAATAATTCGGATATTCTACCAAAAACAATTGAGTTTACACCTACACCTACTCAAACACCGATTGATCCAAATAAACCCACACCAACTCCGTTTGCAGTATTAACTGCAAAAGGCCGTTCACCGTTGGGTGACAATACTTTAATGGATCGTACACATGATGTTGATATCTTAAAAGGGGAATATTTATCACAAGTATATTTAGGGACTGGTGTAACATTTGCAGTCACGAAGACTGGAAGCGCATTTGGTTGGAAAAATACAATCTCAAATAGATACAATCAGTGGTATATTAATAATACCGATCCGTTTGAGCAAACTGAATTTTCATCTCATTTGTTTGAAGGTTCAATTTCGTATAAACCATCTAAAACTATTTTACAAGATGTCGGAAAAATTGAATTTGGAAGTCCAGATTTTATAATTTACAAGCACATTTCAAATGAAAAATATTATTTAGTTGGAAAGTATGGAACGCACAATTCAACTACACCTTATGAATTGAGTGGCATAACGGATGTTAGAGGATTGTTGATGTACAATTCTATTACAAAAAAGGTGCAAAGAAATATAACTTTAGGTGGAAAGACGGCCACCTATGTTTTAACAGATATTGACAATTATGTCGGAAGTGGGTATGGTAATTTATATGTTGACACAACACATCATACAAGTATTCTATCTACATATAAACAATATGGACACTACTACATTAAATCTGGTGATTTGTATTTTAAACCCGAAGAGGTAGCTTGGAGAAGTTATGTTCCAGTGGGACTTAATCCGTCTATGGAAGAAAGAAACTATGGTTCTGCCAACGGAGTAGTAAAAACATTTACATTAGAGGGAATTACATTATTTTTGACAGATGCTGGTGAATTATTTTCAAAATATTCAAGGTCTTATAGTAGTCTAACAAGATCAACTGGATATACATGGAATCCTCATTGGACATTTTCAGGATCATCTCACAATGGGAATTGGGGATATTGGGGTAATTTTACGGTAACACGATACGCACCTACCAAGTATACATTTGCAACAGGTGTAGTGGATATTTTACCATCAAATAATATTCTGAAAAGTAACGGAAAAATACACAAGTTTAGTTCCGACAGACAAACTTTTATGAATGCTCCTGATCGCATAACTGCTGATGTAACAAATCAACCTATTACTGATGCCACATTATTTTTTGATAATAATTATCAGTCATATTCATACTATGAACCAATTTAAGATTTAAATCATGGAAACACAAACTTACATAGAATGCAAAAAGAACTCGCACGGAAGTGTGTTGTATGTTTATTCACAATCCCCTCGTTCAGAAGAAGATCCTCAATTGCTAGAAGAAATAATTCTTCCGGAATCTTCTGATGATGTATACAAGATTGTAAACAACGACAAGTTCATAGCTGCTTCGTTTGTAAATCATGGTACGCAAATTGTTCCTGGTACTGGTGGAGTCATGATTTTCAAAAAAAGGAATGATGGTAAGTTTTATTTTATACAAACTATTAAACTTGATTCTGAAAAAGTTGTAATCACCGATGAAAATCAATTAAATTTTGGTATTGATTTAGAACTTACTGATGAAAATCTTTTTATAACTTGTTCTCCAACGATTGAAGACGGAGATAAACACTCGTATATCGGTGTTTATGAATACGGAGAATTCTTTTGGGAACTAGTACAAGAATTTTACGGAGCAGATGCAGATAATGCGTCTTTTCAAGTTGATGAATTTGCATATGATCAATTAACTGGTAAAAGTATTTATGGTGGAATAAATTCATTAGCGGCAACAACAACTGATTTTGTTTTTTGTTCAAATATCACAGAATCTGAGAAACGTTCTCAAAATCAAAAAGGTTTTTATAGTTGTATAAAGTTGAACGGAACTTGGTTACTTGATGTTGAAAATCCAATTTTACATCCGCAATATGATGATAATGTAGTTGGTGATACTGTAGTCGGTAATTCTACAAAGATAATAGGCAAACCTTGTATGTTTGAAGAATGGTTATCCGTATCAAGTTACAAGTGTATCAAAAACAGTGAACTAGAAAACAAACTTCCAAACGAAAACGAAGATGCAATTTCATTTATTCCGTGTGTATTAATTTACAAAAAAGATGATGACGGAATGTTCAAATTCTTTCAGTATTTAGAATACGAAGAAAAATGTAGACTTTCAGTCATTTCTGAATATGAAAATATCACTGTACAAATGCGAGGTGATCATCTTGTTTGTTATGACGAAAACAATTTAAATACAACTTTACAAGAAAAAGTTGAAGCAAAATATTTTTACTTAAACCGTACTGAAAAAGTTCATATGGGAAGTTTCGGAAAAACATATTGCTGGAAATACGATTCTGATTTTAATTTTGATGGATTAAAGAAACCTTTTATCTTAGGAGGTTGTCCACCGTGTTTACCAAACGAAGCATCTTGTGGTCAAGTTGTTCTCCATTTACAATCAACTGATTCAGAAGAGGTCGTAAGTGATGCGTGTCAAGATATTGATATTACTGATATTAATCATCGTTCTCCTATGTGCGATTTATATTTGAATAACATTGAAAATGAACTCGGATATGTATTCAACCCACTTACAAATCTCACGGAAGATGTTACCATTGATTACACTCAAGCACACAATCAAAATGCAAGTAATCGTTGGGTAACTTATGGTAATTACACAAATCTTCCTATTGAATTAACACCTAGATTTTTATCTCCTGACTCTCAATTAAGATTTGTTCATATGCACAACACAAGCACTTGGCAAATAGCTGATCCATTTAATCATTCAACGGGAGGAATGCGAGGATTGCAAGGAACATTACGATCAACAGGAATGAATCAAGGTGCTTTGACATATACTTTTGCAAAACCTACTATGGTCATAGCAGTTACAACTTTGACAGACTCATGGAATCACGGAGCAGGTATTATAGGTTCATGGACACAATACACTCCACGATGGGAAGCAGACAGAACTTGTTATACAGTTTACTATAAGTATTTTGAAGCAGGTGATCATGTAATTACCAATCAAGGATTCTTTTTATATTTTAGACCGTTAGATTTAATTCCAACACCGACACCAACTGTAACTCCTATACCAGCTCCAAGTTGTGACGTTACTTTGAGTTTTAAAATGGTGTTGCCAAATGCAACTGACAACGGAGAAACTGTCACAAGGAATTTATCAATTCCTCAGTCAGATTCATTTCAAGAAATTGAAAATTTTAATTTCTTCAGATCAGCGGTATCTGGTGACAGAGGAGCTTGGAATGCAACTGATTTAACTCTTACTCTTTCATCTGGAGAAGAAGTTGATGCTTACATTAAAGATATTTCTACACCAGAAGCAACTTTGAGTGATAGTTCAACAGGAAATGCGTTTGTAGCAACTTTAATTATTCCACCGATAGATTCAGATTGTTCGTTTGGATCAACTCCAACTCCAACTCCAACATATAAACTGCATGAAATGATAATGAATGCAGGTCGTCCTGATCATGATGGATTGATTTTAATTAGTTGGGAAGACCGTGAAGAATGTTTACCTTATACTGCAAACGGAAGAAACAGATTATTTGTTGTACCTGATGATGTAACTCAAATTAATGTACAAGTTTGGGGTGCGGGTGGTGGCAGTGGTCGTTATCGAAATGCAGGTGGAGCAGGTGGATATGCTGATGGTAAACTAGATGTTCAACCTGGTGAAACTTATATCATCGGTGTTGGTCAAACTGCTAAATCTCGTTCAAATACTCCTGGATATAGTCCAGGTGGTTCTGCTGGAAGTGGTGGTTCTGGAGCACATCGTGGTGCAGGAGCAGGTGGTGGAATGAGTGGTGTATTTAAAGACTCAGTTTCAATAGAAAATGCTTTATTGATTGCTGGTGGTGGAGGTGGTTCATCTGGATCATTTCAAGTGGTTGGCACGGGTGGTGGTGGTGGTGGTGGTGCTTCCGGTGGCCATGGATCAAGAGGTACTCGTGATAATCATGGTGGAAAAGGTGGATCGCAAACATCAGGTGGATATCGTGGCAATTCATTAGCATGGTCAAGAAATTCTTCAAGTGGTTCGCAATTTAATGGTGGTCAAGGAGGAACTGCTGGACATTCATCGGGAGGTGGAGGTGGAGCAGGATGGTTTGGTGGAGGTGGAGGTGGAGCATTATCAGCTGCAGACTCTGCTGGTGGAGGTGGAGCTGGATACATTCATTCCTCTGTAATCGATGGAAGATTATTCAGAGGAGATAACGGCCGCAGAAATCATAATAATGTATCATCTTATTTGCCAAATCCAATGCCGTGTGTTTTTGTTGAACCTACTCCAACACCAAGTCCTACTCCAACACCAACACCAGATTGTCCGAAAATTAATTGGGACATAATTGACGAAGACGGAAATACATTAAGTAAACAATCAGATACAGTGTCTTTAGGAATATCAAGTTTAGAATATGGTCAACAAAGATATACAAATATTTTAACCGGAATGGTAGGAGCAAATGATGATGCAAGAGTAATTCGTTGGGGAGTAGAAGATTATTCAAGTGTTAGCAACATTAAACTTGTATTGTGTGATGGATCTGAGCATGATCCTTTTGAAAAAGAATTTTTGACATATTCAAGTGGAACTGATAAAACTGGATTAAGAATGAATTTGATATTTGGTGTGGAGTTAACTCCTACACCAATTCCACAACCATCTGATCCGTTACCACCAGTAAGTCGTCCTGAAATAACTGCATCAACTTGCGAAACTCAATATTTGTTGTTGCAACCTGCAACAGATGATACTGCAATTTTAGATAAAGGTTCAGAAACTTTCGATGTTACAGAAAAAGGTGAAACTAAATTAAATTCAGATACAAAACATTTTGATTTACCAACAATTAAAGTAGCAAACGGAGATGAAAGTTATCCACCAAATAATACTTTAGAAACAAATATCGGTGACATGATCATCGGTACAAACGATTTTACAATTGAAACATTCATTAAATTTGATGATGTAAAACAAGATCATAGAATCATTAACCACAACGAAACTTCAAGAAATCGTTCATCGTGGTTGCTTTATCATCGTGGTGATCAAAAAGAACGCAACGGAGAAGAAGGTCGTTGGTTTCAATGGTTGGTTAATAATGGTCATGGTTCGGGATCAGAACACAATAATTGGATTAATCACATTGCATTTTTATCACCTATTTCGTTGGAAAACAATACATGGTATCATATTGCATTAGTTAGAAAAAATGTTACGAATTGGGTATTATATGTAAATGGACAAAAACACGAAAAATTGACCAATAGATTTTTGCATTCAAGTGCCTATTCATTTGGATCATATTCTGGAAGCATTCCAAGTTTTTCAGGACCAACTTATATTGGATGTAATCATCATTCTACATCTACTTCGTATTATATGCAATCATTTCGTGTGACAAATGTAGCAGTATACGCAGATGAATTTAATGTTCCTTCATCAACATTAGGAGCAATAGATTTCAAACCTTCGTGTGAAAGCATATCAGTTGATTTACAAAAAAGTGATTCAGACGATAGTATTGAAGATAACTCAGGAAGTGGAATTTTAGTTACGAGTGATGTTTCTATAAGTGAATCAACTTCATTTTTTAAATCATATGTAGGTCGTGTGCGGGTTTTTGATTATGAAAACGAAAAATGGGAATTAAAATTTCAAGAAAAAGGAGAAATACAAGACACAGGAACTCAACTCGGTTACGATATGTCAGCAAGTAAAGATGGAAATATTTTTGTATTTTCAGTTCCGTATTACAATACAGATACAAAATCAAATGTTGGTAAAGTAAAAGTTTATGAATACGTAAATTCTTCATTTATTAAACGAGCAGAGATTGTTGGTGATGTAGACAATAAACCTTTTGGAATGTATTGTGAACTAAGTACAAATGGAGACTATTTGGTTTTAAGTAATCCAACAGAAAACTATATAAATCAAGTTTTGGTTTACAAATGGAATGGTTCTGATTATGTTTTACGTGACACTGTAACAAGTGCAGATGCGTCTGATTTGTTCGGAGGTGGATCTTCAAATTTTCAATATAACAATTTTGATATAAGTGAAGATGGAAATATTTTGGTTGTGGGTGCGAGTTCATCTGATTCAACAGCTTCTATTAGAGCAAATTATAGTCTTCCACCAAGCACTACTACCACAACTTCAACATCACATAATTATGGTCGTGTAACTATATATAAATGGTCAGAATCAAATCAAAAATATATAAAACACGGAAACAATATAATAGGTGCAAGTGCAGGTGCAGAGGCAGGACGAGTTACCTTGAGTCGTGATGGCTCAACTTTACTTGTCGGTGCTCCTTTTACCAATACGAACGGAGGAGGAGTAGTTGAAGGTTCTATAAGAATATTCGTCATCACAAATACAGACTACACTCAAATTCAAGAAATAAAAGGTGACGGTAGCTATAATGATGTAAAGCTTGGTTATAGATTTGAATTAAGTGGAGATGGGAATATTCTGATAGAATCAAAGGTTTATCATAATAAAGTTGTAGTTTATGAAAAAAATAGCGAATCAAAATTTATACAACGAAATGTTATTCCCTCCGCATCGCTTGGGGTAACACAGTATACAACATTCGGTAGCAAAATTTCTACAAATTTTGATGGAACACGGATTGTAATAGGAAATTCTTGGGATGGAACTGTGGCATCACGTGCTGGTATATTGTTTGTCATGGATTATATTGATGGTGAGTATGTTTTAAAATCTAGTGATTTCGCATCCGAATCTGGTGAAGAACTCGGAGCTGCACCAATTGAAATAAGTGACAACGGACTTAGAATTATCGCAAGTTCGTCTGGTTATGATATTAGGGAAATTAAACAGACATCATCATTTTCCGGATCAAGTTCAGATATTATAGTGGTAGGCAACAATTCTGATTTAAATTTTCTTCACAACGGAACAACCGATTACACAATTGAATTTGATTTAAATGCAACTGATTTAACAGGTACTGAAAGAAATTTGGTAAGATTATTTTCTAATGTAGTAAATTCATCAGCAAGTGTTGCGGTAGATTGTTTTGTTCGTTCAAACGGAGAACTTACATTTAATATTCATCGTGGAGTGCTTCTTACTGCATATAAATCGTTTGTTTCACCTGAAGATACAATTTCTGTAAATACCGACTATAAAATAGCAATCGTATTTTCCGGTGGTCAAATAAAAATATTTCTAAATGGAATCGCAATAACAAATGCCAATAACACAGGATATTCAATTGTAAATTCTGCGAGCAAATCAAATGCAACACGTAGTTTGATAATCGGTGGTGCAGAACAAAGTAATGAAATTGTTGATAATTTTAAAGGAAGTATAACAAACTTTAAAATTGTACGTTCTGCGTTGTATAATTGTAATTACGATGTTGACGATGTATCTGGTGAATGTTTTCCACCGAAAGTTTACTCAGTAAATGATCCTGAAGGTAAAGTAAGATTGCTTGTTCGTGCATTATCAGAAACTGGTGCAACAGACATAGGATGTAGAAATTATCATTTATCTCCTGTTGGGAATGTAAATGGTTACTACGAAACAAATAAATTATTTGATAGTGGGGTAATCAACCTCGATGGTTCAAGTCATATTACAATTCCAAATTCAAAAGATGCTTTTAAATTTCTTCATAATGGAGTCGGAGCAGATTTTACTGTTGAATCATGGATCAAGATAGCTCAAGCAAATCAATATCAAACAATAATTTGTACAGCAAGTAACACAGGCAACACAGGATTTATGCTTGTGGTACATGGCATGAAACCGAGTGTATTGATTGGCAAGTCTGTGGGTGGTCGTTGGAGATTAACTTGTGGAAGCAACACTTTATTGAATTTAAATACATGGCATCATGTTGCAGTTGTAAATGTAAACGGAAAAGTCAAATTGTTTGTCGACGGAAAATTAACGGGTGAATCTGAGTTTGTTGATACAATAGTAAATTTACCTACACATAATGTATCAATTGGATGCGAAGACGATCACAGAAAACAGAACTATTTTGTAGGACAACTTCAAGATTTAAGAATTTCAAGTTCTGCGGTGTATTCAGGAAGATTTGTTGTTCCAAGTGCATTATTCACAACTGATTGTTCAGATGCGTGTAGTGATCCTGAATTGATAAATTGTGCAAACGATGTAGCATTACATTTACAATCAAATACATTTAAATCAAGTGATCCTATTGTAGATTCATCAGTATTTTCACGTGCAATAACAAAATATGGTGATGTTGCTCATAATACAAGCAAATCACCATTTACCCGTAGTAGTTTATATTTCAACGGAAACACAGATTATTTGAGTCTACCTGCGTCAAGTGATTGGAAACTTGCTAATACCGACTTTACACTTGAAGCATGGGTAAACTTTGATGGAATTCAACCCAGCAAACTTGCTGAAGGTATTACATCAACTCACGGAGGAAGTGCAAATTTAATACAAACCGCAACAAACGGAGGTTTATCAGATAATGTAGGATGGGGAATCAATTTGTATTTCGATAATGTATCTTTTTATTGGGAAGATAATAACACAAGCACAAACTATCAAAGTATTGCATTGATAACATCGTCAATATTTGAACCAAATGTGTGGGTGCATATTGCTGTTGTGAAACACAACAACACAATAACAGGATATGTAAATGGAGAAACAACTGATAGTAAAACAATAACTGGTTGGAAAGATTCTAATTTACCACTTGAAATTGGAAGACGTGCACGATCAACCGTTTCAAGTTTACAATATTATTTCAAAGGATATTTACAAGATCTAAGAATTACAAACAAAGCATTATACACAACGTGTTTTTCAAAACCAACTTCTATGTTTGAAATTGCAGAAGCAATTCCTGCAAATGAACCAAGTTGTGGTGAAGTTGCTTTGAATATTCAAAGTGATACAACAAATGAAGCAGCTGCAATTGAAGATATTTCAGTTAATGCTCATGCAATAACAAAAGTAGGTGATACAAAACATTCTTCTGCCGAAACAATTTTGGGTGCGAGTAGTTTGTATTTTGACGGAAGTGGAGATTAT
>MDTC01136729.1_pt1 | contig 21734 bp, 19 predicted proteins | sample 811181 | NCBI WGS metagenome assembly MDTC01 (sample SAMN05326644, study PRJNA326480) | marine metagenome | isolation source: seawater | place: Pacific Ocean: North | collected 2011 | reverse complement strand
TGGATGGCAGAGGAGGATTGGACGTAACGAGATCACCTATACGGACTATGAGGGCCTTGACTGTTATTCAATGCAAATCCACGACTATCTAAAATTTTGCAAATTCGGTTATGGCCGTGCCACCGACGATGCCTGCCGCGATATTCGCGATGGAGGCGCTACCCGCGAACAAGGCGTACGCCTGGCGGCCCGCTACGACGGAGGCTACCCGAAAGAATTGATTGAACGATTCTGCAATCACTTCCATTTGACACAGCAGGAATTTGACGAAATTTGCGACAGTTTCACCAATCCGGCAATATTCGAAATGAAAGATGGCAGTTTTCTAAGGGATATAGATGGCAGTCTTGTTATGCGGCAAGAAATCCATGCAGCCCGCGACAACCCTTGGGTAGGATGGGGGACGACGCGACCAGGATCCGAATAAACTCATGACTAAATTTGCTATAATAGATTGTGGCATTGGTAACTTGAGATCCGTACAGAAAATATTTGAACGGCTTGACACCGAAGCCATTATAACAGACGAGCCTTGCAAGGTCGCATCCTGTGATGGGATTGTACTCCCCGGCGTTGGCGCTTTTGGTGATGCTATGGCGAAGCTCGAAGATGACGGTACCGCCGCGGTAATTCGTCATCTATCGGGAAATTTTGACAAGCCATTGTTAGGCATTTGTCTTGGAATGCAGTTACTGGGACGAGCTAGCACTGAAAGTCCCGGAGTAAATGGACTTGACCTTGTCCCTGGCGAAACTGTGCCTGTTGACATTCAAAATAAACGTGACTGGATGGAGCGTAAGCTTACGTTACCGCATATAGGATGGAACAGCGTAAGTGCAAAAAATCGATCACAGTTATTCGACGGTCTAGAGAATGAAACAGATTTTTACTTCGTTCATAGTTTACAGTTTAAGCTAAAAGATCCAACATGGCTCGGAGCTACAGTTAGATATGGTAGTGAAATAGTTTGTGCAATTGATCACGGTAATATTTGCGCAACTCAATTTCATCCGGAAAAGAGTCAACGGCAGGGGCAGAGATTAATCAAAAACTTTATCACCCGCACCATACAAGCAACCCAGGAGAACTGATTCCGATGGTAAAGATCCGTGTCATACCATTGCTGCTTCTTAAAGATGGATTGCTAAAGAAACCGATCAAATTCATTAACCCACGTACTGTAGCAAACCCCATATCTATCGTGCGAGTGTTTGAAGCTCGGCAAGTAGACGAGTTAATTTTGCTCGACATTGGCTCAAGTGCACTGCACAAAAATGTAAACCCTGATATCGTCCGTATGATCACCGAGGAGTTGACGCTACCATTTGCGTGTGGAGGTGGAATTAATACAATGGAGCAAGTAGGGGAATTAATTGCCGCTGGGGCTGAAAAGATTGTTTTAAACACCGCCGCTGTAGAAACACCGGAACTGATTAAAAACGTGGCGGCACGTTATGGACGCCAATGCGTTGTCGTTTCCATTGATGCACTTAAAACTGAGACTGGATACAAAGTTTTTATTCGCAATGGATCAAAACCAACAGACCTTAACCCAGTAAATTTGGCACAAGAGGTAGAAAAAATAGGTGCTGGTGAAATTCTCATAAACTCGATCGATCATGATGGCACCATGGAAGGCTTTGATTGTCGACTAATTCGGTCAGTTGCAGATGCGGTAGATATCCCCATCATTGCTGCCGGTGGCGCCGGCAAACCAGAGGATTTCCCGCCTGCAATCCTCCAGGGGCACGCCAGTGCCGTAGCAGCGGGTAGCATTTATCACTATACAAAAACAACTCCAGACATGGTCAAGCACGCATTGCACTCTGAAGGTATTCCGGTTCGATTATGAGCACGCCTACACACATACCATTGGCCACGCCTGATTTAGGCGGGTATGAAGCAGACTATCTTGCACGTTGTGTTAATGACAATTGGGTTTCCTCCGCAGGCCCATTTGTGGTCGAGTTCGAAAACCAGCTAGCAGCGTTAACAAATCGTCGTCACGCGGTTGCTACAGTAAATGGTACAGCAGCCATTCATCTTGCCTTGCTAGCCGCTGGTGTAATGCCAGGCGACCGAGTTATCGTGCCGGACTGGACATTCGCAGCCACTGCAAATGCAATTTGCCATGCAGGTGCAGTTCCCTTCTTCGTTGATATTACACATGACAATTGGAGCTTGGATGCTAACTTAGTGGCTGAAGTGCTCGATAAGAGTGATCATGGTGTCACAGCAGTGATTGTTGTTCATCCATTAGGGCAGACAGCGGACATGGACTCCCTTCGCATAGCCGCAAAACAGTTACCGCTAATAGAAGATGCCGCTGGAGCAATTGGTGCTAAATATAAAGGTCAGCCCGCTGGGGCCTTTGGTGACTTTGCCGCCTTTAGTTTCAATGGAAATAAGACTGTTACTGCTGGCGGAGGAGGTATGGTCGTATGTAATTGCGATACTCGTGCGAAAAGCATTCGCCACCTCTCAACTCAAGCTAGAGTTGGGAAGCAGTATGTCCACGATACAATTGGTTTCAATTACCGAATGACCAATCTCAATGCAGCGGTTGGACTGGCACAGATCGAACGACTGGGGACAATGCTGGAGGCAAAGAAAAAAATTGCTGGTTGCTATGATGCAGCCATCGCCGATCGTAAGGATCTCATGCCAATGCCGCGCCCCAAATGGGCAAATAACAGCTGCTGGCTTTACTCTGTTCTTACGGCAACACCGGAAGACGGTTCGTGCCTGATTCACGCCATGGCAGAGGCTGGAATTGAGGCTAGGGAATTTTGGCGCTCGCTATCTGCTCAAGCACCTTATTCTGAGATGCCAAACCTACTGCGCGGTGTTTCAGATTCCCTTACCGGACGCGTGATCTCACTTCCCAGCTCTAGCCACCTCGACGAAAGTTCGCAGGGACGGGTAATCGAAGCACTCGGCTCATGGTGCGGTAGTACCTTTGAGTTTACAAGATGAAATCGCACATATTATTAGGTGCTGGCGGCCACGCTAAATCCCTTGTCGAAGCTATCACCGCTGGTGGGGGCAAAATATGCGCATATGTAGATCCAAAGGTGTGCAGCTGGATAAATTGCCAACACGTGCTAGATGAAAGGCAAATTGAGCCGGAAGATGGTGTTTTAGTAATCGGACTTGGAGGGATAAGCCCGGCAAAACTTTCAGTTCGACTAGAATTGCTCAATAGTATGATAGCGCGTGGTTTCGAAGCACCACCGGTTGTCCACCCAGCTGCTTACGTGAGTGCTAATGCCTCACTTGCGCCAGGCACGGTGATACTAGCCGGTGCAGTTGTACAACCGGGTGTCGTATTAGGTACAGGAGTAATTATTAACAGCGGTGCCATTGTGGAACATGATAGTACTGTTGGAGCTGGGTCCCATATTGCCCCTGGTGCAATTATTCTTGGTAATTGCAAAATCGGAACACATTGTTTCGTAGGCGCAGGCACCGTTGTCGTTCAAGAAAAGAAGGTCACTAATGGAAGTTTAATCCCCGCCTTACACAAATTCAGTGGTTAACTCAATAAATGTAAAGGACTAATTTATGCGATTCCAGAATGGGCAAAAGACCTATGTGATTGCCGAAATTGGGGCTAATCACAACGGTGATATGAATCTAGCACGCCAAATGATTACGCAGGCTAAAACAATTGGCTGCGATTGCGTAAAATTTCAATCTTGGGACACTAGTATTTTTTCAAAACAGGTCTACGAAAATAATTTCTTCCTCAATGATGATTATCGAGCGCGAAATGATTACAGTCTCGAAGAAATTGTCAAAGAATTCTCGGTTACACCTAGCGAACTAAGGGAACTGAAGTCCTACTGTGACGACCAAGGTATTGATTTTTCTTCAACACCATTTGAACACAGTCAAATAGACAACCTAATCTCGCTTAACGTGCCATTCATTAAAATCGCGTCAATGGACCTCAATAATGATTATCTTCTGCGCTATGCGGCGAATACCGGAAAATCAATATTACTTTCTACGGGCTTCGCAACTCTCGAAGAAATTGATCACGCAGTAAGCACAATTGAAAACACGGGAAATCGTAACATCGTCATTCTTCACTGCGTGTCTATTTATCCACCGAATGACGATCAGGTGAATTTAAATAACATAGATATGCTTCGACAGACATTCGGTTACCCTGTCGGGTTTTCTGATCATACGCTTGGCATTGAGGTTAGTCTCGCCGCGATGGCCAAAGGTGCAGTAATATTGGAAAAGCATTACACACTCGATAATGATATGTTTGGCTGGGACCACAAAATTTCTGCTGAGCCCGATGAGATGGCTACGCTTGTACGTGGAGCGGAACGCATTTTTAATGCGCTTGGATCAACTCGGCGTTTGCCGCCTGAGGATCCAGGCCGTAAATCAGAGTATCGCCGCAGCATTGTTAGCGCACGCGATATCAAAAAGGGAGAAGTAATAGGCCAGACCGATATTACTTACCGACGGCCTGGAACAGGGTTAGTCCCTAACGCCGACACCCTGCTGATTGGGTCTAAAGCCCGAAATAATATCAAGGCTGATACCATTTTAAAACTTTCTGAATTTGAGGTTAGCGATCAATAATGCGTTTTGCTATCTGCACATCAGTCTATGAGGAGGCCCGGACCTACTTTAGTGACTGGATTTCTTGTGCGATCTCAGCCAGTGATGGCTACGATACTGAAGTTATTATTGCATTAGACGGCCTAGAGGACACCGATAATGCATTGCAACATTTGGCAGAATCCTTGCCGATTAGTTACGCGATCCCGGAAGCCGGTGCAAATATTGCGCAAGTGCGCGCAGCAATGCTACTTCGTGCGATTAAGAGCGAAGCAGATATCCTAATATTTTGTGATATCGATGATCGACTGAAGGCTAATGCCTTTTCTTTGCACGCCGCCTCCCTAAGGAACGCGGATTTCAGTTATGGCGATATGCAACCAATAGGCCAAAATGGTTCGGATCTAGAGTCTAGTTTTTTTACTGATGCAGCAGTGCCTAACAAAATAAGTCGCACTGAAAGTATTATCGACCGGAACTGGCTGGGTTTCTCGAATACTGCGATCTGGCGAAAAAGAATACCTTCCCTGACCCAGAACGTCCCACAAACAATCGCGGCTGTAGACTGGTGGTTTTTTACCGTACTACTCAAGAGCGGCCTTAGAGGGCATCGAGCCGATGGTGTCGTTTCAGACTATAGAGTCCACGAAAATAATCAGCTTGGCTATAGGCCTACTGCGACACTTGAATCCACCAAAAAACGGTTGCACATCATAAGAAAGCATTATGAAGAATTTCCCTCAGACATTATCGCTCGGCAACGACTATCTCGAGTGATTCATTTGATCTCCAAATTAGATAAAAATCCAAATGAGATGCAAAAATTAATAGAGCTCGCGTGTGCAAATGCTCGGCTTTGGTATGAAGATATAGCTAATTTAACAGCTGGCGTTGCCTCGGCCAATGTTACGGCCGTTCAATTGCCTGACTATGTTGAACCAAATAAATTTACTCCCCGCCAGCAGCTGGTCTCAGCTCTAGAGAAAACTGGAGTTAAAAAGGGTGATATTCTAATGGTTCACGTTTCTACTAAAAGCCTTGGTTTTATAATTGGGGGGCTTAGGACGGTTTTAGATGCGCTTTACGATGCGATCGGCGACGGAACCTTGATGATGCCCGCCTTTACGGGTGATTTAACAGACCCTTCGACGTGGTTTAAGCCTCCAATTAGCAAAAAACATTGGAAAACTATACGGGAATCCCTACCAGCCTTTGATGCAAAGCTTACCCCAACTAAAGACATTGGCGCCTTAGCAGAACTCTTTCGTAATGAGCCAGGCACCGAACGCAGTAACCACCCTGTCTCATCGTTTTCTGCCCGCGGACCTTTGGCAAAACACTTGCTGAAAACACACAATATAGATAGCCGTTTTGGGGAAGAGTCACCGCTGCAAGCTTTGTGTGACCTTGGAGGTAAAGTTCTCCTTATTGGCGCACCTTATGAAAGCATGACATTATTGCATTTAAGCAGTGAAAAAATAGATGACGGTGCGCTCGTAACCCAATCTTCACCTATACTAATTAATGGGCAAAAGCGCTGGATAAAATATCACGACCGAAGTCTTTCATGGCAATGGTTTCCCGGCGCAGTAGAACATTTAGTAGAAAATGATATTGCGCACCTTGGAACTATATGTGACGCAAGGACAATCATCGTCAACGCGGCTGAAGCAATTAATGCAACTTGTTCCTGGCGAAAAAAAAATAACTACTAAACTTTCAAATATGGCAACCTTTCTCCGATTAAATGACTTAACATCCGTGACATGCTCACCGGAAACCCCCACGCATGAGGTGCTGCAACGCCTTAATGAGTCAGACTATTTATTCTTTGTCGTTATAGATTCTTCAGGAAAACCGCTGGGGACAATCACTGATGGCGACGTGAGGCGCGCAATTTTGGATGGAGCAACTCTGAACGATCCCTCAAGCAGATGTATGTTTCGTCAATCATGCTTCGGTCAGCTCGGAAACGAAACGGAAAATATCAAAATACTACAGAAAGTACCATTTCTGCCACTTGTGGATAGCAGCGGCACTTTAGTGGAAGTGTTAATCCCAAATGGGAACACCCCTAGCCTCAAAACAGCACTAGTCATGGCCGGGGGAAGAGGGGTGCGCCTTGGTGAACGAACAAGAAATACACCAAAACCTCTTCTATCCGTTGGGGATCAACCTATTCTGGAGCGTATTATTTCCAATCTGGAAGACGCAGGTGTCGAGAATATCTTCGTTTCGGTCCATTATCTTGCCAATCAAATTAGGTCCTTTTTAGAGGCACGCTACAGCACAGCTTCTTTTCAGGTTATAGAAGAAAGCAAGATGTTAGGTACAGCTGGAGCAATTAGCCTTCTCCCCGCCGGCCTTTCACAACCGGTATTAGTAATTAACGGCGATCTAGTTACTCAGACTAATTTCCTTGCTCTTAATCATTTTCATTGGCGCCATAGCTATGATGCTTCGGTCGCAGTTGCTCAACATGATACACAAGTACCATTTGGTGTCGTACAAAAAGACAAGGATGGGCTGTTTCTTAGCATCGAAGAAAAACCGGTAATCCGTAACTTTGTTGCGGCGGGGATATACTTTTTATCACCAGAATTTTGTGCGCTCGTTCCTAAAAATGTGCCCTTCGACATGCCCGACTTATTAAATCGAGGCCGTGGAATAGGCCTTAAAGTCGGCCTTTTCCCTATACATGAACCTTGGATTGATGTGGGCCGTCCAGATGATCTAAGGCGAGCTGATGAAAGTTACAATTCAAGAGAAGACAAAAAAAAATGAGAGCAATACGCTCATATCTCGATGCTGGACGTCGTTTCGGCCTTAAGAAAAGCAATGAAATTATCCTGCTTTCATTGTTATTATCTGCAACTCTTTTCGAGGGAATCGGACTTGCAATGTTGCTTCCGATTGTGGATGCAGTCCAAGCAGGTGGGGATATAGACGGATTACGCCAACAGTCTCTTTTTTGGTTCTATTTGGCTTCTTTCTACAGCTTCATTGGTGTCCCTGTAACATTAGCAGCACTTATAATTACCAGCTTTGGTTGCATTTGTGTTCGCCAGGTTTTCTCATACGCTAGACAAATATACTTTCAACGCTTGTTGCACGGTCTTATTCGCAAAATTAGAAATATAATGTTTGGGTCCTACCTTGAAGCAAATTCAGAATATCATGACCAAGAGAAAACAGGGGCGGTAATCAATAGCATGACTACCGAGCTTACCCTTGGAGTGCAGACACTTCTTGCGCCAGTTCAAGTGTTGACTTATGTCCTCATGATCTTGGTTTACCTTATTATACTTCTGTTTATAACCGGACCTGTTGCGATTGCTGCAATAGCGGTTCTAGGAATGAGCGCACTAGTCTTAAGAAATATTATTGCCCGGACACGGACTACGGGCGGTGAGCTTGCCAATGCAAATGAACGCATGGCAGCTTTTTTAATCCAACGCCTAGGATCAGTCCGACTAGTTCGCTTGAGCCATGCTGAGGGTCTTGAGCGGAGAGAAATGCGCTATCTCACCGATCAACAGCGAAACCGCTACGTTACTATCAACACATATCTCGCTCGCGTAAACGTATTAATGGAGCCCATCGCACTTGCTCTTGGTTTTGCAGTGCTTTATTTCGGCGTCGGATTCCTAGATTTAAAGTTAAGTGAGATCGCAGTATTTGCAATAATTTCTTTAATGCGTCTCCTGCCAGCAGTAAAAGAACTAATATCAATCGGACAATCGGCTCTCGGGACACAGGGAAGCTTGGAAAAACTCTGTGAACGCCATGCAGCAATGAATTCTGCGAAAGAGGTTTCTGAGGGGGTCCTCAAATTCGAAAAATTAAAGTCGGGCATAGAATTCCAGTCACTTTATTTCTCTTATCCAAAAGATCCAAACACAAGGGCTCTTAGGGCTGTCTCCCTCACTATTCCAGCTGGCAAAATGACCGCGATCGTTGGCAGATCAGGTGCCGGGAAAACAACTTTAATTGACTTAATTCCACGTTTGCGAGAACCATGCTCTGGCGACATACTTTTTGATAATACTCCGTACCGGGATTTCGAGCTACAAAGCTTACGCCATGGAATTTCATACGTCCCACAAAACCCTATTGTGTTTAATGTATCGGTCAGAGAACAAATATCATACGGAAGCACCGAAGCAATCACAGGGGATATAGAATCTGCAGCAAAAGCAGCTGGGGCACATGATTTTATCTCTCAACTACCGAACGGTTATGATACCCTTATCGGTGAACGCGGAGTTTTGTTATCAGGCGGTCAGCTACAGCGTTTAGATTTAGCTCGCGCGCTATATCGTGAAACACCGATATTGATTTTGGATGAACCAACGAGCAATCTAGACGCAGAGGCAGAAACTTCTTTTCGCTGTACGTTGCAAAGTCTGCGTGATCAAAGCAAAATAACTATCATCGTCGTTGCCCATCGTCTCGCAACAATTGCTGACGCAGATCAAATTGTAGTGCTCAATAATGGAAACGTTGAAAATATCGGAATACATCATGACCTATTGCAGCAAAATAAATGGTACCGAGATGCTTTTGAAAAACAGCAACCTTTAACAGATAAAGCATAAACACAAGAAAAGGGCTTTAATACGAACTTTAATGAAAGGTTACCCTGTGTTGGAAGATTTCGATTTTAGTGACCTCTCGCTCAACAACCGGTCTGTACTAATTACAGGTGGGACAGGTTCATTTGGGCAAGCGTGTGTTACCAGCATATTAAAACACTACAAACCTACTCGGCTGATAGTTTATTCACGTGATGAATCTAAGCAATACGAAATGAGTCATGAATTTGACACGCAATCTGACAGAGACTCGCCCCTGCGTTTTTTTATAGGCGATGTACGGGATTTAACACGCCTAAAGCTTGCGATGGAAGATGTGGATGTTGTTATTCATGCTGCTGCTTTAAAACACGTGCCTATCGCAGAATACAATCCTATGGAGTGTATTCGGACAAACGTAAATGGTGCGGAAAATGTAATGATGGCGGCTTTAGCATGTGGTGTTAAAAAAGTTCTTGCGCTTTCGACTGACAAAGCTGCTAACCCAGTCAATCTTTATGGAGCAAGCAAACTAGCCGCTGATAAAATCTTTGTGGCAGGTAATAATCTTGCAGGTAAACGTCCCACGAGGTTTTCGGTCGTACGATATGGTAATGTACTTGGATCTCGTGGGTCTGTGTTGCCGTTCTTTCGTAATCTGATTGCAAATGGTGCTACGTCTCTACCAATCACCGACGAAAGAATGACACGCTTTTGGATCACCCTTAATCAGGGTGTCAGCTTTGTACTTTCCTCTCTCAAAATGATGAAAGGTGGTGAAATTTTCGTTCCCAAAATACCGAGCATGAAAGTCACTGATCTTGCGGCTGCTTTGGCTCCCGAATTACCAAATGACATAATTGGCATACGACCTGGCGAGAAACTGCATGAAATTCTTGTTACTGAAGATGAAGCACGGAGCACAGTTGAGTTGAAAGATCGCTACGTGATCGAGCCATCTCTGGGTTTCTGGTCGCGAGATACGTACACACAGGCGGGAGGTGCGACTGTGCCAGAAGGTTTCGAGTACAAAAGCGATGTAAACAAGGATTGGCTGACACCTGATATCCTAACCTCATTATTGGATACGCAATTTTGAAAAATTTCTTACCCTATTCTCGCCAGAACATTGATGATGATGACATAGCAGCGGTAGCAGATGTGCTGCGGAGTGACTTCTTGACTACAGGTCCGAAGGTTATCGAATTTGAGACCGCATTTAGTGAGGTGGTGAATGCGAAGCATTCTCTGGCCTGCAGCAGTGGCACTGCCGGATTACATATCGCGGCTAGCGCAACGGGGCTTAGTTCAGGTGAAGAAGCTATAGTACCCGCGATCACCTTCCTTTCTACGGCTAATTCAGTCCGTTTTACTGGTGCAGAAGTTGTGTTTGCTGATGTGGATCCAAACACCGGTTTAATGACACCAAAAACTGCTGATGCCGCTTTGGCTCGTGCCAAAAATGCACGAGCAATACTTCCGGTGCACCTCAATGGGCAATGCTGCGATATGGCTACTTTAAAGCCGTGGGCGGATCAAAAAGATTTGGTTGTTATTGAGGATGCATGCCATGTTTTAGGCGGTCGCTATGAAGATGGAAATTTAATTGGAGGGGGCTCTGGTAGAATTACTGTTTTTTCTGCTCACCCCGTAAAAACCATTGCCATGGGTGAAGGTGGTATAATCACTACTGATAATAGCGATATGGCCAAAATACTGCTGCGGTTTCGTAACCACGGCATGGTGCGTGATCCGAAGGATTTCACTGCTTTAGATCAAGCATTTGCCCCCGACGGAAATGCTAACCCATGGTATTATGAAATGAATTTGCTTGGCTTTAATTACCGTGCTAGCGATATTCATTGTGCATTGGGCCTGAGCCAACTGAGCAAACTTAAAAATTTCGTGCAAATCCAAAATCAATTAGTTGAATCTTATGCTGAAAGGCTCGCGCCGTTAGCACCCATTGTACAGCCTGTTACACGAACGGGCTTGGGGGTGCCCGCTTGGCACGTAGCGACAGTGCTGATTGATTTTGATCAAGCAAACACAGACCGAGCAACAGTAATGAAAGAGTTGGGCAAACGTGGTGTAGGAAGTCAGGTTCTTTATATGCCACTGACCCGGCAGCCCTATTATAAAAAAAGATACGGAAAACAACACCTTCCCGGCGCGGAAGCTTATTATGCTAAAACACTTTGCTTGCCTCTTTTCGCAAGCATGACTGACGGTGACATTGACCGAATTGTTGACGCCCTTTCCGCGGCATTACAAGTAAGGGCCACGTAATCCGCATGAAGGATAGGAAAGTTGCCATAATCCAAGCGCGAATGACATCGCGCCGCTTACCCGGGAAAGTCCTGAAACCTTTATGCGGTGCTCCGTTGTTAGAGCGGATGCTCGAACGCTTGAAGCATATAAGAGGGCTAGATGCGATCTGCTTGGCTGTACCAGAAGGATCCGAGCATGATCCTATCGTAGCTGCGGCACCAAGTTGTGTAGGCATTTTCCGTGGAGACGAGAATAATGTTCTTGAACGCACTTACCAGGCTGCTAGGTATATGGATGCCAAAATCATAATGCGAATCACTTCAGACTGCCCAATGTTTGATCCAGATATAAGCGGCGATGTTCTTAGTGTGTTTTGCAATTCAGATGTGGCATATGCGAGGACAGCTTTTACAAGCGGCTATCCCCATGGATTCGACACCGAAGTTCTTAGTTACGATGCGCTTTCCGAAGCCCGCCATGAAGCACAAATTCCGGACGAACGAGAACATGTAACACCATTCATATGGCGCCGACCCAATCGATTCCCAATGGTTGAATTGGACTATCGACCCGACCGACGGCATTGGCGACTAACAGTCGATACGCGGGAGGATTATGAATTGGTTTCCAAAATTTATGACTACTTGTACCCTCAAAATCCCCTCTTTGGCCTTAGTTCAATTGAAGAATTATTTAATGCCAACCCGAAACTGCTAGAAATTAATCATAATGTCGGCCAGCCATCGCTGCCTGGTACACCAGGGACAGAAACATGAGTAACGGTCAAAAACAGCTTAATGCGTGGAGCGGCACTTTTGGAGAGAAGTACGTCGAACGTAATAATGTAACACTCGAAGTGATTGAAAAACGCCGCTACGCGTTCAATCATATTTTTGAGCACATTGAAGATAGTGACGCTCCGGGGTCAATTCTCGAAGCCGGCTGTAACATAGGTATCAATATACACGCACTTTCTCAGATAACTGATGCAGCACTCCATGTGGTCGAACCTAACCAAACAGCACTCAACGTCCTTTTAGAATCGGGCGTTGTGCCCGCTTCCCAGGCCCACCAGGGTAGCTTGCAAGCACTTCCCCTGAAGGACTCAGAAATTGATTTAGTTTTCACCTCAGGAGTTCTGATCCATATTCCAGATGATGTATTAGAAATTGCCCTCTCAGAGATTCACCGGGTAAGCAGAAAGTATATATTAGCTTTGGAATACTTTTCCCCTGACCCGCATACTGTTCCATACCATGGCCACACCGACTTTTTATTTAAGCGGGATTACGGCAGCCTATTTTTAGATACTTTTTCTGATATCGAGCACGTCGCGAATGGATTCTTCTGGAGGAGAACAACAGGACTGGACAATCTCAATTGGTGGCTTTTCCGCAAAAAAATTAATTAGGATGGCCAAAACACGTTTAGCCCTATTTAGGTGCGATGCCGATCAAAATATTGGCATGGGACACCTCATGCGTTGTCAGGCGATAGCAATAGGGCTGAAAGCGCAAAACTGGCAAACCACTATTGCTTCATCAAAAGCTACATTTGACTTAATTCCCTCTCTAAACGAAAAATTTAATCACTGCGTGGTTGTGCCCGAATCAGACCTTTCAGCTTGTAATCTCGATGAGTTAATTATTGGTGAATATGACCTTTGCGTAATCGATCATTACAAAATATCCGCCAATTACGAGAGGCTGTGTCGACGTTGGGCAAAAAAAATAGTTGTCTTAGATGACCTAGCCAATAGAGAGCATGATTGTGATATTCTCGTTGATACATCGTTCGGACGGAATGCATCAGATTATGCAGGCTTGATGCCTAGCCATACTAAGGCCCTTTTCGGACCTTCTTATGCACCCTTGGACACAAATTTTTGGAAGCTAAGGCACACCATTGAAAGAAGACTAAAGTCAAAGCCAGTAAAACGAATTTTAATAAGCTTTGGCGGTGCCGATACTGGGCAACTCACGGAAACAGCAGTTAAGGCAGTAAACGCCACGAAGACCAATATATCCTTGGATGTTGTCGTGCCAGCTGATTTCCGAAATTCTGCTGATATAGAGGAGCTTTGTCGAGTGGCCGCACAGGATTGTTCGGTACACAAAGGTACTGACCAAATGTCTGCACTTATGGCCCAAACGGATATTTCTATTGGTGCAGCGGGCGTCACTGCCTGGGAACGGTGTTCTTTAGGGGTACCAAGCATTGTAGTGGTTGCTTTTGACAATCAGAAGTTTATAGCAAAAGCGTTAGAAGATAACTCAGCCGCATTGGTGGTAAACGAAGGCTCAGGTGACAGGACGGACGCCATAACAGAAGCTCTAAACATGCTTATTGCAAATCACGAGTTAAGGTTAAAAATGACAAAATCCGCCGCAAGCCTTTGCGATGGACTGGGAACGAATAGAATCATAAGCGAAATATATGAGGCTCCAAAGACTAATGATGGTAAATGTGTTTCGATCCGAAGGGCTACGGAAGCGGACTTACTATCGACATTTAATTGGCAGTCAGACCCTCGGACCAGAAAATATTTTACCAACCCGAATATCCCTGACTTCAAAGAACATCAGGCATGGTTCACGCAATCGCTAAGAAATCCCAATCGAATTCTTACAATAGTCGAACTTGAGGGGCAGCCATCAGGTGTGTTGCGTTTCGATAGAAAAAAGGTGCCGACTAGCACACAAGAGTCTTGGTACGTGTCCATTTACATAGATCTAGACGTTGCATCGATGGGATTGGGATCAGCAGCTCTTAAACTGGGGCGACGCTTGTTGCCAAACGCAATATTAATTGCAGAAGTTCTCGATGAAAATATCGCATCACGCAAGGTATTTGAGAAAAATGGATATATTTCCGACAAAGGAACTTACGTCAGCAATCCGGAACAAATTGAATGAACAATCAATATATTGTCGCTACTGTCAAACCGTGGAATATCAGCGCCTATAATAAATATGTCCCAAGACTTAACGGACAATGGCATTTGGTGACTGAACCGTTGCTCCTCAGGAGCGAACTTCTTAATGATCTAAAGCCACGGTTTATTTTTTTTCCACATTGGTCATGGCGAATAAGTGATGATGTGCTTAAGCAAAACGAATGTGTGTGTTTTCACATGACTGATCTGCCCTATGGGCGCGGAGGCAGCCCCCTTCAAAACCTTATCGTACGTGGTAAAAAATCAACGAAAATTAGCGCCTTACGTATGGTGCCAGAGCTGGATGCTGGACCAATTTATATGAAAAGAGATCTTCCTCTAGATGGAAGTGCGCAGGAAATTTATACCCGTGCGGCAGATATAATATTTGAAATGATAAAAGATATTGTGGAAATTACGCCAACGCCCAAAGAGCAAACTGGGCCTATAACGCACTTTGATCGACGAAAGCCAAAAGATAGTGAATTACCTTATCGCGGTGACTTAGACATGCTTTATGACCATATTCGGATGCTTGATGCTGAAACTTACCCACCCGCATTCATAACACACGGGGATTACTTAATAAATTTTTCAGAAGTTAGCCTAGAGAATGACACGCTAAGTTCCCGTGTTATTATTTCGCGAAAGCCTAAAAAAATACCAATTTAAAAGATCGAAAATTAGAATGACTAAACGTATCTTAGTAGTTGCTGCTCATCCCGATGATGAAGTTCTGGGATGCGGAGCCACACTTGCCAAACACTCCATGGACGGAGATGAAGTCCACATTTTATTTTTAACAGATGGAGTGTCTGCACGAGAAAGCACCAATATAAAAAATGATCGAGATGTCCGACGCAGACATGCTAAAAATGCAGCCTCTATACTCGGTATAAAATCTATCGACGGATTAGCTCTTCCGGATAATGGGTTAGATAAAGTAGCCTTGCTTGATATTATTCGGCCAATCGAGAGCAAGATTATTAAGTGTAAACCGGATATTATATATACCCATCATTTCGGAGACCTAAATGTTGATCACTGTCAGGCTTACTATGCAGTTTTAACTGCTTGCCGCCCGGTCCCGGGCTTTTCGGTATCAGAAATTCTTGCCTTTGAAACACTATCGAGCACCGAATGGGCTGGGATTGAACAAAATAAGGCTTTTATACCCAATAAATTTATCAATATCAGCGCGACGCTGGATACAAAATGTGAAGCAATGGAAGCCTACAAGCATGAATTACATGCGTTTCCACATCCTCGTTCATTAAAGGCTATCCGTGCACTGGCAAGTTTACGAGGCACAAGTGTGGGGTTAAAGGCAGCCGAGGCATTCACAGTTATCCGGCAAATCTTGTAAAAATTATCAGGCTAATAACCTATGACAAAAAGGTTAGAGATACTAGGAAAAGAGATATCAGAAAGTGAACGGCCCTTCGTCATTGCCGAAATTTCTGGAAATCATAATGGGGACATCGAGAGAGCGTATGCAATTATCGACGCAGCAGCAGAAGCCGGTGCAGATGCCGTAAAACTACAAACCTATACCCCCGAAACCATGACACTAGATTGTGATCGACCCGACTTTCAAATTAAAGGCGGGCTGTGGAACGGATATTCTCTATTTGATCTCTACGAATGGGCCCATACCCCATGGGATTGGCACGAAGGACTTTTCGAGCGAGGTCGTAAGCTTGGTGTTCCTGTCTTCTCAACACCTTTTGATCCGTCTTCCATTGCTTTTTTAGAAAGTTTAAACACTCCCGTTTATAAAATCGCTAGTTTTGAATTGATTGACCTTCCATTCGTTAGGAAGGTTGCACAGACGGGTAAACCAATGATTTTATCGACAGGTATGGCGAATATTTCTGAGATAGAAGAAGCAATCTCGGTAGCTAAATCTGTTGGGAATGAGAATTTAATAGTTATGCATTGTGTAAGTGGCTACCCAGCCCCAGCTAGCGACTATAATTTAGCTACCATACCAGATCTCGCCGATCGTTTAGGTTTGCTGATTGGGCTCTCAGATCACACACTTGGGATTGCTGTTCCCATAGCCGCAGTGGCCAAAGGAGCAGTAATTATAGAGAAGCACATAACTCTGCGGCGTGAAGACGGTGGGCCAGATTCAGCGTTTTCCCTGGAACCAGATGAATTCAAATTGATGGTTGAAGGTGTGCAGGTAGCATGGAAGGCGCTCGGAAAACCAGATTACCAACGAAAAAAAAGCGAAACAGATAACGTCATATTTCGTCGATCGCTCTACGTGATAAAGGATATTCCTAAGGGACATCCACTTAACGAAAATAATGTGCGGTCAATCCGACCGGGTCACGGAATTGCTCCAAAACATCTGCCCGATGTTCTAGGGCGCGTAGCCCGTCGCACTCTCATACGCGGTGAAGCGCTCACGTGGGATATGCTGGGGAGCGAGTGATATGACGGCACTTTGCGTTGCGGCTGGCATGGTGGAGGCTGGTGCGATTGTTAGCAGGATGTTGACAAACCTCGCTTCTACTAATCGAAAATTCGGCCAAGCGAGTCCCGCGCCTGATCTTGCCCTCGGGCATTCATGGCATAGTTTTCTTCAATACCTAGGGCCACCTGTGTCCTTTCAGGACGGGCTTACAATCCTAGTAAGTGGTGATATTTTTGATGACGATGGGCTTTACCCTACTCCGGCGAATCTCATTGCTGATCTATACCGAGTCGATTGCTTGCACAAAATTGCTTGGCTTAACGGTAGCTTTTGCATCGCCATACTTGATCCGATAAAAGATAAAGTAACACTTATTACGGATAGACTTGCCTCTCGCAGCCTTTTCGTTTGGCATGATGATAGAAGATTGTTAGCAAGTTCGAGGCTTATCCCTCTAGTAAGCGAGAGTCTTGTTCCCAAACGCCTAAGCAAACAAGGAATTGCCGAGTTATTAGTTTATCAGCGCACCATTGCTTGCCACACACAATATGAAAACATAGCCTCCATACCAGCATCTCAAGTCTGGGTTTGGGAAAAAGGTAGGTTGCAAAAAAAAACTTCTCGCAAGCTTACCTGGACTAAACCGGAGTTTACAAAAGCGGAAGCTGCGGAAGGTTTGGCAGTCGCTCTTACACGGGCAACTGCACGACGACTATCAGATCCAACACGACACGGTTTACTCATGTCGGGTGGACTTGACTCGCGAACAGTACTAGGTGCTGCCCAAAAAACTGGTTTGCCCATTGGTTGTTCAACTGTCGGCGCATGGGATAACACTGAAGTCGAACTTGCGCGCAAAAGTAGTAAACTCAGCAATGTTCCATTTACACTTCACCATTGTGATGCTGATGCATTGGGCTCGGCTATCGCTCCAGCGACCATTGCGAGTGATGGGCTGTTTTCAGCGCCGATCAATCTCTTCCCTTGCCTGTCAGCAATTGCAAAAAACTATGATGTCATGTTAAGTGGGCACGGGCTCGATTACACGCTGCGCGGCTATTATCTACCATGCAAAACACTCAAATTAGCCGGCTCCGTCACTCGGCTACCAATGCTGCGTAAAATTTCAAATAGCAACCCATCCACTATCGCCGACAGCTTGCGTGTCGGCATCTCACCTGAAATAGCTAAAACCATATTAGAGCCGAGTTTTGCTGCGGAGTTCGATAAGCGTCGTATAACGGGTATGGAGGAAGCCCTTTCAAATGCAGATGTTGATGATAAATATAATAACTGGGACGCGTTCATTTTGCATTCTCTTGGACGGCACTACGCATACTCCGATTTTGTTTCAATTGATGAAGTGCTCCATCATCGGCCGATTGCGTTTGATCCGGTGGTCTTCGACATATACTTGTCGATGCCACCTTCTTGGCGTGCAGAAGGAAAAGTTGCCCATAATGCAATGATGCAACTTTGCCCAAAGCTTATGACACTTCCGGATTCAAACACTGGTTTTTCCGCGCGGTTCGGATTTTCAAGGCAAATTGCCTTGGTACTTATACGTGCGATATTTCGTCGTATTGGATTGGCTGCCCGCACCCCATTGCCGGACCCGACCTTCACACATGGATCATGGATGGATATGGCCATGTTATTCCGATGTAACCCCGCCTGGCGCGACCGCGCAGAACGTTTAATTGACGACCCCGCAATCAACGAATCAGGCCTTTTTAAACAAAATGGAATTCGCAAAATTGTTTCAGCACACATGAGTGGTAAAGCTAATCACAAAAAACTGCTGATGCAATTGTTGACTTTTTCCAGTTGGTTCAGCAACCATCCATTTGATGGAGTGGCAAAATGACTACAAACGAAGCTTTTTCTATTGCGGGATATGAAGCTCTAATCAAAGGTTTGCTTGAACATGGATATGAGGTTCGAGATTTTTCTGATGCTGACCCCTCACAACCCCACCTCGTGTTAAGACATGACATAGATATGAGTCTAGAAGCTGCAGTTGAGATTGCACAGGTGGAAAGACGGCTTGGCATTTCTGCCCACTATTTTGTTTTACTGCGGACTGAAATGTACAATGTTTTTTCCAAAAATGGATTGCGGGCGGTAGAGACTATCTTGAGCCATGGACATAAGATTGGTCTCCATTTCGATGCGTCCCTATACGAAAATGATGAGTTCGAGGATGCAGCTGAGTGGGAGGTCGGTTGTCTACAATGTGCAACCGGCTGCGAAGTTGAAATGATAAGTTTCCACCGTCCCAAGAAATCTTTACTTGGGCGGAAAAAGTCACTGGCTGGTCTTCGCCATGCTTATCAGCCGCGTTTTTTTAACGAAATGGCATACTGTTCAGACTCTCGCGGCCACTGGGCATACGGCCACCCGCAAAGTCTAAAGACAGTGAGGGAAAGACACTCTTTGCAATTACTCACCCACCCGATATGGTGGACAAAGAATGACAATACCAATCCTGTTTCAAGGCTGGACCAATTTGCCGACGACCGGCACCTATATTTACGCAAGGAGCTTGGCCGTAATTGCGAGCCCTATGGTCATGCCTATCCTCACTTATTCGATGCCGATTGAAAAAGGCATCTGCAAAATATTCTTTAAGGGTAATTGAATGAGCCTGCCAACGTATATCTTAGGTATCCATGATGGACATAACTGTGGTGCGAGTCTTTCTCGCAATGGTAAAATCGTGGCATCAGTTTCTGAGGAGCGCTTGAGTCGATGCAAAAATGAGGTCGGATATCCTGCTAAATCCATCGAAGAAGTCCTGCGCATTGAAGGTATTGGGAGTGAAGACCTTTCAGAGGTTGCCTACGCTTCACTTTTTATGCACCAAAAGTCGTACCTTACAGAATTGGAGAGTTGGTATTGTGTCGGGATCGAGGAACAACGTGCCGATTTTGCAAAACCGCGCGAATATCAGAAGGTAATCTTTGAACAGCGCAAAACAGCGCGTATAGAAGCTGTATGCAACCACTTGAGTATTCCGTCGGCCAAAGTATTCTTCGTCGAACATCACCTTGCGCATCTCACCGCCGCATACTTTACTGCGCCCGATGTTTCTTTGGGCCAAAGAATTCTTGGATTAACTTGCGACGGTGCCGGCGATGGACTTGCAGGGTCCGTTTCGGTATGCGCCGGCAATAAGATTGAACGTGTCGGAACCATCGACCGCCATGCCTCTCTAGGCAAGATATATTCCCGTGTCACAATGCTTTTAGGAATGACACCTTGGGAGCACGAGTACAAACTCATGGGCATGGCTCCATATGCGGATCCTGAAAGAGCCGATATAGCAGCTGGTACTTTTCGTAAACTTCTAAAGCTTTCGGATGATAAGACTACATTCGTTCAAAACAGTGAAATATCAATGAATTACTGCTACAATGTGTTGCGCGAATCCTTTGAACGCATTCGCTTCGATACTTTAGCAGGCGCAACCCAACTCTTTACGGAGGAAATGCTAGTTAATTGGGTGCGTGGGTGTATCAAGAAAACTGGCATCAGCGACATTGTCGCAGGTGGTGGTGTATTCATGAACGTTAAGGCCAATATGCTCATTGCACAATTGCCTGAGGTGACTAGTTTTTACGTGATGCCAAGCGGTGCTGATGAATCACTTTCTATTGGTGCATGCCTTCACCGATATTATTATCAAAACGACAAAACCGATCATAGTGAGAGTGTTTTCGAAAATCTTTACCTCGGTGGTGAATTCACTAAAAAACAAGAAGAACGGGCAATTGCGGAAATATGCGGTGGCAATATAGAGGTTACGGAGCTGGAGAATGTTGATGGTGTAGTTGCTGACTTGCTGGCCGAAGGTGAAGTCGTGGCACGCGCGCGAGGGAAAATGGAATGGGGTGCCCGCGCGCTTGGTAATCGTTCGATCCTTGTAAGCGGACATGATTACCGCGTCGTTGATCAGCTTAATCAGGCAATTAAACAGCGTGATTTCTGGATGCCCTTTGCGCCGTCCGTGCTTGAGGAGAGCGCCCATCGATACTTTAGCGACCCAAAAAACCTGAGGCCCTATTTCATGACACACACATTTGAAACAAATAACGAAGGTCGTGACCATCTATCGGCCGGGACTCACCCGCGCGACCACACAATTCGAGCTCAGGTAGTTACAGAGAAAGCTAATCCTGATTATCATGGTCTTCTTACTTCCTTTGAAATGAAGACTGGACGCGGCGGTTTAGTGAATACATCATTCAATCTACATGGAGAGCCGATAGTCCACTCACCAGAAGATGCTATTCGTGTACTAAGGAAATCAGGCTTAAGACATCTAGCCCTGGGGCATTTTCTTTTGAGCAAAACAACCTAAACCTATAACAATTCGGAAACCATATCCGGATATGCGAATACACCTTTTCACGACCGACCCAAGCGGACTGCAGCTAGAAAATATGCTCCCTTCTGGTGTTGAACTATCTTGTGTCATCATTCCTCAAAACAGACGCAGATCAGAAAAAGTAGCTAATGTCGTAGAATTATGCCGAAAGTCAAATATTGAAGTTTTTGAGCACAAACGCGGAGAAGTATTGCCTAATACGCTACCAATAGCTGAACGTGCGATATCTTGGCTCTACTCACAAATCATTAGTAAAAAAGATTTAGAGCGTTACCCTCGGGGCATTTTGAACATGCATGGTGGAAAAATTCCTGATTACCGTGGTGCCAGTGTGATGCAATGGCAAATCATTAATGATGAAAAAGAACTTGGTATTACATGGCACGAAATAGTTGAAGAAGTAGATGCTGGGCCAATATGGGCTGAAACAGCAATCCCCATTAAAGAGTATGCCACGGCATTTGAATTGCGGAACGACATGATTCATGCCGGGGTCACTCTTTTTAAAAAGGCATGGCTTAATTCAACATCGAAAAATTTCATCCCACGCAAACC
>MDTC01117674.1_pt1 | contig 21740 bp, 22 predicted proteins | sample 811181 | NCBI WGS metagenome assembly MDTC01 (sample SAMN05326644, study PRJNA326480) | marine metagenome | isolation source: seawater | place: Pacific Ocean: North | collected 2011 | reverse complement strand
ATGGGGTTTTAGTTTTCATAAAGTAAGACGTGAGGGGCAGTTTAACGACTAACTTATTGCGGGGCTTCCTGCTCAGTTCTTAACTTTTAGAACTCCTAGTTAGATTCTTGAAGTCCATACCTAGCGCCTCTAACTTTTCTTTGTTCCCCTCAGATAACCGAGACTTCGTGAAACTACTTCGCTGGTTCTTCAACCAACTCTTTAAAGCCGTAAATTAAAGGGCTTTAAAGCTTTCAGTGGAGTTTCCCAGACTTCTCTGGAGTGGTATTTGGTGGAGGCGGGGGGATTTGAACCCCCGTCCGTCAGTTCGCAGCCTTCGGCTCTACATGCATAGCTTCGTCTATTGAGTTAACCCGTACCGGCCCGACGAGCAGGGTGATTTGGGCGAGCTTGATGATTTTTAGCTGCTTCGCGTCAAGCGCGCTCCACTAGCGATCCCGTTCTAGATGACGATTGCTAAAAACCAGTTTACGGGCATCCCGGCAGCAATCGCTAGCAAGCCTTTAAGCTGCTAGGGCGTATCTATCGTCGTTGGCAACTATAAAAGTTGCAGTAATTGATTAACGAGAGTTACTACCCTCTCGGCATGCACCTAGGGTCTTGATACCGGCGTCGAATCCTAATCGCCCCCTCAGTGAAACGCTAAGATAACACATTGGATATTTTGATGCAGTTAAACCTATCTGTTGGCCTGGCGCAGAATGCGACGTTTATCAATCTGCCACTCGCGATCTTTCTCGGTCGCTCTCTTGTCATGATCTTGCTTGCCCTTCGCCAATGCTATCTGACACTTGATGAGGTGACCTTTCCAGTAGAGCTTCACTGCGACACACGTATTCCCTTTTTGTTGAACCGCGATAAATAGCTTGGCTAGCTCTTTACTGTGGAGTAATAGTTTCTTGGTACGACTTGGGTCGGCAATGACATGGGTGCTGGCTGTGTTTAACGGGGTAACATTGCACCCAAGCAGAAACGCCTCGCCATCTTTTATTAGCACGTAACTGTCGATGAGCTGAACTTTCTTCAGGCGTAGGCTTTTGACTTCCCATCCCTCCAAGACGACGCCCGCCTCAAATGTGTCTTGCAAAAAATAGTCGTGCCTAGCCTTTTTGTTGAGCACAATTGTGTTGTCGAGCGCTTTTGGTTTCTTTTTTGCCATCAACAGAGTATAGCAGTGAAATACCGACAACATTTATATCTTTTACAAGCGGTTCCTATTGTGTCCGATTTTACCTGTTTCGCTGCTACTGATAGAATCAGGACATTCTCGCTGCTGGAAAAAGATAATAACAAACTGAAATAAATAGGATTTTTATGGAACAGGATAGAGGTCAGTTTAGTTCGAGGTTGGGATTTATTCTGGCGGCTGCTGGCTCTGCCGTTGGACTGGGAAACCTTGTAGCGTTTCCGGTCATGGCATCTAAGAATGGTGGGGCCGCATTTTTAATCATCTATCTGCTATTCGTTGCGTTCATTTGTTACCCGGTAATGCTCGCAGAAATCGCGATGGGCCGGCGAACTCAGCGCAATCCCGTTGGCGCCTTTTCGATGCTCTCGGATCGCTCGAAAATTTGGCGGCTCACCGGCATGCTGGGCATTGTAACTCCTTTCATGATTGCTGTTTTCTATACGGTGATTACGGTCTGGCTGGTAGTTTATTTGAAACAATTAGCGACTGGAAATCTCGATACGCTATCTAGCGATGCCACCTTCTCTAATTTAGTCCAAGAACCGTCGTTGTTCGGATACGCCTCTTTGCTCCTTGCGGCCGTGTTCCTTATTTTAGTAGGCGGTGTAAAGGGTGGGATTGAGCGTCTCGCTAGGGTATTGATGCCGACGCTCGCGGTGATGCTGGTAGTGCTTGTTTGCTTCGTGCTAACACTGGATAACGCGAGTGCTGGCATCGCTTATTACCTTGTTCCAGATTTTAGCAAGATGAATTTGGGTGTCGTCAACGGTGCGCTGAGTCAGGCATTCTTTTCCCTCTCTTTGGGTATGGGGATCTTGATCACTTACGGGTCTTATTTCTCTCGCACTGACAGCATACCGAGTTCGGCGCGCATGGTGGCGACGATGGACACCAGCATTGCGTTTTTTGCGGGGCTTCTTATTCTCCCAGCGATTTTTGCATTTGATCCCAACACGAATACAGACGACCTTTCGACCAGCAGCGTAGGATTGATTTTTAGTTTCCTCCCAAAAATCTTTTTGTCGATGCAGGCTGCTGTTGGATATTTTGGAGCCTCGGTTGTAGCGCTCATCTTTTTCTTGTTGGTATTTTTCGCAGCACTGACTTCCCTTGTTTCGATTATTGAGATTCCTATTTCCTACTGGATCGATGAGTGGAAGATGACGCGAAAGAGGGCGGTGCTAACTCAAGCATTTCTTTTGGCGCTGTTTGCTATTCCTGCAACGTTATCATTTGGACTGTCTGAATTTTTTACCAATTTCACAAATTATGGCGGGCTGTCTAAATCATTCTTTGATGTGGTGTACGATGTTTTTTACGAAACAATACTCCCGCTTGTTGGTTTCACTGCGTGTATTTTTTGTGTTTATCGTTGGAAGCTTAACGGGTTGAACGAAGAGCTTTCGGTTGGTGACCCAAGGTACAACGGGTCTCTTATGCAAAGGTACCTTAACGTGTCCCTTGGGACAGTGGTGCCGGTTGTGTTATTTTCAGTTTTTGTCAGCACGGTTTACACTATTTTCATTTAACGTCGTACGCAAGGTTAAGTCGCTAATGGAAGAGATAGATCGCAGTGCGTTGGTTCAATACTCTGCGCAACAGATGTTTGATCTTGTAAATGATATTGAAAAATACCCCTTGTTCATGTCCGGTTGCGTTGATGCAAAAGTGATAAGTCGGCACGAGACAGAACTTACTGGGGAATTATGTCTGGCCAAGGGTGGAATAAAACAGAGGCTGATCACGCGCAACACGATGTATCCTCCACAGAGGATCGACATGGGTCTTGTAGAGGGAAATTTGAAAAATTTTAGTGCCACTTGGAAATTTGACTCTCTCGGGTCTGACGCCTGCAAGATAAGCCTGTCAATGAGATTCGAGTTTGGTTCGGGCCTTCTCAATGCGGGTGCCAATAAGCTGTTCACGGGTTCAGCAAACTCATTGGTCGACGCAGTCCTAAAACGTGCGCGAGAGGTCTATGGATAGAATGACTGATCTTCCTGAGTACCAGAGAACGGACGTGCCGAATAGTAGAATAGAGGATGAGAACGATTTAATATTGGTAGAGGTGGCTTACGCGTCAACTGAAAGCCAGGAAATAGTCCAGCTTCGCGTGCCCCGCGGTACCGTTGCATATGACGCAGTGTCCCTATCAAAGATTACGAATATTTTTCCAGAGGTAGATATAAATGAGGCCGATCTGGGGGTATTCTCAAGCCCGTTGGACGGGAAACGCCGTCCAAGTTCAAGGACGTATGTCTTGTTAGAGAATGATCGAGTGGAAATTTATCGACCCCTAATAATTTCCCCAATGGAGCTTCGCCGGCAGCGCGCAAATTTAAGGTCAGAATCAGCGAAAGGTAAGAAAAATGCAAAATAAAATAAATCGACTTAAAAATTTTTTTTCACGGGTCGAACAAGGTCTCTATGAGTTTTATGTTGTGCCATACCGAAGATCTTTTGCTAGAGCAAAGCGTGATGAAGAAGACCTTTTTATGCTGTTAGTTTTTGCTGAGACCATGGGTGTTCCGAATCCTGCGGCTTACTACACCATGGAATTATTGCCCGTAGTTTATGATCGATTTCACGATTGGCACAAGCGGATGGGTATGGAAAAATCGCCACTGGACCACGTACATTGTTGCTAGAGCTCGCGCATAATAAAAAAATTCTTTTTTTTGGCGGTAAAGGCGGTGTCGGCAAGACTACCGTCTCTGCCGCTACGGCGGTCGCACGCGCGAGTGCGGGCGGGAGAGTTCTTTTGGTCTCTACGGACCCTGCACATAATCTTGGACACCTTTTTGATCGACAAATTGGCTCTACACCTACAAAACTTGCGCCCGGTTTAGATGGACTTGAACTGGATCCAGAGGAAACTATTAAGCTGCATATGAGCGAGATAACTCGCTCTTTGCACCGACTCATGCCGATTCACCTCCGCAGCGAGGTAGATAAGCATATAGCGCTTTCCAAAGATGCCCCGGGCATGCACGAGGCTGCCATGACTGAGCGAATCTGTGAGGTTGTTGAGCAGGGCCAGGAAGAATACGACTTAATTATTTTTGATACGGCTCCCTCAGGGCATACCGCACGACTAATGGCTCTGCCTGAGATGATGGCGGCGTGGACCGAAGGATTGATTAAAAGGCAAGAGAAAGCGGATAAGTTTGCGGAAGTCGTTGATGATTTAAGTCGCGATTCGAGTTTGGAAGACAAGGTTTTCAATGCCGACGCAAAAGACGAAGATCGATTGCGAGAGTCAGGCATTCGGAAAATCCTATTTCGCAGAAGAAAGCGTTTCGAGACCTTGCGGAATCAAATTTCAGACGGTGAAGGTACCGCTTTTATTATTGTTCTGGCTGCAGAGAGGTTGCCTGTCTTGGAGACAATTGAGCTCTACAAACAACTGAGTCAGTCGAATATCAATGTTGGCGGATTAGTCGTAAACAAACGCGTGCCCGAGGGAGTGGGAGGGTTCATGCAGGAACGCTTCCGCCAAGAGGAAAGACACCTGGAGAGCTTGGAGGCAGCTTTGGGAGGGTTGCCTCGCCAAGACCTTTCGCTGTTTCCCCATGATGTGATTGGGGTCGCAGCGTTGGCGGAAATGGCAAAAGATTTCTAAAAAGTAAACTAGCTGGACCTAAGGAGAGATCTGAGCGGAGGGCATTTCATTTTCATCTTCGGTAGGTAAAAAATCGCCAGAAAAACTCACTAGCCCGTCGCCCTCGAATAAGACAGATATTCGCTCTTGACCGCGAACGCCGCCACCAGGCTGAAAATTATATACGTAGTCCCAGCGGTCCTGATTATAAGGATCTCTTATCAACGGAGTGCCCATGACAAACATCACTTGGCGCTTAGACATTCCGGGGCGTAGTTGGTCTATCATGTCTTGGGTTATGATATTGCCTTGGGGTATCGAAATTTTATAGACCCCAGGGAAATCCATTGAGCCAAAGTTATTGCAACCCACCAGTAGACCCAAAAGGAAAATGCTCGTTACTGTAGTTAGCTGGTAAATTGTCTTTCGCATGGTAGGCTTTGAATTTCCTGTTTTTAAATATTTTGTGATTTTAAGGCATATTTGGCTAGGCTATTTGAGATTGCTGCTCAAAGACCATAAGTGCATAATAACCTGAAAAGTTCACCAGTAACATTGGTGTTTGGATAGGTATAAAAAATAGTCGGTTGCACGGCTTAGCTTCTGAGGAGAGTTTTGTGGGCGAGGAACAACAAGAACTGCGTAATGCAGGATTAAAGGTCACGGCGCCGCGGATAAAGATTCTTGATATGTTAGAGCACTCAGAAACAAAGCATGTGAGTGCAGAAGACGTCTTCAAGGCGCTACGGGATGCAGGGGAAGAGGTTGGCCTTGCGACTGTATATCGAGTCCTTACTCAATTCGAAAAAGCCGGATTAGTAATGCGACACCACTTTGAGGGCGGAAGCTCGATATTTGAACTTACTTCGGTAGACCATCATGATCACATAGTATGTAATAAATGTGGTCGCGTTGAGGAATTTTACGATGAAGTTATCGAGCGACAGCAAGAGGCCATTGCTGAAAAGTATGGGTTTAAAATAACAGACCATAGTCTGTATCTTTATGGGTTTTGTGCTGCTTGCCGAGAAGGTTAGCCTCGTACAAGTAGTCTGTTGATTTACGCGCCTAGCCTGCGTTTTTTTACTCATTTTTGTGGGGATGCAAACAATGTTTTTGCATGCGCCAAAGACTCTTTGCTGAATTCGCTTCCACCCAGCATTCGTGCGATTTCCTCAATTCGATCTAATTTATTTAGCTGTCTTATTTGAGTTACTACTTGATTCGGGCCATCGCCGCTATCACTTTTCTCGACAAAAAAATGATTATGGCATTGTGCCGCAACCTGAGCTTGATGTGTTACACATAAGATTTGGGAGTGTTGGCCCAAGTGCCGCAAGAGCTCACCTACAACCTTAGCAATTCCACCACCAATGCCGACATCGACTTCATCAAAAACTAAGCTGGGTGTCTGTGTCGTCTGGGCTGTGGACACCTGAATAGCTAAGCTTATGCGTGACAACTCGCCACCTGAGGCGATCTTGCTTAATGGTCCAGGTGGCTGACCGGAGTTGGTGGTTACCAGAAACTCTATAATTTCTAACCCGGTTGCGTTTGGTTTTTGATATTCAATTGGCGTGAGTGTTACAAAGAACTGTGCATGTTGCATGCCTAGTTTTTTAAGCTGTCTATTTACTGAAGCCTCTAGGCTCTTCGCAGCCTTGATTCGTTCTTTTGAAATTCTAGCCGCAACTTTCTCATATCTTTCTTTCAGGCGAACGTTTTCATCGGCCAACTTTTCGAGTTCTGAGTCCTCGAGACTAAATGCTGTTAGCCGCCTCCTTATTTCCTCTGCTAACTCGACAAGCGCGTTGGGTTTTACTTTATGTTTTCGTGCCGTCTCGTGTAAAACGCCGATTCGATTATTGACTTTTTCTAACTCTCTCGGGTCCGTCTGAATTCCGTCTAACAAACGCCTGAGGTCGCTAACTGCCTCATCAATTTGGATAGAAGCGTTTTCGATGACTTGCAGGACAGCATCTACGGCTTCATCCGTATGTTTCAAACTAGTCAGGTGAGAGATGGTTTTCTCGAGCATGCTTTTAACGTCATCATTGTGATTGTTTTCTTTGCCGGCACATAGCTCAAGTGACGCCTGCAGGCCGAGGATTGTCTCGTCCGCATTGCTCAAATTTCGGTGCTGCGCTTCTAAAGCTTCGAATTCATTGTGGATGAGAGCCAGTTCATCTAGTTCGCTCAATTGGTAGCGAAGTAGCTGCTCATTTGCTTGGTCTGTGCTCTTGCTCGAGCGCAGCTCACTCAAAAGCTGATTATTTTTTTGCCAGCTTTTATAGCTGCCCTCCAATTCTTCGCGTAATTTTTCAGGGACACCAAATTCATCAAGCAATCTTTGATGTGTGGCTCTTTTGAGAAGGGACTGGTGTTCGTGTTGTGAGTGGATGTCGACAAGCATCTCGCCAAGTGTTTTGAGGTGCATCATTGGCGAAAGCGTGCCGTTAATAAATCCTTTGGATCGACCGTCACTGCCAATCACTCGACGGACAACGCAGCATTCGGGGTTATCTGAATCTATTAGCTCATTTTTTATTAGCCAATGCCTTGATTCGGCGATCTCGCTCACGTCAAAAACTGCGGTAATTTCGGTTTTGTTGTTGCCAAATCTGACGATGCCTTTGTCAGCACGATCGCCGAGCGCGAGGCTTAATCCGCCGAGGATTATTGATTTACCTGCTCCCGTTTCGCCACTTATAGCAGTTAAGTTTGGGCTGAACTCAATTTCGAGGTGCTCCACGGTTGCATAGTTCTTAATTGATAAGTGTTGGATCATTTGGCTTTAGTATATTGGATCGCGTCGCGTGTGTGTACGCCTGTTCTTGGGAAAGAGCGATATTTTTTGCTTGAATATATCATTGATGCCCCCATCAACAAACGTGGTGCATAATTGTGATCAGATCCGAGAATATATTTAGGTCCTCAGTCCGGTCACTTTGAATCAAAAAATTATGAATGCGAGCCCTTTATAGGGGGGGAAGTAAATTCCATGAATGATGAAAACACTATAGACGAGAATGTTGAAAATGACGAACAGGACATAGACGAAACGATCGAAAGCCCTGACGAAGAGCTTGATAGTGATACTTCTGTTACAACAGACCAGGAGCTAGAGTTGGCAAAGGCCGAGGCGACGAGCGCAAAAGATGATTACGTTCGATTGCAAGCTGAGATGCAAAACCTCCGTCGTCGCACAGAGCAGGACGTTGAGAAAGCCCATAAATATGGACAGGAACGATTTAGTACAGAGTTGATTTCTGTGGTGGATAACCTTGAACGGTCCCTCGAAGCGTCCGTTGGTAATGAAGATAGCGTTGTTAAAGCGATTCATGAAGGGGTTAATTTAACGCTCAAGGGCTTTATCGAATGCTTACAGCGCAACCATATAAGCCCTGTAGATCCGATGGGAGAGCCGTTTGATCCTTTATTCCATCAAGCGATAGGAACTCAAGACAGCCCTGAGTCGGAGCCAAACACTGTGGTCGCTGTGATGCAGAAAGGCTATACCTTGCATGACAGGGTCCTTCGACCGGCAATGGTCATGGTATCCAAATAAGCGAAAATTTTATGCTTTAAGAGGTCTGATGGGCTTGAAAATCCGCTTTTTGGGCCAATATACGGATCATCGGGAATGTAAATAATAGAAACTTAATTTTGAAATTGGCCAAAACATAGCAGGCTGAGGATTAGAGAGATGGGAAAGATTATAGGAATCGATTTAGGCACAACCAATTCTTGCGTTGCAGTGATGGATGGTGGTGAAGCAAAAGTTATTGAAAATGCTGAGGGCGATCGAACCACGCCCTCAATAATTGCATATGCAGGCGACGGAGAGGTTTTGGTGGGGCAGCCGGCGAAGAGACAGGCCGTCACTAATCCGGATAACACGCTGTTCGCCATCAAACGACTGATTGGGCGCCAATTTGAAGACGACGTGGTGCAAAAAGACATTGAGATGGTGCCTTACAAAATCGCTAAAGCCGACAACGGGGACGCGTGGGTTGAAGTTGATGGTGAACAGATGTCGCCGCCGCAAATCTCAGCTCAAACTTTGAAAAAAATGAAAAAGACTGCCGAGGATTTCCTCGGTGAATCGGTCACTGAGGCGGTCGTGACTGTTCCCGCATATTTTAACGATTCGCAACGCCAAGCCACCAAGGACGCTGGTAAGATTGCAGGCCTAGAGGTTAAGCGGATCATCAACGAGCCAACGGCCGCTGCCTTGGCATACGGAATGGATAAAAAAGGCGGCGACTCGACCATCGCCGTTTATGATCTTGGGGGAGGTACGTTTGATATTTCAATCATTGAAATTGCGGAGACCGATGGAGAGCATACCTTCGAAGTTTTGTCGACAAACGGAGACACTTTCCTCGGAGGTGAAGACTTTGACCTTCGCTTAATCGACCACCTGGCTGATGAATTTAAGAAAGATTCTGGAATGGATTTGCACAATGATCCGCTGGCTCTGCAGAGATTGAAAGAGGCGGCTGAGAAAGCAAAAATTGAATTGTCCTCCTCGCAGGCTACGGAGGTGAACCTGCCTTACATCACAGCAGACGCATCAGGGCCGAAGCATCTGGTTTTGAAGTTAACACGGGCAAAATTTGAGGCCCTTGTTGAAGATTTGGTTGACAGGACCCTTGAGCCATTAAAGCTGGCTTTAGCAGACGCTGATATGGACGCGGGAGCCATTGATGATGTGATTTTGGTTGGTGGTCAGACAAGGATGCCTCTGGTTCAGGCGAAGGTTTCTGAGTTCTTCGGTAAGGAGTCGCGACGAGATGTGAACCCTGATGAGGCTGTGGCAGTTGGAGCAGCGATTCAAGCTGCCGTTCTTTCCGGTGACGTAACGGACGTCTTGTTGCTAGACGTTACCCCTCTCTCTCTTGGGATTGAGACAATGGGCGGTGTCGCAAGCACGTTGATTGAAAAGAACACAACGATACCAACGAAAAAGACACAAATTTTCTCTACAGCAGATGATAACCAGACAGCGGTCACAATTCACGTTGTTCAAGGGGAGCGAAAGCAGGCCGCGCAGAACAAATCGCTTGGACGATTTGATTTGACTGATATTCCCCCTGCTCAGAGAGGCATGCCTCAGATTGAAGTGGCGTTTGATTTGGACGCAAATGGAATTCTTAACGTTTCCGCGAAAGACAAGGCGACGGGCAAAGAGCAGTCAATCGAGATAAAAGCATCGAGCGGCTTGTCTGACGAAGAAATTGAAAAAATGGTTCAAGACGCGGAAGCAAATTCAGCCGATGACAAAAAGTTTGAAGAAATGGTCACAGTGCGCAATGCCGCTGATGGACTCATTCATGCGACTAAGAAGACTGTCGAAGAAGCTGGTGAAAAAGCCAGTGATGATGAGAAAGAGGCTATCAACACAGCAATTTCAAATCTCGAGGAGTCGCTTAAGGGAGACAGTAAAGAGGACATCGAGGCCAAGAGCACTGCGCTTAGCGAAGCATCTTCTGCGCTTGCGCAAAAGATGTACGCAGAGCAAGCTGAAGCGGGCGCCTCGCCGGGCGCCGAGTCCGATACTGGACCCAGCAATGATGACGCAGTTGACGCCGAGTTTGAGGAAGTAAGTGATGAGGATAAAAAAGAAAACGAAAGCTAGTTGATCTCTGAGGCTTTTGGGGGAGATTGAGCATTGATTTTTATCCAAAATTTCATTCAGATGTGAACAACAGAAACTAAGTCAATCGTTGGCTTAGTTTTCTTATTTATAAGCTATTGAAATAGTGGTCCCCTATGTCCGGTGAAAGGTGGCAACCACGTAACGAGTCAGCTTTTTATGTCTAAACGTGATTACTATGAAGTTTTAAATGTTTCTCAGGACGCCGATGCGGCTGCTTTGAAAAAAGCATACCGCCGCATTGCGATGAAAAATCATCCTGACAAAAACCCCGATAATCCGGAAGCTGAAGCGATATTCAAAGAGGCCAACGAAGCGTTTGAAGTTTTGTCAGACAGCCAGAAACGGGCTCGTTATGATCAATATGGCCATGCAGGCGTAGACGGACAAACCAGTGGTGGTGGGGCCGATTTCGGGGATATGTTCGGGGACATCTTTGGAGATATTTTTGGAGGTGGTCGGGGAGGTAGCCGAAGCCACGTTCGTCAGGGCGCAGATTTGCGCTACAACCTCGAGATAGGTTTGGAGGATGCGGTTCGCGGAACAACCGTAAAAATTGATATTCCAACAACGGTATCATGTGGAAGTTGTGGAGGTAGTGGAGCGAAAAAAGGATCGAAACCGGTGGATTGTTCTACTTGCGGAGGTGTCGGTCAAGTCAGGATGCAACAGGGTTTCTTCACAGTCCAACAGACATGTCCCCGTTGTCAGGGGGCGGGAAAGCAGATAAAGGATCCTTGTTATGTTTGTCACGGCAGCGGGGCAGTTAAGGAAAATAAGACACTGTCTGTGAAAGTTCCAGCTGGTGTAGATACGGGGAACAGGATCCGCTTGAGAGGAGAGGGGCAGGCTGGGGAGCATGGCGGGCCGTCGGGCGACCTTTATGTTGAAATGCACGTCAAACCTCATGCGATATTTGAAAGAGAGGGTAGGGACCTATACTGCGAAATCCCGATTGGTTTCAGTGATGCCGTCTTGGGCGGTGATCTTGAGGTCCCTACTTTGGACGGAAAGGTTAAATTGAAAATTCCTCATGAGACCCAAACGGGGAAGCTATTTCGATTGAGGGGTAAAGGAATTACTCAAGTCAATTCGAGCGCTCGCGGTGATATGTTATGTCGCGTGTTAGTCGAGACACCGGTTAACCTGACTAAGAAACAAAAACAGCTAATGCAAGAGTTTAAAACAATTCAAGAGAAAGAAGGGAATCGACAAACCCCGAAAAAATCAACTTGGTTCGACGGTGTCCGACATTTTATTGACGAGCTGAGGACTTAATGCTCGGTCCCAGTCTTCAAATGCCCGTCTTCACTGTCTCAAGTAATTGTAAATGACGCTCTCTGGATATTCTCGAACCGAATTGCGAAACAACCTCCGACGAAGCAAGCGACGCTAAATTCCCAGCTTGTTTGAATGATAGGCCGTGAGTAATCCCAAACAACATTGCCCCAGCAAACATGTCTCCCGCGCCATTTGTGTCGACGGTCCTGACATGGTGAGCCTCTATTTTGGTTAGTTCATTACCATCAAAAATAATTGCACCTTCGCTCCCTTGAGTTACCACAAATTGTTTCGCCTTAATTTTTAATCTTTCCAGGCTGGACTCTAACGTCTCTGCTTTTGCCCATATTTTGAGTTCTTGTTCGTTGCAGAATAAAAGATCGACTCCTTCGCCGAGGACTTCGTTTATTTCTTCTGAGAAGTATTCGACCATGGCAGGATCGGAAAAGGTCATTGCGGTTTTTATTTTATTCTTCTTTGCGAATTTTTTAAGATCAATAACCGCCCCTCGAGCGCCTGGGGAAGTTACGAGATAACCCTCAATGTAAATATACTTTGCGTTTTTGGCTGCCGTAAACTGAAGATCGCAAGATGCAATGCTATCGGAGACTCCGAGATGCGTGTGCATCGTCCTCTCGGCATCAGGGCTCACCATAACCATGCATCGCCCAGTTTTGCCAGTTTGAGAAGAAGAAACTCGGTTGGTATGGATCTGGTCTTTATTCATCTGTTTCGAATAGAAGTATCCGTCGGGGTCGCTCGCTATTTTGCAAGAGAGAAAAGAGTTGCCCCCAAAACTACTTACGGCAAAAAGGCTATTTCCAGCTGATCCTCCACAGTTTCGAGCCTGAAGTTCTGATCTTTCTTTCAAGGCTTTTTCGAGGTCATCGAGTTGGTCTTGCTCGACTAGCGTCATAAGGCCTTTTTCGATGTTATTTTCTTGGAAGAAAGACTCCTCCACCTTAAATTCACTGTCGACCAGAGCATTTCCGATCGCATAGACGTCGTACTGCATAGAAAAGTCCTATCCTGAGCCGTGTGGAATAAATCCTATAATTTTGAAAAAGCAATTTCGGCGGCGTTCAGAGTGGCTGTTATTTCCACTTCTTGGTGCGCAATCGACATAAAGCCTGCTTCAAAAGCTGACGGAGCGAGGTAGACACCCTGCTCGAGCATAAAATGAAAATATTTTTGAAAACTATGGCTGTTGCAACTCATTACTTGATTATATGTTGAGACTGTCTCCTCTTCGCTAAAAAAGCATCCGAACATTCCACCCACGTGATTGGTAGTAAAGGGAATGTTGTTGCTTTTGGCTCGCTCTTTGAGTCCGTCCATTAATCGTTGAGTGGTTTCAGCTAAGTCTTTGTGAATTTTAGGATCTGAGATTGAGTCTAACATACAAATTCCAGCAGCTACTGCGAGTGGGCTTCCAGATAATGTACCCGCCTGATACACCCCACCCAACGGAGCAATCATGTCCATAATTTCTTGCTTTCCGCCGAAGGCGCCGATAGGTAGACCACCACCAATTACCTTGCCTAAACATGTCATATCCGGACTTACTTGGTAAACCGATTGAGCACCCCCAAGCGCGACTCTGAAACCAGTCATTACCTCATCAAAGATTAAAACAACGCCATGTTTGTCACATAAAGCTCTCAGCCCTTCTAAGAAACCAGGTAACGGGGTGACTAGATTCATATTCCCTGCGATTGGCTCGATTATAACGCACGCGATTCGGTCACCGTTTTGTGAGAAAAATGCTTCCGCTGATGTTATACAGTTATATGGAAGCACGTGAGTTAGTTTAGTGTAATCTTCGGGTACGCCAAGCGAGTCAGGTTTGCCAAGTGTAAGAGCTCCAGAACCGGCTTTGACTAAAAGGCCATCTGAGTGCCCGTGATAACAACCCTCGAATTTAACTATTTCATCTCGGCCGGTGAAGCCTCTGGCGACTCGGATAGCGCTCATCGTGGCTTCAGTGCCCGAGGTGGTCAAACGAACCTTTTCTATTGACGGAACAACTTCGCATATTTTTTTTGCCAATTTAACTTCGGCTTCAGTAGATGCTCCGTAGCCAATCCCATGCTGTAATTGTTCCGTAATCGCACCAACTATTTTTTTGTTTCCGTGACCAAGTATCAAAGGCCCCCATGCCCCTACGTAATCGATATATCGATTTTCATCGACGTCTATTAAATATGCTCCCTCACTTCCTTTGAAGAAAAGCGGGTTGCCGCCAACGCCGCGAAAGGCTCGGACTGGAGAGTTCACTCCGCCCGGAATGTATGCTTGTGCTTCATGAAAAAGCCTTTGAGAATTTGCACCTGTCATATAAAAGGTTTCCCGTTAATACGTTTAATCGACCTACTGTTTTTCAATGCCGAACTAATTACAAAGCAGATACGCAGTATGAATTTTGTACGCTCAAAACCTAGATATGGGCCATTAAAGGCGTGCTTATTGTCTCTAGATTGCAGGCTTAATAACTACGAGCAAGACTACTGCTACCATAACTAAAACAGGCACTTCATTAAAAAACCGGAAAAACCGATGCGTTTTATCACAGATATTTTCTCTTAATTGCATCATGTAGTGCCAGCATAAGTAATGATAAACCAGCAGTCCGCAAACAAACCCTAACTTCAGTTGCATCCAGGTAGCTGAGAAGAAATAGTTGGGGTTTAGACTGATTAACCAGCCGCCAAGAAAAACTGTTGCAACAGCTGAAGGTGTCATAATTCCCCAGAAAAGTTTCGATTCCATTATCATAAACCGATCTATGCTGATCTGATCGTCACTTAATACATGGTATACATAGAGCCTTGGTAAATAAAAAATGGCGCTAAACCAGCAAATCACTGCGATTATATGAAAGGCCTTTATCCAGAGCATTTGTTATTTTCCGTTTGAGAATCTGATCTAAAATTATAACAAGCCAAATAGGTCTAGGTGTCAAAAAAAGCATCGCTCAAGTATGAAATTGCTTTCTTTGCGACGCAGTGTAACATTGTCGCTTTCGCTGTTCGCTAAATTCTTTTTTATATAAAAAAATATAAATTCGGAACAGATTAGGGGAGGAGGATGGCTTGGTTAAAATTGGAATAATTGGTGGTACTGGATATACAGGAGCAGAGCTTATGCGCCTTTTGGCGCCCCGAGAAGACGTCAGCATCACGGTTGTTACGTCGCGAGAATTATGTGGAACGCCAGTAGGCTCGATTTTTCCAAATCTTCGTGGTTTTATTGATCTTGATTTTTCGGAACCGAGTGATCCGGCGCTGACTGAATGTGATGTTGTGTTTTTTGCTACACCCCATGCAGTTGCAATGCGAAGCGTGCCTAAACTACTGGACGCCGGTGTTCGCATAATCGATTTGTCTGCGGATTTTAGGCTTAAGGATGCTGACGTCTGGCAGCGCTGGTACGGCGTGCGTCACGAATGTCCAGAATTGCTTGCGGAAGCGGTTTATGGGCTTCCTGAAAAAAATCGAGAGGAAGTTGTGGGCGCGAGGCTCATTGCTGTTCCAGGTTGCTATCCTACGGCGGTTCAACTGGGATTCCTGCCATTACTTGAAAAAGGCGTAATCGACGATAGCCGACTTATCGCCGATGTAAAGTCTGGCGTGAGCGGTGCGGGGCGCAAAGCTGCAGTCAGCGGGCTTTTAGCTGAAGTTTCCGAGTCGTTCAAGGCGTACGGAGTGGATGGGCATAGGCATTATCCAGAGATATGCCAAGAATTAAATCGAGTCTCATCAAAGAGTGTTGGATTGGTGTTTGTTCCTCATTTAGTTCCAATGATCCGTGGAATCTTAACAACTCTATATGCACCTCTTCGCGGCGGGGTCGAGGCTAATGCTCTTGAGCTCCATGAAATATTTCAAAGAAGATATCGGGGTGAACCTTTTGTAGAAGTTTTGCCTCTGGGGACATTGCCAGAAACACGCGACGTTAAAGGTTCAAATCGATGTGAGATTTCGATTTCATACTCAGAGCAAAGCCGGACCGCGATAATCGTTGTAGTTGAGGATAACTTAGTCAAGGGAGCATCGGGCCAGGCCATTCAGAATTTTAATTTAATGTTTGGGCTAAGTGAGACTACTGGCCTTATGTTGCCAGCCTTACTCCCTTAGTTGCTTAAATTTTTGTAACGGTGATTACGAGCACATGGCAGCTCTACGAAAAGTTGATTTAATCGGAGTTATTAAGTGCCCAATGTGGTGAGAGGTAGCAAGCAGCATCAAATGAGGGTTGTCCCTGATAGACCCTTACGACAATTTTTAATGTTTGGCGCTGTTTTTCTGTTGGTATTTAGCGCGAGCGTTACAGGGTTTTTGGTAGCCTATGCCTATAATTTAATATCACTTAGTGGTTCTGAGCTTGCACAGTTGCGATTTGATTTAAACGAAAGTTCGGTTGAGAACGATTCCCTGCGTCGGGAAATCGCCTTCTTAGAGCGCGCTAGTGAAGTTGATAAAAATGCGGCATTCCAAAGCAATGCTCTCTCTGCAAAGTTGCGGTTGCAAATTTTAGAACTAGAGAGCGATGTCGAGTATTATCGTAAAGTTATCAGTGAGGAAGTAGGTAATACGGGTTTAAGTATTTCAAGTTTTGATTTATTCGCGACTTCGATTGAAAAAAAATACAGATACAGAATTGTATTGCGGCAGCAGGATGCTGATGGAGACTCTTATCTTGAGGGAAGTGTAACCGTGCTTGTAACGGGGAAAAAAGCAGGGGTTGACCTAGCGATTCCGATTCACAAACTGTCTTCTGATCAAGATGGACTGGATATTAGGTTGAGATTTAAGTATTTTCAGAATGTAGAGGGCGAACTCGAAATTCCAGATGAGTTTCAACCAGTTCGGATTGATATAGAGGCTTCTTCAGAAGAGCCTGTTAAAAAAACTGTGAAAAAAAGTGTTTTATGGTCAGAGCTGGTAACTAACCTTTGAGCATTGAGCTTACGTAGGGAAACAGTATGTTTAAAAATGTCGAAGTGGTTAAAACGAAAACATCGTCAGTTCCGACGCTGATTTCCAGTGGAACAGAGATCTTGGGCGATATTCATTTTGATGGCGAACTGATTATAGAGGGACGGGTAAAAGGCTCTATTCACGCGCTCGAGGACTCTTCGGCAGTTATTAAAATTGCCGATAAAGGAGTTGTGGAGGGAGACATACGTGTTCCTTCGGCTGTCATAAATGGGTTGGTCCAAGGCGATGTCGTCTGCGGAAAACACATTGAGCTAGCTAGTAAAGCGATAGTTGTGGGTGATCTTCATTACAATTTGATAGAAATGGTGCTTGGGTCGGAAGTTAACGGTAAACTAATGCATATAAATGCAAGCAAGTCAGAAATGGAGCGCCTTGAGCAAGGACAAGCTCGGCTTTCAGTAGCGCCGGACTCGGTTTCATGAGCGCGTCAGCCGAATTATTATTTCGATAAGCGTCACATTAAAACTAAATATTTCAATTGAGTGATTAAATAAATGTCTGTAGTGCAATCACAAGAACCGACGTTGCTTTTCTTAACAGAGCAGGCGGCTCAAAAAGTCCAAAGTCTGATAAGTGAAGAGGGAAACACAGCCTTAAAGCTGCGCGTTTTTGTCACAGGGGGCGGATGCTCAGGTTTTCAGTACGGGTTTTCTTTCGATGAAGCCATCGCTGAGGACGACACTGTTGTGGTAAACAATGGGGCAAGCCTTTTGGTGGATCCTTTGAGTTATCAGTATTTGGTAGGGGCAAAGATCGACTATGAGGAAGGGCTTGAGGGCTCGAGATTTGTGGTTAACAACCCTATGGCGACGACCACATGCGGTTGCGGCGCTTCCTTCTCAATCTAAATGTATATAGCAATCTAGCTACGCTTTATAAATCGCTCCTAGATACACTGAATGCTTAGCTCCTGTGAAGGAGCGAGTATCGAGTCTTCTTCCTGCAAGTGTTTCTCCAGCCATCCATGCAAAGGCTGTTGCCTCAACCCAGTCCGGGTTCAATCCTAATGTGGCTGTGCTCGTGATTTTTGATTTCTCGAGTAGAGTCTGCAAACGGCTCAAAAGAGCTGAGTTATGGGCGCCACCTCCGCAGACTAAAATCTCGTGTACAGGTTGTAACGGGGCTATAGCGTCTGAAATTGTCGAGGCCGTGAGTTCTAGCAAAGTAGCCTGCACAGCAGAAGGAGTAAAGTCGGACGCGGCTTCTGAGAGTTTTGATTCTAGCCAATCTGCATTAAAAAGTTCTCGGCCGGTGCTTTTCGGTTGCGGTAAGGAAAAGTAATCTTCCTCACGAAACATCCTGAGCAATGATTCGTCAACAACTCCGGACGAGGCCCATTCTCCTGAGTGGTCGTAGGGTTTATTTTTATGTTTGTTCACCCAATAGTCCATAAGGATATTTGCAGGCCCGGTATCAAAAGCTGCTTCGGATTTCTCGGGGTCTAAGAATGTTATGTTTGCTATACCTCCTAGGTTAAGGACGACACGGCTATGCTCGGTGCTTTTAAAGAAAAGCCTATGAAAGAGCGGCGCGATAGGTGCGCCTTGGCCACCTGCCGCGATGTCACGTCGCCTGAAATCCGCAATAGTTGTAATGCCAGTGCGCTCAGAAATTAAATTTGGATCGCCAATTTGCATGGTGAACGGAAACGAATCGTTTGGAGCATGATAAATTGTTTGCCCATGGCAACCGATCGCACTAATGTCAGTAGCTTTTGTTTTAGTCGATTTTAATAAATTAAGGGCTGCGTCTGCGAAGGCATGACCCATTCTTGTATCCATTTGACCGAGGGTTCGAATCTTTACCTTGGAGGCGTTGCAGAGGTCGAGGAGATCATTTTTTGTCTGATCGTCGATTGGTTGAAAGTGCGTAGCGATTAGCTCTGGCATTTTGTCCTCTGTCAAGCAGCGTATTAACACGGTATCGATACCGTCTATGCTTGTTCCTGACATCATTCCAAGGAGAAGATTCTCTGATTTCGCCATGCCTTGACTCAAATTTTTTAAGGGTAAGTAATCAGGCTTGAGGCCTGTAAATCTCCAAAACGCTCTTGCAAATTATGGGTATGTTGTTTGAATCGCGGTAACTCTTCTGCCGCTAGTGAGACTGCTTTCGGGAGTTTATCAACAATCGTCCTGGGGTTTTTGTGCACTCCATCAACGAGAAATTCGTAGTGTAAGTGGGGACCCGTTGCTCCTCCAGTTGAGCCGACGTAACCTATGATTTCGCCTTGGAGAACTCGCTTGCCTTTTTTTATTCCTTTGCTGTATCTACTTAAATGCGCGTACTTGGTTTGGAATCCTCCTGCATGTTTTACAGTAATAAGATTACCAAAAGAACCATTGCGGCCGGCGAAGGTGATTCTCCCGTCACTTGTAGCTCTGACTGGAGTGCCTTTTGGGGCAGCATAGTCGGTTCCTTTGTGCGCTCTGATTGTATTTAGAATTGGGTGGCGTCGGCGAGGGTTAAAGTTGGAACTGATACGAAATACGTCCAAGGGACTTCGTAAAAACGCTTTCCGCATACTTTCACCCAAAGGGTTGTAGTAGCCGATCTCGCCCTCAGAGTCTTCATAACGAAGTGCCGTGAATTCCTTACCTTGGTTGACAAAGCTCGTCGCTAGTATTTGCCCGTGGCCAATAAAGACGTCATCGAGGTACTTTTCCTCATACAGAATGCTGAATTGATCGCCTTTACGCGGATCGAGTATGAAATCAATAACCCCTCCAAAAAGATTAGCCATTTCCATGATGGTGCTAGCAGGTATTTTCTCTCTCTGCCCGGCAACAAAAAGGCTGTCAGTTATCGTTCCAATTTTAAACGCCTGTCTAATTTCCGGAATTTTGGTAATTACTTCTGTTTTGTATGTGTTATCAGATTGCGTAAAAAGGTAACCTTCCAGCGGAGTTATTTGTAATCTCACTTTTTTAAGATTGCCTGAGGGCTCGATTAAAAATTCAAGCTCATTGCCCGGATAAATATTGTTGAGAATTTTAGCCTCTACACTACTATTGAGAACACGAAATAAGTCCTGATTGCTGAGTTTTGCTTTGGCAAAAATTGATGTCAAACTGTCGCCCTCGGTTACCTCAAAAGCTGTCCATTTTGAAGTTGGTTTTTGAGATTTTTGAGGCGAGGGGTTGGTGCTTTTGAGATAAGGGTCGGATAAAGGTTTGGATTTTTCCGATATAGGGCCCGGTGAGATCTCGGGAACGGTTTGTAACGCAGTCTGAAGTTGCACAACCTTTAGTGCCTTCGAATTTTTTTCAGAAAATATTATTATTGAGATTAAAAGAAAAGCCAGTCCACAGGCAAGCGTTGCATGCTTTGTTGGGAAATGTCTCCATAGAACAAAGCTATCACGTAAATGCCTTTCCAAAAAAAATAAATATTTCACTGTTTCTCCGGCTGCCTGAAGCTCTTGTTTGGGCAGAAACGAAAGATTATAGCACTACGTCGGCGAATTTTGACGTGAATTTAGCAGTGGGAATAAATCTGTTGTAACATTGCAAAAAGATTTTGAATGATTTTCTTTTGATTTTCCTCTGGACTGAAACCATCGCTCGAAGGGTATAACTAAATTATGACCAAACTTTTTGGAGAGGCAGTGCAGGATCTTGAGACTCGAGACCTGATCATGCAGTTGGCGGGAGGTGAGGATTTAAAAGAACATCTAGCGAGCGCATCTCGTACTTTATATTGCGGGTTTGATCCCACAGCAGAGAGCTTGCATATTGGGAACTTGGTCCCCTTGCTGGCACTGAGACGATTTCAGCTTGCAGGGCATCGGCCAATAGTTCTTGTCGGGGGTGCTACAGGAATGATCGGAGATCCCAGTTTTAAGACTAGTGAGCGTCAACTTAACACTCTCGCTATCGTTGATGACTGGGTAGAGCGAATTAAGCCTCAGCTTAGCCAATTTCTTGATTTTGATTGTGGTGCCAATTCGGCTGTTTTAGTTAATAATTTGGATTGGACAAAGGACTTTGATGTCCTGTCTTTTTTGAGAGATATAGGAAAGCATTTTTCAATCAACTCAATGATTCAGAAAGAATCTGTACGTCAGCGGATTGAAAGAGAGGGAGAGGGTATATCTTTTACAGAGTTTACCTACATGATCTTGCAATCCTACGATTTTCGCGAGCTCAACAACCGGTTCGAATGCACCTTGCAGATCGGCGGAAGTGATCAATGGGGCAACATCACCGGGGGTATTGACCTTACCCGCCGCATGAACCAGGCTCAGGTTTTTGGTCTCACGATGCCCCTGATAACAAAATCAGATGGATCTAAGTTTGGCAAGAGTGAGTTAGGTACTGTTTGGCTGGATCCGAAAAAAACCTCGCCTTATGCTTTTTTCCAATTTTGGTTAAATACTTCTGATGCCGATGTTTATAGATTTATGCTCTTTTTTACATTTATGGAAGTGAGTGAGATTGAGGATATAAAGGCTGAAGATATGAGGTCTGCAGCTAAACCTGCGGCGCAGTCAATACTAGCCCGGGTGATGACTGAACTAGTTCATGGGAAGGAAGGCTTGAGCGCCGCAGTGAGAATTAGCGACTCACTATTTTCAGGAGATTTGCAGACTTTGAACAAGGGCGACTTAGCTCAGCTTGCGATGGATGGCCTACCGAGCAGTGAGTTTGGTGATGAATCGCTTAAGATTGTTGAGGTTCTGGTAGCAGTTGGTTTGGCAAAATCGAATAAAATGGCTCGTGAATTTATAGGCAATCGCGCGGTTAGTGTAAATGGCGCCCTAGCAACGGATGAGAGCTACGTATTTACTAGGGAAGCCTCTCTGGACGGTCAGTACTTCATTTTGAAACGCGGCAAAAAACTCTTCCATCTCCTTAAGCTTGTCTAATTTCTGTTCATGTTCATTGCTTAGAAAATTTTTAACGCTTTTCTTTAAAAAGTTCGCTGATAAATCGTTTTATTTGTAATAAACCCTTGTCATGGGCTCTAGCACACGTATAATGCGTCCTCCCAGAGTTTAAGAGACTCTTT
>MDTC01244476.1_pt1 | contig 21742 bp, 4 predicted proteins | sample 811181 | NCBI WGS metagenome assembly MDTC01 (sample SAMN05326644, study PRJNA326480) | marine metagenome | isolation source: seawater | place: Pacific Ocean: North | collected 2011 | reverse complement strand
TTCCAAGACAATTGTTGTAAAAGCGAGCACATACATTGCTACCTCGTCAACTACGGTGGATTACGGCACTAGACGTGTTGGAACTCAAAAAATAATAGTATCCATAAAAGATATCTATTCGAATCCGACGTGTGTTACGCGCGATAACTTCAATTGGGCGTGGGGTGTCACCGGTGGTGCGTTATCAGAACCAGGTACCTTCACATCGTGTATCTCTGCTGGTAAGCATCTTGTTTCGATTCCGTCAGTGAATACAGTTGGAACATATACGTTCACTGCGATGATAAGTAACCTATTGAATGTGGATACAGACCAACCATTCGATCGTGAAACTCTCAGTACATCTACCAGTGTCAACGTGGTTTCTGATGTACCAAGTACTAAGTCTACGATGACCACGCCGAGTGAATACATCGAAGTTGGTCAACCTGCTTACTTTTATGTCATTGCTATCGACCGTCTTGGAAATAGCATTGCTGTTTCTGGACAATCCTCTGCATTTTCTGTCACTGTGACTGGGAGCATCTCCGGAACTAGAGCTGCAGAAGTTTCGAATTCTCTTTCTGATAGAACAGGGTCGGTTGGTTCATACTATGGATCATTTACTCCCCTGTACGCTGAAATATACACGCTTACAGTCTCAGTAGACGGGTACCCGCTTGATCAAGGATCGTCTACCCACATTGCCTCTGTGTTCCTCACGAACGAGGCAGATTACTTCAAGGTAACCGGTGCACCAGTTTTTGGCGTTGTTGGATCGAGTTTGACGTTCATCATAAATCAATGGAACCTGGAATATAATTTGGATATGAACACGATTTCCACGACGTTTCTCTCGAAACTTTCTCGACCTCAAAGTCAAGTATCATTGACTTTATCACCACTAGGAACCGGTGCAGGAGACGCGGATATGAATCGCCGTCTTTATGTGGACAAATTGTACACAACGAAGTCTGGGACTTACACACTTTCAGTATCTAAAGCTGATGCGGACACGCCTTCGGTCTATCATGCGGTGAAGGACTTGCCTGTTTCTTTCACTTTAGCTGCCGCGAAGGCAAGTGGAAGTGTGTCTACTATTACCAAGCCTTCAACTCCAGCAGGTGGGTACGCGCCCGGAGCTACGTTATCGTTACCGTTGAGTTTGAAAGATTCATATGGAAACTCCATCACCACGGCTCGATTTTCGGATGACGTAATTGTCCAGATCAAGTCGAAAAACACCGCGAGAATCCAAACTTTGACTATTAAGGCCGACAGTACCGGAACTGGATTAGTCGCCGAAGGTGTACTTAAGTTCGCATCCGATCAATACTCTGTCTTGGCCTATGCCAGTGGAGTAGCATTGACGATGGTGAACCCAGAGATTATCATTGCGACGAATAATGTGGTTGCGCCGGCCTTGGTCGACGGAACTGCTTCATTTGCTGCTTCGGCTGGTTTACCTGCACAAGGAAGCTCTGCTGCTTTTGTTGCTGGTACGGAATATTCGCTGTACATCTTTCCCGCTGATGTATATGGAAACGTTGCGGTAAGTGACGTGCTAATGGTTGTCGTGCTTCGGGCGAACAACATTGTCCTTTCGCAGGGTGTTTGGAATACAAATACGGGCGGTTATAAGGTTGCATACACTTTCACAACGGCAGGTACAACACCGGTGACAGTTTCTGTGACACCGGCTGGAGCCACTGCGGCCACGGTCAGAAGCTTCACTGCTGTCGTGAGTCCTGGTGCCGTCGTTGGTAGCACGACGAAGCTCATTTCTATCACGAATGCAACGTCTGTGACTCGTGGAACATGGGTTGTGCGTTTGTACGATAGATATGGAAACGCCCTGACTTCTTCCCCAGCTGGATCTGTGGATGTCAAGGCTGAAATGATTTTGCAGTCAACTACGAAATCGAGTACCTTGTTTGGCTCTTTACCAGTAGTTTCTAACAGCGCTGATGCCATTTCAATTACTCTCGGTTCAGACGGCACTCAAATTGGTTTGGTGACTCTTCAGTATTTAGGAACAATCACGGGAACGTACACTTTAAAATTGTATGTTGACGGTGTTGCTGCTACCGACGTTTCAAGCTATAAAGCATACATCACCTCTGGACCTATCGTAGCTACGACTTCTACGGCCTCGGGTACGGGGTGGAACTCTGCCAAAGCTGGAGTGAAGTCCATTTTTGTCGTTGTTCCACGAGATAAGTACTCGAACAGAGTCTACACGAGTGCTGCGAGTGCCTCTTCTTCGGTAGTGGTATCGCGTGGCCTCGGTGTTACGAAAGATCTTGTTACGGAGACTGCACCATCCTTTGTCTTTGATACAGCACTCGGTCAGTACAACGTTTCGTACACTCCTTCAGTGGCTGGTACCTCTAGTCTCTCGTTCAAGATAAATGGTGCAAACATCGCAGATTCTCCTCGAGTTTTCACTGTTACTGCTGGAGCCGCTTCTGCTTCCAAGTCCTTCCTTAATGGCGCGGGTGTCCGAGGAACTCTGTTTGGAGCTGCGTCAGAAGTTGTCATTCAAGCTGTGGATTCCTTTGGCAACTTAAAAACGTCGGGTGGAGATACTTTCCGGGCGAGTTTGAACCAGACAGGCTCTACGACAACTGTAACTGATAACAGTGATGGTACTTACACCATCACGTACACGCCTGTGGCTGCCGGAGCAGCATTGCTCAAGATTGAGTACGGCACTGGTTTTGTTCAAATTGGATGCGATTTCATCACCATTCCTTCATCAGGTTGTTTGTTGGATATCAAAACTGCCGATTCTGTTCAGACTTTGGATCCATTGCAGACTACCTACAAAGCTGCATATTCGTCCACCAGTGATGGTGATCTTACGCTTGGCTTCGCATCTGTAGCAAGCACGGGAAAACCCTCAGGTTCTTTCCGTATCTTGACATTTGATCAAGATGGAGTCCAAATGGGCAGAAATGATGTCACCATCCAGGTATCAATTGGTGGAACCGTACTCTCTGGATCTGATATCGCCATCACAGCAGTGGAAGGTACAACGGGTGAGTTCCGAATCGACTACTACTACAGTACGGCAGGAACGTGGCCGATATCTATCACGGCGAACGGCGTCGAAATTGGCGCTCGCTTACGTGAGATTGCTTTCGATGGGGCCGGTGCTAGCACTGATCTTGTTGCCGAGTTTGGAGGATATTCTAATCTCGTCATCCGACCAGATTTCACTACAGCTTCCAGCGTTGATGTTGTCATTGCATCTGGTGTTCAAGGAACGAACCCGATTGTTGCTACCGCAGGATTTCCCGTTGAGTTTGCGATTTCGGCGAAAGATTCATACGGCAACGTGCAATACTATTCCTCGGATTACCCCGGGGATGTGTTCACAGTCACGGCTACCGCGTCACAAGCGGAAACTTTGAATGCTGAATTTACTTCGTTGGCATGCTTCCCGTCATCATCATTCTTTCCGGACTGCAGAATTCCTTCAAACTACGTGGAGGCGTTTCCTGATGGATCGGTGTCTGCCGAAGCTTCGTTGACTTTCTCCAACACCGCTGCATACACCATCTCTGTCAGCTTGCAACCAAGATTTGCTATGGGTATCTCAACAACCGAAGGATCGGCACCGGTCTCTGATGCGGTTCAAGTCAAACAATTCAAGGTCACAGTTGTTCCTGGCGTTGTGAATGCGGCAAACTCTCTCATGAATGGGGACGGTCTGTCTGGTTCTATCGCGGACGAACGAAAATCTGTGCTCATTTCAGCCTATGATGCCGGCTCTAATGCTCTCTATAAATTGTCAGAAGACGAGAGAGAAGATGCGTTGACTTCCTGCCGCATTGATTTTGTTGGAACCTCGGAAGGCAACATGGGAGAAAAATTTTCCTCAAGCTCGGAGAACTGCTTTGCACTCGATGGTTGCTTTGGTCTCACGACTGACCAGTGCTTGTTCGAAGTATTTTACAACATAACTTACCTCACGGGGACGTTTGACATGTCTGTAAGACTTTGCGCGAGTGGCTCACCGGATGATTTGGAGGTCAACCCTGACGGATGTCTTGTCTCTGGAGAGTCCGTTTCCATCACAGTTACTGCGGGTTCACCGAATTCCAAAACTTCGGGATTACTCGCGACACCTCCAAGTACTGTCACTGCAATGGAAAGTGGAACGTTAAAATTTGTTGCCCGGGATGAATTCAATAACGAAATCACTATTGGTGGAGACGGAAATCCGCTCGTTGTTTCTGCAATTCAAACGAAACCAACAGCTGGGTCGCTCCTCACCAATGTCGCTACCTTGTCTGATAATGGAGATGGCACTTACATTATTGTGTACACGTTGCCAACTGGCGGAAATGGTGTTGAATATCAGTTCAACATCACTTACGACGGTGATCACATTATCGGTTCTCCGTACACGATGTCGGTTGCTTCTCCAAATATCTCGCCAATGTACTCGTTCGCGTACGGTGAAGCTTTGAGTGATGCTACGATGACTGCCAGGGCTGGCGAAGTTACTTCGTTCACCATTCAGCCTGTCGATGCGTCAGGCAACACGATCACGAAGATGCCTGATACGAACAAATTTAAAGTCGTGTCCAGAAATCTCGAACTTTCGGCCGGTGGTGGACAAGAGCCATCTTTCACTACGAACCCGGATGGTTCAATCAAGGTTTCTTTTACGGCCGTAGTGACCTCCCCGGCGCAGTTGACAATTTCTGCAATTCGACCAGTTGACGGCGTAAGCACAGAAACTGTCATAGATTCACCCGCCAACGGTATTATTTACGTGAATGTCGATCCTGGGGTTGCCGTAGCTTCAAGTTCGTACACAAGAAATGACCGAACAGTTCCATTGACGCAGGTAGCCGTTGCTGGTTCGGAACACAACTATCAGATTATTACAGCGGATAAGTACTCGAACCAATTGACGTATGATCCGTATGGTGCGCCGACGAATCTTACATTCGCGGCTCCGAACAAATACGGGCCTGAAGGCTACAAGTACGTAAGCGGGCCAGCTCCTGCTAAGTATGGCTACGCACAAGAAATTGGTGCATCTGAACCAGGAAACTGGCGAGTGCGCTGGTCTGCGGAAACGACTGGAACTTATGCTCTCCGAGCATACATATCAGATGGGCTAGTCCTGGACGGCCCTGGTGGGTCTCAGTTACCATTGAACATGGAAGTCATCGCATCTGATGCGGATTATTCGAAATTTACCCTCATCGGTGCTGGTATAACGTCTTCTGCAACAGTCAACAGTAAGGCTACGTTGACTTTGGAGGCGAGAGATGTGTATGGAAACTTCAAGAAGGACCGCGGTAATCTCGTGAATGACATCATCGATGGTATTTCACAAACGATTTACTCTGATGATGCCTTATTAATGGAAGAATCGACCATCCAGGAACACTCTGTGACTTTTGACAGTGCTACTGGGAAATACACCATCGAATACACCCCATCTGTTATTGGTTACATGGAAACGGCCCTCAATATTCGCGGCGTGGATATTGCCAATTCGCCATTCCAGCAGGAGATTGTTGCTGGTGCTATTAGCGCGAGCTACACGCGCGCTTCTGGACCTGGTATTGTTGGAGGCTCTCTCGGCATCCAAACTTACATTGCCATAGATCCTCGTGATGCCTCAGATTTTCTCGTCACGGCAGGTACAAGTGCCTCTTCGTTTGAAGTGACTGTTACCACGACTGCGGGATCGATTATTCAAAGCGGTCCAACATGGGACGAATCTTCCCGAGTTTATCGATTTGAGTATATGATTGAGGGTAGCACAGACGCTACGGTCACGGTCGATATTGCTTACGATAGTGAGGCTATTGCAGGCTCTCCGTTCTCGAACATACCAATCTCCTCTTCCGTAAGCACGGATGTGGATGAGAAAAGGTGCGTTATCTCAGGTCCTGGAATAACATATGGAGTTGCGGGTGAATTGACTGCCATCGCCATCACGCTTTACGACAGCGATGGTATATTGGCGGTACCATCCGAAGCACCTTCTCTGGTGCTTACTGTCTTCAATGGGAACAACGAAAATTTCGTCGAGTACACAGATTTTCAATTATTTGATTCATCGGTGCTTTCTGGTTTGGGCCTCGATCCAAGTGCGTTTGGCTACGTCAACGAAGATGCGGGTGGCACATACTTTGTTACTTTTACTAAGACTAGTGTAGCTGAAGCACCGTACAAATTGACGGTCGCTGTCAATGGTTTAGTCACCGGTTCTGTCGAATACGAGAATCCTGGGGAGTTCACGTTCGAACTCGTTTCTAGCGTCACGTCTAGTTCAACTTCTTATGTTCAGCTCGGGAACACGGATGGAAGCATCGTTGCAGGTGATAGCGTACCTGTTTACATTTACCCAAGAGATGCGTATTACAACGGCCAGGATTACAAGAATTTAGCGAATAAAGAAGAAACGATCTCTATCGCCCTCACCGGTCCTGCTGCTTACACCGTCACTTACACTGGTTCGGCGAGTGATGGTACGATGAAGTTGGTCAAGGATACCGAAAATGACTCGTACTATTATTACGGTTTCATCAAACCTGTCAAGGCTGGTGTGTATAGAGGCACTGCGCAACTCGTTCAGAATGGTGTGACATCGAGTGTTCTTACTCTCGCTCAAGCTGCTCTTTCTCTTGATGTCAGTGCTGGTGCCCTTGATATTTCTAATTCAGTGGTAGGTGGACAAGGTGTGTTCTCAAGTAAGGTTTTGGCGAAGGGTGCTGTTAAAGTACAATTTCGCGACTCTGTTTCGAACCTTTTGACGGACGATATCGTTCAGTCCTCGCTCAGTGCAGTGAAATTCAACTTGATGAGGCGCGATGTAGATGATAACGCGTTTGCAAGTGATATTGAACTCGTGTATGTTAGTGCTCAATCTGCTTTTGTTGGTGAGTATATTTCTACTGTCGCGGGTACACTTGACATGCAAGTTAGTGCGTGTGATTCCTCAGACCCACCTGTATGTGAAGAAGTTCCCATCTCTGGATACACTGGTACAGTTATATCCCCTGGTAGTTTCGTCTCTGCTATGGCTGAGGTCGTCGGCGCTGATAGTACCTCCGAATTCAAAGTCGCTGAAGATTCGCTCGTGTATGTCTTTGGGCGCGACTCTCAAGGAAACACTTTGAGCACCGGTGGTGAAATTCTGAGCGCTAAATTAGTCCCCACGCTAACCACCGGTCAAAGCGAACTTCGCATCTCTCCATCTAACATCGTCGATAATGGCGATGGAATGTACACTATAACAGTACAACCAAAGCAGTCTGGTGATTTCAAATTGTTGATCACAAGATCTGGAGCAGTTGTCGGTACAACAGATGAGACGGGCTTCCTTATCACTGTTGAGCCAGGAGTTGCTTCTACTGCGTCAACAGTCTCAGGAACTGGATTCGGATTACAGTCGACTGGCTACATCGTTGCCGGTAACGAAGCCAAACTTACCCTGATTGCAAGAGACGCCATTGGGAATGCCATTGTGTCAAGCGCAGATGAGTTCACGTATGAAATTTCTGCAGGTGGCTCGGTAGTTGATTTCGGTCAGTTTGCGTACGTTGAAGAGTCTGACGGCACATACGAAGCTACTTACACAATTGAAAAGTCTGGCGACTTGATCGTCGAAGTTAAGTTGCGCGGCGAATCTCTCCTTTCTGTACCATCTGGCGGTAAGGTGCTTCATTCGTCTGTATCTTTGAAGGACTGTTTGCTGTACGGAGATGCTTTGACTGCCGGAGTGGAGGCGGGTGTCCTCTCAACTCTGTCTTTAATCGCGAAGGATCAGTACGGAAATGTTGTAACTGACTTGCAAAACAGCGGTTTGTTCGAACTTAAAGTTGATACACTCAATAATCCTGGCTTCTTGCCGTTCGAAATCTCGGATGCCTCGATTGGCTTGTTAACGGTTGACTTTACTCTCCCCTCTGTTGACGTTGCGCCAGGTTTAGTGACTGTCGTATACGACAACGACTTGGCATTGAATCTGTACAAAAACTACGACACGAAAGAACAATTCTCCATTCAAGTTTATGTCGGACAGCCGTCCGCTTCTACTACTACACTTGTTGGAATTTCACCCACGATTCCGTTTCAAACGGACGTGGCTTCGACAGTTGAATTGTACGTTCGTGACGCGAATGGCAATGTGATCGGCGAAAGTGATGAGCTAACTGCAGTTCTTGATTCTTTGGCCCTGAACGTCTTCACAGTCCGAGGTCAAACTTACGCAGTTGACATCACTTTCACGTCAAGTAACGCCGTGAATGGAGATTACATCACTATCCTGAACTTCTCACCTCCTGCTGCGGGTTCATTGCGTCTCTCTCTTTACATTGATGGTTCTGAGGTGATTGACCCCACTGCGGAGAAGGATTACGAGTGCACGGTGCTACCGGGTGCAATTGGTGCTCCGTACTCAACTTACTCAGGTGCCGGTATCTTTTCTGGCGCTATTGCTGGATCGGAATCTACGATTTACATTCAAGCTGCGGATAGAACCGGTGGTATTATCACAACTGATAAAAGCACTGATACTACAGCATTCACTCTAGAATTTGAGATTCTTTCTAATTCTGGCATATCAAATGCAACTGATAAGGCAAGCGCTATCTCTGGCGTTGAGATTATCGGGCCGACGTACACTGGTGCTGGTACGTACATGTTCAAGTACATTCCGTATGACCTGGGCTATCCGTATTCTATGTACGCTAAAATTGCTACTGGTAATGATCCGATCGGCACTTCAGATGGTCTCTCCGGTGGTGAAACCGTTCAAGTCTACGATGTTGCCTCGACGCGTGAATCGAGTGCGGAAAAATCAGCAGCTTTGTTGGCCATCGATTCGGACGGTACTCTTATGCTGGGTTCGCAGATTCCAGTTGCAGGTTCAATTTTCTTTGAAACCTTGGCGGGTGAAGCAATTGTCTTCTTCATTCAAGAACGAGACGTGAATGGATTAGATGTCGCTTCGAATAGTGCCACCGCTCCGTCTGTTCAAGTATCTTCTGGCTTTGTGCCAACTGCTCCGACTGTTGTTAACGATGGTTCTGGCATATGGAGAGTCACTGTCAAACCTGAAAAGTCTGGTGAAGTTCCAATCTTTGTTGCCTTCGATGGCGTGGAGATCGCGAACTCTCAAATGATTCTGACTGTAATCCCAGCGGCAACTTCGGCGTTGACGTCGACCATTGAAGGTACAGGTCTCGAGCCCGATGAAACGAATTTGGTTCGTGCAGGCCTTTCGTCAAAATTTTCCATCATCGCTAGAGATGCTTTTGGAAACTACGCCGAGTACGACGACGTCGCCGGGAACGACGAGTTCCACGTTGAAATTGCTTCTTCTGTGGAGTCGGAGACTATCGTTGTTGAGGGTATCATCACGAAGATTGATGGTAATGGTTACGAATACGAAGTTGAATTCGTTCCGCGTTACGTTGGCACAAACACTGTGAGTGTTTACCTCGGACCTGTTGGAGGTAAGTTGCTTGTTACCACGGCATCTATCGAGGTAACGAACGGTGTGGTGAATGTGCAGGCCACGGAGGCGAGTGTTACAACTGAAGAACTTTCAGGAACCACTGTGAGTGCGGGAGACAGATTTGAGTTCAGTATCTACGCCAAAGATATATATGGCTACGATCACGCTACTCCAGCGCTCCTATGGGATGTTGAATTGATTCCCAGCGATGCTTTGAAAGCAACCGGTGCCACTTCAAGGACTGGCACCGTCACTGGATACTCTGGAACGAAAGAAAGCGGTGGTTACTCTGTGACGTTCACCTTGTACAAGGAAGGAACCTGGTACTTATCCTTGACTGAACGAGACGAGTCCGGTGGGTCAATGGTGTCGTCCATGTATGTTCCGATCACGGTTGTAGGTGGCACTGCAAATGTGTACAAAACGACGTTATCTGGTGGCATCGCATCTGGTCTTGTTGCTACTTCTACGGACCGAACGGTTTACATCACCACGCGAGACGTGTACGGAAACCTTGCATTTAGCTCTGGATTGCACCCATTCAGCGCGGATGATGAATTGAACGACTTTGAGATTACCATCGACCTTGATGAAATCGTACCCGAAGGTGCGGAGATTCAAGGATATGAGTACACGAATAACGGCGCTGAGTACGTTTCGCCGGGTGTCTTCAAATTTACGTATTCGACAATTCTGCCGGGCACGTACTACATCCAAATAATTCAAAAGAAAGAAGCGATTGGTGATGGTTCAAATAAAGTCATCACCGTGAAACCAGTTCCTGCGCCTGTTGTCACGGAAGTGAGATTTGCAAACTCTTTGTCAACGATCCAAGTTGTGTTCGATGTGGAGACAGATGAGGCTATGCAAATAGGGTCATCTGACTGTTCGAACGTCCTTGCCACAGCCACGATCAGTCTTTTGGGTACGAACCCATTGTGTAAGTGGACTAACATTCCGACCGATGATGGCGCTGGCTCGAAAACTCACAATTATTTGCAAATTACGCTCGGATCGAACCCTACGGTGAAGCCACAAACGTCGCAGAACGCGGCATCGTTCATCACCTTGAAGCAACAAACCATCCGAACGAAGGACAGAAATTCGTACTTCGCCGTTGCGTCGACGGGTGTCCTTGGACCTCTCATTTACCCATCTGTAAAGGCCTCAATAACTGGTGTGGTCAGTGTTGGTACGTGCACTCCTCTCAACTTTGATGCGTTGAGATCGACTGGTGGTGGTGGTAGAGCCCTCACGTACGTTTGGAGAATTACCAGTACGCAAGATGTATCTAATATTGATATTTGCGAAGTTGACACAGCTAACAAGATTAATACTTGCACAGATAGTCTCTTCGTTCCGTACACGGACCTTGTGCCAGGCGGAACGTACACTGCTGAGTTACAAGTTACGAACTTTTTAGGAACAACGTCAACTGCGACTTTTGATACGGCAGTCGCTGCTGTTCCTTTGCCCAAGATTGCAACTCCGGAAGAAGTTACCATCTACGCTTCGGATCGCTTGACAATTATCTCGTACGTATCAGCTCCGGACACGTCTTGCATGGATTATCCCGAGAATTTGAACGCTCTCGAGTATTATTGGGAGTTCACAGCGGGATCCTTGCAAGTTGAATCTTCTGATTGGATTAATACGCGAGGGACTCCGGAACTTACTCTTCCTCCAAACTCTTTCGAACCTGGAGAAACGTATGAGTTGTTAGTTACGGCAACTATTGCTTCTTCCGGCAATACTGCTCAAGCTATAACATCAACAACGAAAGTGAATGTCGCTTACCGTGAAATTATCGTCGAGGATAGGCTTGGTGGAGATAGAATTGTTTCACCATTTTTGACAAACTCACTCGTTGCGTCTCCGTTTGATCCTGAAGACTCACGTGATGAGTCTGGTGTGGCTTATCCGTGGAGTTACTACTGGTTCTGCACGAAAGCATGTGAAATTCCTGATGGTGAATCGACGTGCGAACTGGTTGAGATCGCCGATGGTGCAGATTGCTTCACTGATGCGAGTGCTATATTTGCGACTGACACTGACACCATATCTATTCCAGGGAGTGATCTACTTCAATATCTCGGAACGAATAACATGTACGAGATTGGCTGTACCATCTCGAAAGGAGTTCGCGGTCAGTCATCGCTCACCGGAAGAACGAAAACAGCATACGTCACGTGGACGAGTATCACGTCCGTTTCTGTAACTATCGGAGACGACGATGAAGATTACTTTCAAGGCGAATGGTCACCAACCAGAGGTGGTACACTCACGTGCGAGTCACCTTCCGCGACTGCGGCTGTTGCCTCGGGCGAAAGTGTCACTTATCAATGGGAACTCGTGTCTGGTTCTGTAGGATTTGCAGGAGGTAGTTTGGAATCTTTAGTCTCGACTTCTTACGGCGTAGAACCGTCTGAAGCTGTCAAACAAAGCTCATTGACTCTTGCGCCGAATACTCTCTTGGCTGGTTCCGAGTACACGTTTAAATGCACCGTGATTTTGGAAGCTTCGGGAACTACTGGTGAAGCAAGCCAAACGATCACAGTTGGAACACCGCCTTCTGGCGGCTTCTTGGAAGTTAGGTATAATGAAATGACTTCGACGATATTATGTCCGTCGGCCATCGATGGTTGCGAATGTGGAGAAGATTCTTATAAGTCCGTACCTGCTGCTGAAAATGTCGTTGACGACGCCACTCAACAGGAAGTCTTGCTTGTGGATTACGGCTTCGAGGATGGACAAACCGAATTTGAGCTTGTTGCAAAACAATGGTTAGATGGAACTACTGATTGTTCTACATCTTGTTTGTACCAGTTCGCTTACGCCCTCAGAGGTCAAGAAAGCGAAGAAACAGCCATTTCGGGTAAGGAAACGACGAACACGAAAATTTCGGGCTTCTCGTTGCCCTCGGCTGGTGATGGTGTGAACACTGCTGATATCATTTTGATTGTTTATGTTTACGATGAACAAGGAATGGCAACGAGGTACGCAACAGACTACTACTTGAGAATCAATCCTCTTGCAGCTGCAATTGTTGACGAGGATACTACTCAGCAAGTTTCCTGTAACTTGGTCAGAAAGTTGACGGAAGATGCGGAGCAAACTTCCACGGCTGCGATTTTTGGCGACTCGACCTCGAGCTCGTCCTCAACCCGCAGGCGTATGTTGGCAGAGAACTGGAGATCAATTGCAATGTCAGGTACCAAAGCTGAACGCAGAGCTAAGTTTGACGCCGAATCGATCAAAATTATTCAGCGTATATCGAACACGGAAATCACGGATGCGAAAGACCCGGCTAGGACCGCGAAAGGAAGAAAGGTTCGGGCGTCTGGCCGTAGCTGGTATGCGGCATCATCAGAAGTTGCGCAGACTTTGATTAACACTGATTTCAACGCTTACGTCGGAGCGAAAGACACAGCACGTGCTTTATCATTTATCAACGTCTGGGGTAAGACTTGGGGCGTTCCACCGGCTACTATTAGTGATCAACCAACTCCGGCACTTGCATGCAACTCTGTCGAGACGGAGTTCTTAGCCATGAAAAATCAACTCGTTCAAGAGTACTCACCGTTGGATCTCGCATCTTCTGTAGACGATGACTATCTCGAGAAGTATATTTGCTCCATGAATACTATATTATGGAAGCCAGGTGAGATTTCGAACGAAGCGTTTGACGTGTTGTTTAGCTCGGGGGCGACGTCTAAGATAAAGGGTGCGGTGTTTCAACACAGACTCTATGTGGACGGTGCGCTGAATGTGGACTTGCAGTTAACAGATGCTGGAAAGGTTTGCGCGGCTGAGTTTTTGAGTAATATGTTAGTGCAGGCGTACGTAGGGTGCCATAACAGTCCAATTATCAGAGACCAAGACAAAATGAACGATGTTATTACCGCAACTACGTGGCTTGGACAGGCAATTGCGGATACCTTGGTTCCCGGAGAAGACCCGGAATCTGTTGAAGCGTTCTATTTCACGGTGACTGGCTTCGCCGGTCAAAGACGTTCCCCAACTCAGATTCTTAGAAACGAACGTTCGACTGATTTGATGTTGACAGTACCGCAAATAACTAGCGACGTTACTGATGTGTCGGGTCCGCTATTATCCATGAATATTGACATTGATGACGATGGACCATGCTTTTCCGAGCTCGCTGGATTTACGTGCGGTAAGAATGTTACGTCTGATGACATCATTCGCGTCTCGTCGACTGTCTTCACAAAGACAACTTATTCATTGAGTGCTATGGATACGATTAATCCATTCTCTGCGAAAGTATTAATCGACGGTGGCGAGGAGCAATACGGTTACACGGCTATAGTTGTACCGCAGTTTGTGAAATCTGGAAATGGACATTTTGCGGAGCAAATAAAAGCGTTCAACTCTCCTGATAAAGGTTCCTTGAATCTCGGCGAGGATGCTCTCACAGCAATGATTGCTTCCACACCTACTGCGATGTTGGACTACGCAATTGCCACGGATAACTTTGCGTACGCTGCTAGAATCCCCTCCAATGCGTCTTACTTTGACTTTACGATGCATAAGACGTGGGATCAAATTTTTGATGGTCAATCGAAAGATCGAGAAGACTACCAAACCGAAATTCGACAGTGGCCGTTGGGTGATGATGGATTTGGGGACTTTGTGACGGAATGGTCAGACTTGCCGAGGAAATGGAGCCCAGATAACTTCAATGTTACGGACTCCACTTCCATAAGAGGATTCTCTACTTCTTTATATTCTGCGCTCACGTTTGGACCGTATTTCGTGGAGACGGTTTATTACCCGCCGCCACCGACTATTTACTCTCCACCGCCGCCTGCGCCTCCGCTCTCCCCCCCGATGCCAGTCTATGTGGAATATGTCGAGGGTGACTTGGATAGATCGGTTGTGATTGTCCCCTCAATTGCTGTGTTGACCGTCTTTGCTTGGATGCTGTGGATGTTCTTCAAACGCCGACGCAACTTGCAGATGATGCACATTGATTTCATCGATGAGGACTACGATGGAGCCTTGGATGAATTTGATTCGAGCTCGAGCGAGGACGATTCAGATAACGAAGGATCTGCCAACACTGGAAGCGGCGGTGGTCTCTTTGGATTTGGTCGTCAAAGACCAGAAGTGCAAGAGAGGTACAACCGCTCTCAACGCATCAGGGCGCTGGAAGAACGCTTGCAACAAACGCAATCTCAATAAGAGTTGATTTTTCACATGCGATGATGATGAATATGATGAGATTTTCAGATAGCATCTTGATAACTTAGTACTTTTTTCTTTTTGTAATGGTAGAATACTCGTTTGATGTACTCGTTGTTATTAGAATGAACCCAGCCGCAGAAGACGAACTTTTATTTATCCCTCTTTTATCGATCCCTCTCTGTCTCGTTTTCTCATCTCCCCATTTTCACTCCTTCAAAAAATTGTCTCTCCTTTCAAAAGAGCAAAATCTCTTCATTTTGTGCCTCTCCAATCCACAAAGAAAGTAAATTTCCTCCTCTTCACACAAAACATGTCGGACGACGATACGAACAAAGAAATGCCCCCCCAGTCGACGCGTTTTCTAGACTCTGATGACGACGACGACGACGACGAGAAGCGGCGGATGGGAGGGAACGGGAGAGAAGAAAATGATGACGAAGCTTTTCTCGCGAAGTATGATTCCGACGGCTACGGAGACGAGGCCGATCGGCAAGAATTGATGCAAATGAATGAATTGGATCGCGAAGAAGAGTTGGCGAAGCGGAGCGCAAAGTTGAAAATCTTAAAAGATCGCAAGCGGATTTTAGAGAAAGCGAAGGAGAGAGAAGAGAAGGAAAGGAATAAAGGGAGAGAAAGATTGCGACAAGGCGAAGACGAGAAATCGAAGAAGGCTCTGGAAGAGATTGGAAAGAAAGTGAAAAAGAAAATCGACGAAGCCGGGTCCTCTTCCGACGATTTGTCCTCTTCTTCGGGTTTATCCTACGATGACGAGGACAGGTTAGATTCAGAAGATGAGGAAGAAATGTTAGCGAGGAAGAAGAGAAGACGAACGTCGATGACGACGACAAAAGGGCGAAGATCGAAACAGAAGAAACCTTCCTCGACTCGAGGGAGAAGAAAAAGAGGAGGCGACTATTCAGACGACGAATCGAGCAGCAGCGGTGGATTTGGATACGACGATGATATGGATGTTTTTGAAGAAGCTACGGCAAAAGATGTGAGAGCGATCACACTTCCAAGATCAAAGTTAGAGAAGTGGATATCGGAACCTTTTTACGAGAGCGCCGTGGAAGGCGCGTTTGTTCGAGTGAACATCGGCTTGGATAAAAACAAAGAAAGTCGCTATCGATTGTGTCAAATCGCCGGAATCGCGGACGGATCATATCAAGGAACAACGCAAACGTATAGCTTAAAAGCGTACGAGTATAACGACGGCACGAACGCAAAAAAATCCACGAAAAAGTGGTTGATTTTGCGTTGGGGTAGTCACGAGAAGACGTTTCGAATTTCAGAAACATCAAATCGCGTAGACGATGCGTTTGCTCGGGCCAACGATGAGAGCAACGCAACTGTGGGTGTCGGTAGTCTCATTCTCGATCACGACGATGAACGGTTCAAAAATTCAGAGTTCGGGAAATGGTACGAACACGTTAAGAAAACCGCGAAAAAATATCTTCCCTCGGTGGACGACTGCGACATCATCTCAAAAAAATTAACCGGCGCAGACGAATATCGATACACTGCTGAGGATGTTCAAAAAATGCTCGAGCTGAACAAGCAAAAACGAGGTGGGGTATCGACTAATTTCATCTTTGAAAAAGAGCAGATGAAGATGCAATTGGCGAAAGCCCGCGAGGAAGGAGACGTCGAACAACAAGAAAAGTTGGAGGAAGCCATCAAAGAATTGAACGAGAAAATCGAGAACAAAATAAACAAACGAGGCGGTAATCAAAAAGTCATGGCGGATATCAACAAGAAAAATGAGTTTTCAAACGCAATTAAATTGTCTCAAGCGGCGGTGAAACACATCAAGAAGGTGAAAGAGGGTAAAGATATTTCTGAAGACGATCCTTTTTCGAGACGTCCGACGCGAGTGACGACGTATTGGTCCATGAAAACAGATGGCGAGAACAACGCAAAAGCTGCAGCAGAGAAAGCTGCGAAAATGGCCGAAATGAATGCAGAGACAGCTGCGGCAGGAAAGGAACGCAAAGAAGAAGAGGATGAAGAAGACGCGTTCGCGAACTACAAAACGATGAAGGAGAAACTTCGCGAGTCTTTGCATCACATCTCAAAATCGCACCAACTCGCGCAAAATAAACTCCTCAACATGAATAGCAACGGGATGAAACCTTCTTTAACGCACGCGAAAAGAGCCACGGAGCGCGATCCAGTTCTCGTCAGGCAAAGATTTGCCGCCGGGAGAATGAACGCCTCCTCGAATGGAGGATCGAAAGCGTTGGCTGGAAACTCTTTATCCGTTAAGGAGTACCTCGCTAGACAAGAGGCAAAAGGTGAAGCGTAAATAGTACACACACGTACCGTAACTATAAGTACACGGTTTTGTTCGTTGAGATCATATTAATACTGTAAAAATCCTCTTTTTTTCTCTATCATCAATTACACGCTACATAGCTCTCTTCTATAATTTTCTCTTCTTTTTCTTTTTCTTTTTCTTTGCAAAAAAGCATGGAATGTTTTTTACGAACGAATTTCGTGCGGCGATATCAGTGTCACCGCGTCACCTCTCACGAACAAATACGGCACACTTCTCTTGTTACTCTTGATAATCTCTTCGTACGTCTCCTCGTCAACCTCTCGAATCGTCGTGATTTCTTCGACTTCTCCCAACAACATGTTCAAGTGTTGATCGTAGGAGTGTAATTTCCCTCTCAACTCTCGATCGTTTCTTAGTTTCACGTACACTCTTTCGTCTAAGGATAATCGAACTAAGTCTAAAGGTTCTTTCACCGTCGATTCGTCTATGTTCGTTTGCTGATTGGCTAATGTCGCTTGATCTTCGCCACCGTCGGACGCTGATGCCATTTTTTCTTCTTCTCCGTTCTTGTGTTTGTGCTTTGTGAAATGAAGGAAAATGAGAAGAGAAAAAAAGCTTCTTTTTACCTTTCTGAACAACGCGTGAAATCGCAACGTTTTAAAGCTATTTAATATTATACATCAAGAATCAATTTACTACAAGCATTACACGCGCGTGTATCTGTTTCCGACCGAGGACGAAGCAAACAGGTTGTCGCTTATGAAGTTTTTTGAAAACCACTCTCTCGAGGCGCGGTCATTGATGTCAGACATGATTCGACATTGACCGCCGAGTTCAGGAGTGTGACACATGCGATCTTCATCTTCGTCTTGACCAACCTGCAGTTCCCACCTCATCATCGAAGATGACGAGGATGAGAAATTTTCCTTCGACAACGCTTCTGGAAAGTATGGAGATAATCGAACGGCGTCGCCGATGAACAACAACGTCGGCGACTGTAACTGCGCATCAACGACAGCTACATCAATAAACTCCAACGTAGAGAACACGCGGCGTTCTTTCAAAGTCGTTCCATTTTCGACGGCTAGACACGGTGTTCGTTTGTCTAGCGCGCCATCTTGTAATAACTTCTTCTTCGTTTTCGGTAACGTACCTAAGCCCATATAAATGATAAGCGTCGTGTCCGAATCCGCCGCCGTGACGGCAAAATCAACAGCACCGTCTTCTTCGTCATCTTCGTCTCCTAACGCTTCTGCTTCTACTTTTGATTTAAACGATGATTTAGACGAGGATGATAGCGCTAAATTCTTTCCTGGGTCCATTTTCTTCTTCTCTTTCTTCATGAGATGGCCAGTTAACAGTCTCGCCGAAGTCGCCACGCCTCTGTGCGTCAGCGGTACTCCGGCTCTCGATCCTACTCCACTCGCCGCCGTAATCCCTGGAATAACTTTAACGTCGAATCCTTTCTCGCGCAAGAACTCGCATTCTTCGCCACCTCGACCGAACACTAACGGATCTCCGCCTTTCAATCTCACAACCGTCGCTCCGGCGTTGGCAAATTCCAGTATCAAGTCGTGAATCTCGTCTTGCGTTCGCGTGTGAAAACCGGACCTCTTACCGACAAAAAGCATCAAACCTTTTTCTTCGTTGTTGTTCTTCGTATCATTATTATTTGTTCTTGCACTAGCAGCGTACTCTAAAATCTCCGGAGAAACCAGTCTATCATACAGAATAACATCCGCGGTGACTATCAAGTGGTACGCTTTCAGCGTGAGTAACCCGGGGTCTCCCGGACCACACCCGACCAAATACACTTTCGTTTCTTCATTCTTACCCGATTCCTCGCGATGAAGACTATCGCCGTTATAATTACTACTGTTACTTTCTCTCCGACGGATTTTCTCCAGCATGATATCCACCAAAGCATCATTTCTCGCTATGATTTCGTCGTAAAAGTCCACAGGCTTGCCTTCTTCTTCTTTGTTGTCTTCTTTGTAAAGAAGATGTTGTCGATGAGTTGAATTCTTCACCAAACGACGCCGGCGCTCTGCATCGAAATGGAACAACTGCGGCGGCTCTTTCTTCCTCCTCGGACAAGACGACGGCGAGACCCCGAACAACTTCGATCGAGAGGATGAAGAACGAGCAGTAGTGTTTATATTGGTCGTGAAAATCGAGAAGCAGAGAGATGATGATGATGACATACTCTTGTTTCCTTCCTTCCTTCGTTTCGTTTCGTTTTTTTTGTTGCGTCCTTTGTCGTAAAAAAAGTGTCAATTTTCACAAAAGAGTCAAAATGAAAAAATTTGATTTGTGAACAAAATTTTTTTTCCGTGATGTACGACGCGAATTAAAAAAACAACTTTCTATTTTATTTCTTCGTGTCAAACAAGGCGAATCAATCAATCAATCAATCAATCAATTAATCGTCGTCCTCGTGAATGGAAACAGTCGGGACTAATTCGGCGTTACCGCTCGAGAAGACCGAATAGAAAGCACTCTCGGTAAGACCGGGTAACTTTTCCGCCTCGTCTTTGTCTTCGCCTCCTCCCGACGCTCGAAACGACGGCGTCGCGTTGTTGTTGTTGTTGCTACTGCTACTGTTATTCTTTCTGTTGTTGCTATCGCTATTACTAGTGTTGTTTTCGAGCTCTAATACTTCATTCATCGCTTTCTGTACCAACGCGTCGATTTTCTCTTCGCTCAGGGTCGATCCAACTAACTGTCTCAGTATGATTTCCAAGTCGTTTCTCGATACGATCCCGTCGGCGTCGACGTCGTACACGCGAAACATGAATGAAATTTTAGACTTCTCGTTGGCATTCTTCGAGAGCAGAGAAAGCAAGCGACAAAACTCTTTAAAGTTGACGTTTACGAACAGCTGGACTATTCTCGGCGCTAAAGGGTTAATTGCCAACTCTGGAATGTTCAACAGTTCGTCTTCGCTGATGTATCCTTTGTGTTTTTTATCGAGTTGTTGGAACCTTTTGTATAACGTCTGAATCTCAGCGGACGTGAAGACGTTGTAACAATACGAAGATATCTCTGTTTGTTCATAAGAAGAAGAAACAAAAGGGAAATGTGAGTCGTTTGTTCTCGTCGCGTGTCGTTGCTTTTTGAAGGACACCAGACGACGACGAGAGAGAGAGTACTACTGTGAGTAAAATTGGATAAAAAAAAGAGACTCTCGTCGTCGCACAGAAGAAGAGAAAAGAAAGTTCTCTGAATGGAAAATAGAGAAAGAACGACAACAACAACAACACTCACGTTCGATGTCAAAATCGGTGAGATTCAGGGAGGACGCCGTGATTCCCATCGTTGTGATGATCTACTTTTTAGGAGGATTCGTTCAAAGTTTGTATCTGTGAAGGAAAAACTTTATTAAAGAGAGGGGGGAGACGCGTAATTTATTTGTTTGGTGACGATTATTCTTCTTCGCTTATTTTGACTCTGTTATATGTTTGTTATAAACTACTATTTACTTGCCGACGATGGACTCGACAAAAATTTGCAAACTCTCCACGTCGCGCCTTTCACCGCCAAGTTTTACGTACCCTTCGCGTCCTTTCGGGAAAAGCAAGATCGTCGGGAAAGATGCCAAGCTTAAATTTTCTTTCGACCACTCTTTCTCGTCTTGATCGGCGCGGAACTTCGAGTATCGCACGTTCTTAGCTTTGCCGTACGTTTGCGCCGACTCCGTAAAGCTACCCTCCATGGCTTGGCAAAACGGACACCAAGGCGCGTACAAAACAATCATTTCGTTTTCTTCGTTCTTTAAACCTCGAGAGATTCGTTTCTCCATCGACTCTCGCGTCTCAACCGAAATAGCCGAAGCATCGGTGAAGATATCCGCGGCGTCTTCTTCTCGCTTATCCTGCTTTTCTTTTTCCTCTTTGCTCAAATTTCCCGAGTGCAAGCCACACTCTTTATCGCTCGCATTCTCCCACCACCATCGACCTTCTCGCTCTTGTTGCCCAGGAGTTACCGGTCTGGTACAAGGCGCGCAACCGATTGAAACGTATCCTTGCGTGTGCAACGCGTTCACAGGCGTCGACATGACTCTCAAAAAGTCCCAAACTTCTTGCGAGGTGGCGTTTGTCAGCGGATTGTATTTCACGAGTTCACTTCCGTTTAAAATACCTTGAAACGCCGGGTCTAACTGTATCGCCGGGACTTGCATTCTCGTACCAGGTGATTGATCTTTTCTTTGACCAGTAATCCATGCTTTTAACGTGGACAACTTTTTCCTCAACGGTTGCACCTTACGAATGCCGCAGCACTCCTTGTGCCCGTCTTCGTAAAACGAAAACAACCCTTTCTCGTTGACAAACGCTTCCAATTTTTCTTCGTTCGGGACGCAATATTCAATCTTAATGTTGAAATGCTTCTCAACCTGGTCAAATAATTCGTACGTTTCCGGGTTTAATCTCCCGGTGTCTAAGGAAAACACTCTATATGGTCTGTTCGTCAAGTGCGCGTATTGAATTAAAGCCACATCCTCGGCACCAGAAAACGCAATCGCGATATCGTCTCCGTACGTTTTCAAAGCGTCGTCCATAATCTCCAAAGGCGTCATCGTTTTCTCCAATATTTCGTTCTTACTCTCCGTTTCCTGTTTCGTGTTGCTGCTGAACACTTTCAATGCGTTTCCTCTTCGATTGTTGTTGTTCTTCTTCTTCATATTTTGGTTCACAACTCTTCTCTTTACACCACTGACTGCTCCGCTCTTCATCACCATCTTCATCATCTTCGACGACGACGACGACGACGCGGTAGTCGTA
>MDTC01194350.1_pt1 | contig 21745 bp, 20 predicted proteins | sample 811181 | NCBI WGS metagenome assembly MDTC01 (sample SAMN05326644, study PRJNA326480) | marine metagenome | isolation source: seawater | place: Pacific Ocean: North | collected 2011 | reverse complement strand
AGGTATTATTGATCAGTTCCCTCCAGCTTACTCGGCACTTAAAATAAATGGAAAACCTATGTATAAGTATGCTAGAGAAAATAAAAAAATAAAAATTGAGCCTCGAAAAGTTAAAATTGACAGATTTGAATTCAAGTCATATAAACCCCCAAAATTTTATTTCGAAGTAGAATGCAGTAAAGGAACATATATAAGATCTTTAGCAAATGATTTTGGAAAAAAATTAGATAGTGGTGCCTATTTATCAAGTTTAGTAAGAACGAATATTGGAAAATACAACTTAAAAAATGCAAGCCAAATAAGTGATTTTGAAAAATTAATTGAATAATTTAGCATAAATAAAATATCAATGAGGTCTCTTAATATTGGTTCACAAAAAAAAATAAATATTAATTCTTTCAATCATAAAACTGGTACAGAAAATATTGATTATGCGCATAAAATCAATATTTTAAAAAAAGAAAAAAATGCTGTTATATTGTGTCACTATTATCAGTCCCCTGAGGTTCAAGAGCTAGCTGATTATCTTGGTGATAGTCTATATCTTGCCCAATGTGCTGCGAAAGTTACCCAAAAGACAATTGTTTTGGCAGGAGTTCATTTTATGGCCGAAACTGCAAAAATAATAAATCCCTCCAAAACGGTACTAATACCTGATTTGAATGCAGGATGTTCTTTAGCCGATTCCTGTCCTCCCAAAGATTTTAAGAAATTTATCAAAAAGTATCCAGATTCAATTGTAGTAAGCTATATAAATTGTGCTGCAGAAATAAAAGCACTTAGTGATTTAGTTTGCACATCTTCAAATGCTAAAAAAATTATTGAAAGTATCCCAATAAATAAGTCTATTATTTTTGCCCCTGATAAAAATTTAGGTAATTACTTAATAAAGCAAACAGGCAGAAAGATGATTTTATGGAATGGTTCGTGTTTAGTACACGAGGCATTTTCATTGGAAAAGATTATAAACTTAGCAAAAGTAAATCCTGATGCAAAATTTATTGCACATCCCGAGGCTGTCTCCTCAATATTAGAAATAGCTTCTTTTATTGGAAGCACTTCGGCACTGCTCGATTTTGTTCAAAGAGATTCAAATAATAAATATATTGTCGCAACTGAATCTGGAATTCTTCATGAAATGCAAAAAAAATGTCCTAATAAAACTTTTATTCCTGCTCCAATTGAAGATGAAACATGCGCTTGTAGTGAGTGCGCATACATGAGATTAAATACACTTCAAAAAATCTATAATTGTTTAATGAGTGAAAGTCCTCAAATCAATCTGGATAGTAAATTAATCTACAAGTCAAAAGCTCCAATAGATCGAATGTTGGCTTTAAGTAAGTAATAATGTATAAATCATTTTATCAGATTCATAAAAAATTTATTGATAATTTCATCAACAATGCGTTGATTGAAGATATTGGTCATATTGATCATACTAGTGAGTCATGTATTCCATTTGATTCTTACAAATCTGCTAAACTAATTGTAAAAAAATCTTGTATAATTTCAGGAGTTGAATTAGCAGAAAAAATATTCAATCACTTTGATTCAAATATTGTTTTTAAAAAGTTCATGAATGATGGGGATTTTGCCCAATTAGGTTCAGTGGCTTTTACTGTTAAGGGTAAAGCTAAGTCAATTCTTGCAACAGAAAGGGTTGTACTTAATACTATGCAAAGAATGAGTGGTATTTCAACATTGACCAAAAGTTTAAAAAATAAAATTAAAAACTTTAATTGTAACATATTAGATACTAGAAAAACATCTCCAAACTTTAGATATCCAGAAAAATGGGCAGTAAAAATCGGTGGTGGAGAAAATCATAGAATGGGACTCTTTGATTCTATAATAATCAAAGACAATCATATAGATTATTGCGGTGGGATAAAAAATACGTTATTAAAAGTTGGGAAATATTTAAAAAAAATGAAAGGTAAAAAACCAATTTTAATCGTAGAAACAAGAACTCTTAAGGAAATAAATGATGTCATAAAATTTAATTTTGTTGACAGGATTTTATTGGATAATATGAATACCTCCAAACTTAAAAAAGCCGTAAAAATTATTAATAAAAAAGTTAAAGTAGAAGCCTCTGGCAATATAAATAGTTCCAATATTCAAAAAATTGCAGAAACTGGAATAGACTATATTTCTGTTGGAGCAATAACACATTCAGCCCCTCATATAGATCTTAGCCTAAAAGCTCACTAAATTTTTAATTGAAAAAAACTGAAAATTATTTGTATATCTTTGTTTGAATTTTGATTTAGTGAAAAAGAAAAGAATCTTACTGAAACTAAGCGGAGAAGCGCTGATGGGTAATCAACTTTATGGAATTGACCCAAAAAGAATCAATGATTACGCCAAAGAAATCAAGGGAATTCATAAAAGTGGAGTTCAAGTTGCAATTGTGATTGGAGGTGGTAATATTTTTCGTGGAATTTCTGGAGCAAGTAAAGGAATGGATCGAGTTCAAGCAGATTATATGGGTATGCTAGCAACAGTTATCAATGGGCTTGCACTTCAAAATGCATTGGAAGAAAACGATGTGCCTACTCGACTTCAAACTGCAATTAAAATCGAAGCAATAGCCGAGCCATTCATTAAAAGAAAAGCTACACGTCACCTTGAAAAAGGGCGGGTAGTCATTTTTGGGTCTGGAACTGGAAATCCATATTTCACTACTGATTCTGCAGCTGTTTTAAGGGCCATTGAAATTAATGCTGATGTAATTCTTAAGGGAACTAGAGTAGATGGAATTTACAATAAAGACCCTGAATTGAACAAAAGTGCTATAAAATTTGAGTCGTTGTCTTTTGATGAAGTTTTAAGTCGTGGTTTAAAAATTATGGACACTACTGCTTTCACCCTTAGCCATGAAAATAATTTACCAATAATTGTTTTTGATATGAATACAAAAGGTAATTTGAAAAAAATTATTAATGGTGAGAAAATAGGCACGAAAGTATACATATAAATTATATAATATGGAAGAAATTGATTTTATACTTGAAACAGCGGAAGAAAACATGCTTAATGTAATAAGTCATCTCGAAAAAGAACTCTTAAATATACGAGCAGGAAAGGCAAATCCCATAATGTTATCAAATGTAGTTGTTGATTATTATGGGTCAAAAACTCCTTTAAGTCAAGTAGCAAACATTAGTACTCCCGATTCAAAAACGTTAACAATCCAACCTTGGGAGAAATCTTTAACTCCTGATATTGAAAAAGCAATATTAGTTGCTAATATTGGATTTACTCCAATTAATAATGGAGACTCAATAGTAATTAATATTCCTCCCATGACAGAAGAAAGAAGATTTCAGCTAACTAAAATTGCAAAACAAGAGTCAGAAAATGCTAAAGTTAGCATTCGAAATTCTAGAAAAGAAGCGAACGATGAAATTAAAAAAGTCGAAATCTCAGACGATATGAAAAAAAACTTAGAGAATGATGTTCAAAACCTAACTGATTCATTTATCAAAAAAACTGACTTATTGTTTTCAAGAAAAGAAAAAGAAATAATGACAATTTAATACCCAATTTATCTTTTCTTGATGAGAATAAAAAATAATTGGAATTTTTGGGAAAATATTGCGAGTGTAATATTAGGTAATAGACTCATAATATTACTTATTGTTTTATCAATTACATTTTTTCATTCAACACAATGGCAAAATATAAAATTTACTTTTACTGAGGCAAACCTTCTTCCAGACAATCACCCTGATAATATAAAGTACGAAAACTTTAAAAAACAATTTGGAGAGGAAGGAAATCTCTTATTAATTTCAGTGAACGACTCAACTATTTTTAGTCCTGAGAAATTCAATTCATGGAATTTATTTTCAGAAAAACTTTTAGAATTAGAAGAGATAACTTCTATTATTAGTACTTCAAACCTAAAAATTTTAAAAAAAAATAGTAAGGAGAAAAGATTCGAATTTTCATTAATTGATATTAATGAAAATTTATCTAAAAATCAAATTTTAGAGTTTAAAGATAAATTAGTTAATGACTTGCCATTTTATAAGAATTTAATTTACAATGAGTCTGGAGAAGCCATAAGAACATTAGCATATATGGACTCTAAAATAGTAAATACAAAGGCACGAAAAACTTTTATAACCAATAAATTTATTCCTTTAATTGAGTCATTTGAACATGAAAATCATATTGACTTAAAAGTTTCTGGAATGCCTTATGTTAGAACTCTGAATGCTCAAAATATAATTGATGAGATTGGTTTATTTGTTCTGTCTGCTATGTTTATTACATCGTTGATTTTCTTCTTATTCTTCAGATCAATAAAAGCAACCTTAATTTCATTATTAGTGGTTTCTATAGGGGTTATGTGGTCCTTTGGGACTCTGGGTTTGTTTAATTATGAAATAACTGTACTAACGGCTTTAATTCCACCGTTAATAATAGTTATAGGCATCCCAAACTGTATTTTTTTTATAAATAAATATCAACAAGAAGTTTCAATAAAAAGAGATAAATTTAAATCTATCAAAACAATGATAATTAAAATAGGGTATGCTACCCTAATGACAAATCTAACTACGGCATTTGGTTTTGCTACATTTATTTTGACTAACAGTAAAGTTTTAAAAGAGTTTGGAATTGTAGCTTCAATTAATATTATTGGAATATTCTTAATTTCACTTTTTCTAATCCCAATAATTTACAGTTTTCTAAAAATCCCTAGAGAAAAAAATATAAAGCATTTAAAAAACAAAAATATTAATATGTTTATTGATTGGATGGAAAATAATGTTAGGTATAAAAGAAGAAACGTGTATGTAATTTCTTTATTTTTTTTAATTGTGGGAATTATAGGTATAAATAAAATAAAAATTTCAGCTAGTATGATTGAGGATATGCCAAAAAAATCTGATTTTTTCAAAGATATTCAATATTATGACAAAGAATTTTCGGGGGTTGTTCCAATTGAAATCTTAATAAATACAAAAAGAAAAAATGGTATAAGGAGTCTATCGACATTAAAAAAAATCAATCAACTTCATAGAAAAATTATAAATTATTCTGAATTATCATCTCCTATATCAATTGTAAATGCATATAAATATTCAAAACAAGCCTACTACAATGGAAATCCAGATTATTTTAAACTTCCCAGCTCACAGGAGAATAGATTTATTTCTCAATATATAATTAACTCAGCTGGAAATTCAAATTTATTTAAAAATTATATTGATAGCACAATGCAGTATGGTCGGGTTACAACCTTCATGAAAGACATAAAATCAAATCGAATAGAAAAAATTAAAAAAGAACTTCAAATTAATATAAACGAAATATTTCCATCCGACAGATTTAGTGTTTTATTGACCGGAAAATCTCTTCTTTTTATAAAGGGAACAAAATATTTAATTAAAAATTTATTTTTATCTCTTTCATTAGCTATTTTACTTATTTCTTTTTTCATGGCTTATATGTTTAGGTCTTTTAAAATGATTATAATCTCTTTGATTCCAAATCTTCTTCCATTAATTATAACTGCTGGATTAATGGGTTTTTTTTCAATTCCACTAAAAGCTTCTACCATATTGGTTTTTAGTATTGCTTTTGGAATTTCAGTTGACTTTACAATTCATTTTCTTGCGAAGTATAGACTTGAGCTAATCCGAAATAAGAACTTAGACTCAACTGTCTATAATGCTTTAAGAGAAACCGGTTTAAGCATGTTTTACAGTGGTATTGTTTTATTTTTTGGATTTGCAGTGTTTATGATTTCAAATTTTGGTGGAACGGTTGCATTGGGTGGTCTTGTATCTGCTACTCTTCTTCTTTCCATGCTTTCAAACCTTATTTTACTTCCATCATTATTAATTTCATTTAATGAAAAAGATAATTGATTAGTTTTGAATTAAATAACATAATACTTACTTGATCAAAATACTATATTTGTACCACCAAAATTTGAGGTCCCAATGATAAAAATTGAAACCCTTCTTTCCGAAAATAGAACAAAAAAAAATATTGAAATTTTTGGTTGGGTCAAAACATACAGAGCTAAAAGATTCATAGCAATTAATGATGGATCTACACTTTTGAATTTACAATGTGTAATTGATTTTGAAAATCACGAAAACTCAATAATAAAAAGAATTAATACTGGTGCTGCATTAAGAATAATAGGAGATCTGATCTATAGTAAAGGAAAAGGACAAAATCTTGAATTAGAAGTAAATAAGATTTTTATTCTAGGTGATTCAGATCCTGATAAATATCCTATCCAACCAAAAAAACATAGTTTAGAATTTCTTAGGGAAAAGGCTCACCTGAGAGCAAGAACTAATACATTTAATGCTATAATGAAAATAAGATCTGTTCTCGCGTTTGGAGTGCATGAATTTTTTCAAAATAAAAAATTCAATTATTTAAACACTCCAATTATAACAGGAAGTGATGCTGAAGGAGCCGGAGAAATGTTTAAGGTTACTACTCTTGAGCCAAATACAAACTCTAATAAATTGGTGGATTACAAAAAAGATTTTTTTGGAAAAAAAACTCACCTGACTGTTTCAGGACAATTAGAAGCAGAGAGTTATGCCTTAGCACTTGGAAATGTATATACATTTGGACCCACTTTTAGAGCTGAAAACTCCAACACTAAAAGACATTTAGCAGAGTTTTGGATGATTGAACCTGAAATGGCTTTTTATGATTTAAAAGATAATATGGATTTGGCTGAAGAATTCGTTAAATATCTTTTAAATAAAATATTATCAAATTGCCAAGTTGAATTAGATTTTTTAAATAAAAGATTAGATGATGAAGAAAAAACTAAACCTTTAGCTCAAAGGGGTGAAATGGGCTTGATAGAAAAAATAAATTTTGTGAATAAAAATAGCTTCATGAGATTAAGTTATACCGAAGCAATCAAAATATTAAAAAACTCAAAACCCAATAAAAAAAATAAATTTCAATTTAAAATTGATAAATGGGGGGTTGATCTGCAGAGTGAACATGAAAGATTTCTTGTAGAAAAACATTTTAAATGTCCATTAATAATTTTTGATTATCCAGAAGAAATTAAGGCGTTTTATATGAGATTAAATGAAGATAAGAAAACTGTAGGAGCCATGGATGTTCTATTTCCTGGTATAGGAGAAATTATAGGAGGATCTCAAAGGGAAGAAAGACTCGATATTCTTATTTCCAGAATGAAAAAATTAAAAATAGATCAAAATCAATTATGGTGGTATTTAGAATTAAGAAAATTTGGTACAGCCCCACATAGTGGTTTTGGTTTAGGTTTTGAAAGATTAGTTCAGTTTTCTACAGGAATGAATAATATTCGTGATGTAATTCCATTTCCTAGAACTCCTCAGAATGCATCCTTTTAAAATTTAAGTATGCATCTAATTTTTTAACTTTGATTTAAATTTCAAAATTTCAATGATCAAACAACATTTAAATTTAAAATTAAATCAAAAATTATCTCCTCAACAGATTCAATTAATGAGGCTTATCCAGCTCTCAACACTAGAGCTAGAACAAAAAGTTCAGTTAGAAATTGGTGAAAACCCTGCTTTAGAAACTGGAAAAGAAAAAAATAATGAGAATGACATTCATGATGATTCAGATTATATCGATGTTGATGATTACTTAAGTGATGATCTCCCTTATTATAAAACCAAAATAAATAATTTTAATTCTGACGAAGATGGAAAAATAATCCCATTCTCAGGAGGAATAAGCTTTCATCAGAATTTAAAAAGTCAAGCTCAGAATCTTATTATCACGAAAAAAGAAATTCCAATAATTGATTTTTTAATTGGTAGTATTGACGATAGCGGATACATTAGAAGAGAGGTAGACGAATTAATTGATGATCTTGCCTTTACCGAAAATATCCATACTAATGAAAATGAAATCAAATCACTTTTAAAAAAAGTCCAATCACTTGACCCTCCTGGAGTTGGAGCAATGAATCTTCGTGAGTGTTTGATTCTACAAATTAGGAGAAAAAATAAAAAAGATAAACTATCTGCCCTTGCTGAAAAAATTTTAACCCAATCTTTTGAACAATTTTCAAGGAAACATTATGAAAAATTAATTGAAAAACATAATATAGATGAAAAGACCTTGAAATCAATAATAGAGTTAATATCTAAGTTGAATCCAAAACCCGGTGGAAATTTGACAAATGAATTTAGAAAAAATCAGATAATACCAGATTTTATTTTAACAGTTGAAAATGGAAAACTTGAGGTAAATCTTAACAATAGAAATGCGCCTGAACTACATATATCACCAAATTATAAAGAAATGTTAGAGGGATATAAAATTGCTTCAAATAGGGATAAAAATCAAATTGAGGCCGTTAACTTCATAAAACAAAAGCTAGACTCAGCAAAGTGGTTTATTGATGCTGTTAATCAAAGATATCAGACCCTTTTCATAACAATTAAAACTATTGTTGAATTTCAAGAAAAATATTTTTTAACTGGAGATGAAAAAGATCTTAGACCAATGATATTAAAGGATATCTCTGAAAAAATAAATATGGATATTTCCACCGTATCGAGAGTTGCAAATAGTAAATATATCGATACTCCATATGGAATTAAACTACTAAAAACATTTTTTTCTGAAGGAATTAAAAATGAAGATGGCCAAGACATATCTTCTATAGAAATCAAAAATATACTGGAGGAATTGATTTCTAAGGAAAATAAAAAAAAACCTTTAGCTGATATTTCGTTGTCATCACTTTTAAAACAAAAGGGCTATCCCTTAGCTAGAAGAACGGTTGCAAAATATAGAGAGCAATTAGGAATTCCCGTAGCAAGACTTAGAAAAGAAATATAGATTCTCACTACAAAATATAAAAAACTATTCCGATAGTTAGAAGTTTAAACTGTTTTGAAGTCTCTTCAGCTACACTGCTTATTATCCTGGGTGATAGATCATATCCTAGAGAGAAATTCCATGTATTATATCCAAAGTTAAGTGTTAGAGTGTTATTCCATTTCATAAGAATACTATCATCGTTCACAAGGTTGTAGTTTATTTGGTGTCCAAAATAAACTCTCCAAAAACTATAAATAAAATTTGATGAAGATCTCCATCTTAATTCAATGGGTATAACTGAAGAAAAAAACCTGGTAGTTTTAAAATTATTGGAGAGAAGTTTACCTGTCTTAAAATCTAAATTTGACTTAAATTGAGTATATGAACCTCCAGCCCCTATTCCAAATGCCCATCTTCCGTTTTTACTTATTGGTATATCCCTAATGAATCCTAAAGAGATTTTATTTGAAAAGTCTCTTTGAATTAAATTATTTGAGTTATTCTTAACTAAAACATAATTTCCACTAAAGTAAAATTGATCTTCCCTATATTTTTTTAAGTTAAGCGAATCTTGGGAATAGATATTAGTTATAAAAAGAAAGGTGATGAAGTAAAATAAAATCGAAATTCTAATATTCATATACGTAAAAATAAAAAAAGCATCTTTCTTAGATGCTTTTAGTTTTTTAATTTAAAATTTTGATAATGATTATTTAAGATTTTGAGCATACTCACCAATTCGAGTTGTATAATTTATTTTAAGGGCATTAACTTTTCTTAATTCTTGTTTGATATCACTAACTAAACCCATTTTTGTTTCTCCATCAACTTTTAAAGCAGTAGTAAGGACATTCTGTAATTCTTGACGTTTTGAAGCTCTTTCAGCAAGGACAAAAGCTCCTACTTCTGCAACAACAGCAAACTTATCATTTAATTGAATTCTTGCAGTAGAACCATATTTGTCCTCATATCTAGAAGATGGTTTACCAGCGTATATATACATAACTCTATCCTTTTTATCAAGCTTTTGAATTTGATCTGCTGCTGGCAAGGAATTATTAACCATTAAAGTACTATCCCTCATTACGGTTGCAACCATGAAAAAGAATAATAACATAAATACAATATCAGGTAATGATGCTGTTGAAATTGCGGGTAGATCTCCATCTTTTTTCTTTTTAAACTTGCTCATAATTTAACTTTTATTTGGTTCAGCCTCGGAGAGTTTTTGAGGATACATATTTTTGACAATGCTTAACAAGGGTTTTAGCTTTTCTTTTTCAGCCGAAGTTGTTCTTGGATCGTTATATTTGTTGTTAGCTTGAACAAAATCCATACCCATCATTGGATTTAACTTCAAAAACTCGCGGTTTCTTAAAACATTATATGCAGCCACTAATTCATTTTGAACAGCAATATATATTTTGTACGATGTTTCCCTGTCGTTCTTAAGAGATATTATTGCTTTCTCAGGATTATCAGAAGAAGCAGGATCTCTTTTCCCATTACAATAATCACATGAATCCTCACCAGTTCCACCACCATTGTCAAGAAAATCAACTGCTAGTTTTCTAACATCAGAAATATCTTTCAATTCTTCTTCTATCAATAGTTGGTTGTTTTTATTTACTACTACTGTAAAAATATTTTTCTGCTTTATAATTGGAGGATCAATCACCTCTTCCATTGGAGGCAACTTACGATTAAGTCCACTGTCAGTCTCAATCGTTGTTGTAACAAGAAAAAATATTAACAACAAAAAAGCAATGTCGGCCATTGACCCGGCATTAACTTCTGGAGCAGATCTTCTAGCCATAACTACTTACCTATTAGCTTTTTAACACTTGAAAATATCATAGATACAAATGCAACAACTGTTAAAATATAAAAAACTCTTATTCCAGTACCAACCCATCGTGATCCGGAAGCAGAAAGCATCTCGCCATCTTTAAGAGGTGTTTCAATACCATCAGAAATACCGTAGCTAATTGCAATAACAATAATCAAAATACCTGATATTAAAGCTGATTTTTTTACTTTATTCACATCAGACGCTAAACCTCTCATTGAAAAAGTAATGGTTACTAAAACAGCAATTGATAATGTAAAAATAGCTAACATAATTAAAGGAGTAACTAATGAAAAATCTCCCATACTTGCATCCATTTTGATTTGATCATCTCCAGTACCCATGATTCTAAGAAGAAAAATAACACCCAGTACTCCAAGTACACCACTGATAATTTTAATAATATTTTGAAAATTCATCTAAATTTTGGATTAATTTATTTTTTATTTACTGAAAGTATATCGATTAATGTTATTGAAGCATCTTCCATATCATTAACAATACTATCAATCTTGGCAACTATATAATTATAAAAAACTTGTAGAATTATAGCTACGATAAGACCAAAAACAGTTGTAAGTAAAGCAACTTTAATTCCCCCTGCAACAAGTGACGGTTGCATATCTCCGGCAGCTTCAATCTTATCAAAAGCTTGTATCATCCCAATTACAGTTCCCATGAACCCGAGCATTGGAGCTAATGCAATGAATAATGAAATCCATGATACATTTTTTTCAAGTTGACCCATCTGAACTCCACCATATGCAATCACAGCTTTTTCAGCATTTTCTATACCTTCATTAGCCCTATCCAAGCCTTGATAAAAAATTGATGCTACTGGACCTTTTGTATCTCTGCACAATTCCTTAGCAGCTTCAATACCACCTGATGAGATTGCTTCCTCAACACCGCTTGTCAATTTTTTTGTATTGGTGGTGGCAAGATTCAAAAATATGATACGTTCAATCGAGATTGCCAAACCTAAAATAAGACATATTAAAACAATCCCCATAAAACCAGGACCTCCCTCAATGAATCTATTTTTTAATTCTTGTGTAAAAGAGGGTGCAGCAGTAGTCGAAAGTTCATCGCCATCTTGAAAAGAGGAAATGCTATCAATTTTTTCAAAATTTGTAGTGTTAGCACTTAGAGTGTAACTAGTGATGAAAAGGGATGCAAAGCTTATTGCAGTTATTAATTTTTTCATTGTAATAATTTTATTTCTTGTTTTATAAGGGTTAAAGATAAAAAAAAATCAATATTAATATTAAAAAAAATTAATCTCAAGAATTTATAATTAAATTAAGTATTAGACAGCGATTTTTTTTTGATTAATTATTGAAAATATATTTGTTAAGCCAAGATTAACTGATTAGCATTTAACTTATATTTTATTAATTTTGATTTAACAAAATATAATCCTTCATATGCCACTTTTTATAGTTGTTTGCGGAATTTTATTACTTTTTATATTAATTGTTTTTGGGAAATTAAATGCTTTCATTTCATTTATCTTGGTTTCTTTAGTTATTGGAATTTTAAATGGAATGCCGGTAAATGAAGTTATTGAATCCATTGAAAATGGATTTGGAAATACTCTTGGATCACTGGTAATGATTTTAGGTCTAGGAGCAATGTTTGGAAAGATAATTGCAGAAAGTGGAGCTGCTCAACAAATATCATTTAGATTAATTAGTTTCTTTGGAGTAAAAAATATACAACTTGCTGTAATGCTTTCAGGCTTTATAATTGGTGTTACTATGTTTTATGAGGTAGGTTTTGTTATTCTAGTTCCATTAATTTTTACAGTTGCCTCATCATCAAGGCTTCCTTTAATGTATGTAGGGCTACCTTTATTAGCATCATTATCTGTCGCTCACGGATATCTTCCTCCACACCCTGGACCTACTGCTGTTGCAATTCTTTTTGAAGCAGATATAGGAAAAACTTTAATATACGGTACAATTGTAGCTATTCCGGCTATATTAATTTCGGGTCCAGTTCTATCTAAAATTATTAAAAAGGTAAATGCAGAACCTTTGGAATCTTTTTTATCATCAAAAATTTTAAGTAACAATGAATTACCTAGCTTTTTTATTAGTATTTTTTCAGCTTTACTGCCTGTTTTTTTAATTGGAGCTTCTACAATTATATTAGTTTTCATAAATGATGAGAACCAATTTTTTGATTTTATAAAATTTTTTGGTAATCCATCAATAGCTTTATTAATTTCATTTATTTTTTCAATGTATACATTGGGAATATCAAGAGGAGAAAGTATGGGCTCGATAATGAAGAAAAGCTCTGATTCAATAAAAGGTGTAACGATGGTATTACTTATTATTGCTGGTTCAGGTGCTTTGAAAGAGATATTAATTGACAGTGGAGTTAGTCAATATATTGGAAGTTTATTAATAGGTTCCAGTTTGTCCCCGCTTTTTTTAGGATGGACTATTGCTACTTTAATTAGAGTTTGTGTCGGCTCAGCTACAGTTGCAGCTTTAACATCAGCAGGAATTTTGGTCCCAGTAATTTCCAACACTGATATAAATGCAGAATTAATGGTTTTGGCAATTGGATCAGGAAGTATTATGCTATCACATGTAAATGATGGTGGTTTTTGGTTATTCAAAGAATACTTTAATGTATCAGTGAAGGATACTCTTTCAACTTGGACTGTTATGGAAACATCGATTGGAGTAATTGGTATAATTGGAGTTTTAATATTAGATATATTTGTTTAAAAAATAGAAAATGGAACTATTACCTTCTCATAGATTAAAAAAAATTGAATTAGAATTACCACCTGCACCAAATCCAGCAGGACTGTATAACCCTTTAGTCGTGTCTGGGAATCTACTATATATTTCAGGACAAGGTCCAGTTAAATTAGATGGAACTCAAATGATTGGTAAAGTTGGAAAAGATTTGTCTGCCGATGAAGGCAAACAAGCTGCAAGACAAGTTGGACTGACAATGCTAGCAACTATTAAACAACATTTTAAAGATATAGACAGGATAAAAAGAGTGGTTAAAGTTTTAGGTATGGTAAATTGTACAATGGGATTCAAAGAACACCCCTTTGTGATAAACGGATTTAGCGAGCTAATGAGAGATATTTTCGGAGAAAAATATGGTGTAGGAGCAAGAAGTGCGGTTGGGAATATTCTTCCGAGAAACATTCCTGTTGAAGTTGAGGCTATTTTTGAACTGTATAGTTGAGACATGAATATTAATTCATCTGAAAATTTAATAAGTCCAGGTTTAATAGTTATTCCAGAAAGAATCATAAGAAATATTAAAAAAATGATTTCAATTGCTGGTTCTCCTAAAAGACTCTGGCCGCATGTTAAAACTCATAAGCTTAGAGAGATTATTGATTTTCAAAAAGAATATGGAATTAGTAAATTTAAATGTGCTACAATATGTGAAGCAGAAATGCTTGCTTTATCTGAAGTTGAAAAAATTCTTTTAGCTATTCAACCAACAAAGCTAAATTTAATCCATTTTATTAAGCTTAAAATTTTATATCCCAAAATAGAATTTTCAACTATTGTAGATAATTTAGATTCATTGAAATTAATGAGTGATTTATCATCAAAAAATAATATTAAATTATCAATATGGATTGATATAAATAATGGTATGAACCGCACAGGAGTCAATAATTTATCAACATCTCTTAAATTAATTAAAAATATAGATACTGATAAAAATCTAATACTAGAAGGACTTCATGTTTATGATGGTCACATTAGAAATCCAGATTTTAAAAAACGAAAAAAAGAATGTGACAAGGCATATCAATTTATAAATGAAATAATTAATAGTTCTATAAAAAACGGAATTAAAATTCAAAATTTTATTACTGGTGGTTCTCCAACCTTCAATATTCACTCCATGAGAAAAGGAAATTACCTTAGTCCTGGCACTACTCTTTTATGGGATGAAGGTTATAAAAAATTATTTCCAGAGATGAATTTTGAAATTGCAGCAATTTTGGTTTCTCGTATAATAAGTAAACCAAATAAGAATATATTGTGTCTAGATTTAGGACATAAATCTGTTGCCTCTGAAATGCCTTTACCCAGAGTTATTATTCGTGGGTTAGAAAATGCAAAGCATATTAGCCAATCTGAGGAACATCTTATAATTGAATCCAAAAAGGCCAAAAATTATAACATTGGTGATTTAGTTTATGCAACTCCATTTCATATCTGTCCAACAGTTTCAAAGTTCGAATACTTACAAACTATTTCAAATGGAAAAATATCATCTTTGTGGAAAGTTAAAGCTAGAAACTATAATCTAAAAAATAATGTCTTTAATTTTTGATGCTCATTTGGATCTAGCAATGAATGCGATGGAGTGGAATAGAGATCTTACTCTTCCAGTCACTAATATCAGAGAAAGTGAGCGATTATTGAATGATAAACCAGATAGAAGAAATGGAACTGTTTCTCTTGATGCAATGAGAAAAGGTGATGTTGGTATTTGTGTTGCAACACAAATTGCAAGACATGTTAAACCCCAAAATAAATTACCTGGATGGAAATCAGCAGAGCAGGCCTGGGCTCAAACCCAAGGTCAACTTGCATGGTACAAATCTATGGAAAGCAAAGGGGAAATGACTCAAATTAAAACCTTAAACGATTTAAATGTTCATATTAATAATTGGAATACTAATTCAAATAAGGCGATTGGCTATATACTTTCACTTGAAGGGGCAGATTCAATAATTTCAATGGAACATCTAAACGTAGCATTCGAATACGGGTTAAGAGCAATAGGACCAGCCCACTATGGCCCAGGAACATATGCTTATGGTACTGACTCATCAGGTGGAATAGGATTAAAAGGAAGACGATTACTTGATGAAATTGAAAAATTAAATCTTATTCTTGATGTTACCCATCTATGTGATATAAGTTTTTGGGAAACTATTGAAAGATTCTCTGGACCAATATGGGCAAGTCATAGTAATTGTAGATCAATTGTTCCAAATAACAGACAGTTTGACGATAGACAAATTAAAGAATTAATTAAAAGAAATTCAATAATTGGGGTTTGTTTGGATGCATGGATGATTGTGCCTAATTGGAGAAAAGGTATTTCAGATCCAAAAAAAATGGACCTATCATTAGAAAAAGTAGTAGATCATATTGACCATATATGCCAACTATCAGGAAATTGTGATTCAGTCGGTATTGGTTCGGATTTAGATGGTGCATTTGGAAACGAGCAATGTCCCTTTGATATAGATACAATCACTGATCTTCAGAAAATTAAATTTGTATTAAAAGAAAGGGGTTATTCAAATTCTAATATTGATAATATTCTTCACAAAAATTTTATTAGATTTTTAAAAAAAACATGGTCTTAGAATTAGATATTATTTTTTAAATTTAGACAAACACTGCCAGCAATGAAAAAAATATTACTTACAAAACTTTCAATTTTAACTTCTATAACGTTATTTATTTACTCTTGTGAAAATTTTAATTCACAGCTACCAAGAGTCGCTATAGCTGGGATTGGTATTGAATCTAGCACTTTTTCACCAGCAGTTTCGTACATGGATGCATTTAGGGCCAGAACAGGAGTTGGAGAAAAAGTTTTTAATAGATACTCTTTTTTATCTGACGAATCTATAAACAGGAAACGTGCAAAGTGGTTTCCTACAGTAGTTGCAAAATCTTTACCTGGTGGAATTGTGTCTAAAGAAACTTATGATTCTATTCTAAATAAAACTTTATCTCTTTTAAAGAAAAATTTACCTTATGATGGACTATTTCTTGATATACATGGAGCAATGAGTGTACAAGGTTTAATTGATGCTGAAGGAGATTACATAAAAAAAATCAGGGAAGTTGTAGGTTATAAAACCATTATCTCAACATCAATGGATTTACATGGCAATGTTTCAAAAAAACTAGCTAGAGAATCAGATTTAATTACTTGTTACAGAATGGCTCCTCATGAGGATGCAATGGAATCGAAACAAAGGGCCTTAGAAAACCTGTTAAGAAGGATTGAAAATGGAAAAGGAAAACCTCTTTATAAAGCATGGATTCCTGTTCCAATTCTTCTACCAGGTGAACAAACTAGTACTAGAATTGATCCTGGAAAAAAACTTTATGCTCAAGTTGATCCAATCACAAAAATTGATGGTGTTCTTGATGCTGGTATATGGGTAGGTTATGCATGGGCTGATGAACCAAGAAATCATGCCGTAGTTGTAGTTAATGGAGATGATGAAATAAAAGTCAAATCCTCAGCAGAAAAACTAGCAAGAAATTTCTGGGAATACAGAAATGAATTTGATTTTGTTGCGCCAACTAAAAATTTAAACGAATGTCTAGAGCAAGCTATAAACAGTAAAAAAATTCCGTTTTTTATAAGTGACATGGGAGATAATCCAACTGCTGGAGGTGCTGGTGATGTAACTTGGACATTAAATAAATTATTAAATAGAGAAGAATTTAAATCATATGATGGCCCTAAATTAATTTATGCTTCAATTCCAGGACCTAAATTAATAGAAAAGGCAATGAAAATTGGTGTAGGAAATAAAGTTAAGGGTTACGTTGGAGCAGAGGTAGATAACAGATACTCGCCTCCAATTTTACTTGAAGGGATAATTAAAAAAATTAAAAAAGGAGATATTAATGCTGAAACTGAAGTTGTAATTCAAACAGGAGGTATTAGTGTAATAGTTACAAAAAAGAGAAAACCTTATCATTATGAAAAAGATTTTAGTGACCTAGGGTTAGATCTTATTAATACAGATATCGTGGTTGTAAAGATTGGTTATTTAGTTCCTGAGTTATATGAACTTCAAAAAGGTTGGTTAATGGCATTAACTCCTGGTGGAGTCGATCAAGATCTAGATCGTTTAGGATATAAGAACATCAATCGCCCTATGTTTCCAATTGATAAGGACATGAAAGATCCTGATCTAAGTGCTCGAATGGTATCGGTTTCTGGAAATTAATTTTTTAGACTAATTATTATTGCAAAGAATCAAATATATAGGAAATACATTTTTTTACTTCGGAGATTTCATCTGATCCCTTTGGAATTTCATATTCCAGTTCTATAGTTAAAGGGAAATCATATTCCTCTTTTTTATAAACTTTGACAGCCTCCTTAATCGGGGTATCACCTTGACCCCAAACAAGGTTGTCCCCTCCTCTACTTAATCCCTTTCTGTCTTTTAAATGCATACTTACAATTTTATCATGTTTATCCTTAAAAATTTTTATAGGATCTCCTGTTTCTGACGCTGTATAATGCCCCAAGTCAATATTTAATCTATTAAAATTTGACTGAGAAATTGCAGTGTCCCAAAGTGAAGGCGTTCCTTGCTCGTGGTTATGATATCCGACTAAAATATCCTCTTCACTAGCGATTTTAGATAGTCTTAAAGTATGCTCATCATCACTAGGATGTTCAAGTGTAATATGAGAAGCTCCAAGAGCTTTTGCAGCCCTTATTCCATATCTAATTTCATCATCAGTATTATATTTTTCAAAGCATCTCCTTGGTTTGAATGCAAAAATAGAAATACCAGCATCATTATATAGTTTTCTGAGTTCTATGAATTTTGAAATTGAAACTTCATTTCTCAATTGTGAAATATTCTCACTATCTTCAAAAATACCAACAAATGGTTCTGCATGATTTCCCATTAACTCGACGTGTTTGATACCTGTCTGTTTTATATAGTTCAAAATAGCTAGAGGGCTTTGGTCTGACATAGTCCTGAAAGACCATGTTTGAATACCAACGATTACACCTTGCTCCTCAAGAGCTTTAATTTTATCATTCTGAGAATAAATAAGTGTAGAAAATATTAGTAAAAGAAAAAGAGTAGGTTTCATGAATGTACGGTTTTTACATTAATTTAGTAAAATTCTCCAAATTAAATTAAAAAAAATTTATCTATTTATAATGACCACCTCTTACCTCCGGTGGTTTGATTCAAATCCACGCAGCCAATTAGTTTACCGGGTATAGGATCATAAGCTAAAACCTTTTCCCTTATATATTCATTTAATCTAAATGCATTCAAAGTTAGAGATCTAATTTGAATCAGAAAATTATATACTTCTGATTCTAGACTTTTGCGAAAATCTCCAATAGGTTTTGATGAAATATATTCCTGAGTTTTTTGCCATCTCTCTATTTGTTTGTCTGTGGCTTTTAGATATTTTTTTAGTTGAATATTAATGTCGATTGTATTAATCTGATTAGATTGATTTTTACTCGTTTCAATTAGAATTAATTTTATAAAATTATTTATTCCTTTTGATAAATTTTCTTTATCACTTTGACTCATTACAATATCAATATAATTATCTAAAAATTCTGGTAGCATTAATTCGGTCGATCCAGGGATGTCAGTTTTGGGTATGATCAGTTCCATTGTTTTTGAGATAATTTGAAATTGTATTTTGGTAAAAAAAATAGGTAAATTTTTGTTCACGGATGATTGACAACTATGAAGCATATTCAAAATTTGAGGACTAACAATTATTGCACCACTCCCATATCCAATTTTTTTTAAAACTTTTCTCCTATCCATGTTATTTAAACTAAAGATTCATCTTTTTTAATTCTTTAACTGCATGATTTGCAGCTCTTGCGGTTAATGCCATATATGTTAATGAAGGATTCTGACTTCCCGAGGATGTCATTGCTGAACCATCAGTAACATAAACGTTTGAAACTGCATGCAATTGATTATTTTTATTTAATACAGAAGTTTTTGGATTGTGTCCCATTCTTGCTGTACCCATTTCATGAATTGCAAGGCCCATGGCATATCCATAATCGAATTCCTGCACATTTCTAAAACCAGATGATTCTAGCATTTCAACAGCCTGCTGCCTAATATCCTTTCTCATTTCTATTTCATTTTCTTTAATTTCAGCATCAAAAGTTATGGTCGGTAGGCCCCACTTATCTTTTTTATTGTAGTCTAAATATATTCTGTTATCATGATAAGGAAGGATTTCACCATATCCTTGAATACTAATTGCCCAATCGCCAGGTGTTAAAAAAGCATCTTTTAAATCTTTTCCATAACCAGTTCTTTTGATTAATTCTCTATGATCACCTCTCCAAGCTGCGCCCTGAAAACCATAACCCCTTTTAAAGTCTTTTTGATTTGTAGATCCACCTAAATTTCTAAATCTAGGAATATAAATTGCATTAGGAGTCCTACCTTTGGTATATTTATCTTTAAAACCGTCATATACTCCATCTGCTCCGGTTAGAAAAGTATGGTCCATTAAATTATGTCCTAATTCCCCCGAGTCATTTCCTAATCCATTAGGAAACCTGTTTGATTTAGATTGCATTAAAATCGATGTGGTAGCTGCTGTTGAAGCACATAAAAAAATAACTTTAGCTTTATATTCTATTACATCCATAGTCTCTGAATCTATCACCCTGACTCCAGTAGCTCTATTTTTATCTTCATCATAAATGACCTCATAGACAACTGAATTAGGTCTAAGTGTCATATTACCTGTTTTTTCAGCTGCAGGAAGAGTAGAGGAATTACTGCTAAATGGAGCTCCATAAGGACATCCTCTAATGCACCGATTTCTATATTGGCATTGGACTCGATTTAATCCAGGTTTTGTTCCTTCTGTAATAATCGCTATTCTTCCAACCGTAACTAGACGATCTGTATAATTTTTTTTTATTGATTTTTTGAATTCTTCTTCAAGACAATTCATCTGCATTGGCCTAAGAAATTCTCCATCAGGGAGTTGTGGTAAACCCAACTTCTCGCCGCTTACCCCTATATACTTCTCCACATAACTATACCATGGGTCCAAATCTTTATATCTGATAGGCCAGTCTACCGCTATACCTTCTTTTAAATTTGCATTAAAATCTATGTCGCTCAGTCTCCAGCTTAATCTTCCCCATAATAACGATCTCCCACCAACATGATACCCTCTAATCCAATCAAACCTTTTATCTTCATTATATGGGTGCTCAATGTCATCCACTAATAGGTGAGTTGTAGATTCAGTATTTATATATCCACTTCTACTTTGTTTTGGTTGTCTTTGTCTTATTTCTTCAGTTATGGTATCACCACCCGCAAAGTCCCATGGATCCTTATCAACATTTTTATAATCTGTTGGATGCACTATCATTCTACCTCTTTCTAAAACCAAAGTCTTGAGACCATTTTCACATAACTCTTTTGCAGCCCAACCACCACTTATTCCTGTTCCAACAACTATAGCATCATATTTATTTGTCATAAGACATGATTTATTAAATTACATAATATGAATTCAATACCCTTAAATAAAGTGGCTAGTAAATACATTTTGAATTATCCTCTTTGATAAAGTGTGATTTAAAGTTTTTGGCTTCTAAATCCATGCAACCACAAAGATTTAAAAGTTTTATATTCTTAAAATCTATAGCATGACTTTCAGCTTGTAGAGCAATATACCCAGAATTTAAAAATTCTCCTTCTTTAGATAACCAATGATCTTTACTTTCAATTCCATTTGAGGTCCAGTCTTTATCTCCAAGCTGGGGTTGAGAAAAACCTCCCCCAATTTGAGGTTTTTCATATTTTAAAACTGTATCGTTTTCAATAATATGTATTATTTGCTCTTCTCCATAAACAATTACCTCTGCGCTTACCCATTGATCACCGTGATATGTTTTTGAATTAGAATTAATACAATGAGTATAATTTATTTCATCATTAATCTCAACGGCTGTTCCTGGAGTACACAAGTTACCTGTGGTTCTTTTTCCTTCTCCCAAACCCCCTAACAATTGAATTTCAATTGAAATAGGGAAATATTGACCAAAATCATTACTCTCCGGAGATTGAGAATGTAACATAACTCCACTATTTCTATTATTCCAAACAGCACCCCCATCTACTTGGTCTCCTAAAAAACGATATTCGAATTGAAGTTTATAGTATGAATAAGGTTTTTTGTAATACAAGTGTGCATAAGCGTTTTCAAATTTTTCATATTCATCATAGACAATTCTTATCATTGAGTCCTT
>MDTC01202908.1_pt1 | contig 21748 bp, 18 predicted proteins | sample 811181 | NCBI WGS metagenome assembly MDTC01 (sample SAMN05326644, study PRJNA326480) | marine metagenome | isolation source: seawater | place: Pacific Ocean: North | collected 2011 | reverse complement strand
GTCTCTGTTATCCCCTTTGGAACCTTTTGGTTTGATAAAAAATATTTAAGTTAGAATTTTTCTTTTCTTATTTCAAAGTTATTTTCGTTTCTGTGGAGCCATCATCATAAATGTATATGAGAGGAACATTAGGTTCTAAGCAGTTTAATTCTCTTCCAAGGAAATCAATTATTTTTGTCACTTTTTTTGGAGCAGTATTTAGTTCATTTATTCCTGTATAGTTTAGAGATAAATCAAGAGTTATGATACTGTCGCAACCAGCTGCATTTGGAATAGTGTCATAGTAAATACCTCCTGTTGTGTATATTGCGCCACTTGGCGCTGTATATGAATTCAACCCTTGAATAAAAAAGAAACTTGCTGTAGATGTATTTATTGTCAAATTAAGAACATCAACACTATCACATCCATTTACGTTTGTTAAATTACATGATTGAGATGGCACATCGGTATTAAATATTGCACCATTTATTGCACCATTATTTGTAATTGAAGATAAGTCATATGAAGTTGTTCCTATTCCCTCTTCAAAATTCCAATATCCAACTAAACCAGCTTCATTACCAATTGGTGGGCAAATCATATATTGCTCAATTTCTGACGATGTAAGTCCATAGTTCCATATTTGAAATTCATCCAGTAAACCATTAAAGAAAGAAGAATCAGCAATTGAACCAATATTCAAACTACCATTTTCAAAACCAATGGAATCGATACTGCTTCCATATGAGGAACCAAAATTATCACCATCTAAATAAAATTTTATTGTGTTAGATGAAAATGTTGCTGCAAAATGATGCCAGTCCCCGACACTAAAAACTCTCCCGATTGTTGTTCTTGTAGGAAACCCCTGTTGTGTAAATCCAGATATGGAAAAATAAACAATATCATTCTCTATTTTAAGGCTATAAGCTTCGTTATTATCAGAAGTAAAAATATATTCAGGATCTTCAGATGTTTCTCTAGACTTAAACCACAGACAGATTGTTAAATCATCGATTGGTAGAGAATCATTATTGCTGAGTATTATATTATCATCTAATCCATCAAAGTTCATAGAATAATTAGTGGGTGAAAAGTCATTATTAAAATAAGCACCACTTTCTGTATAAATATTTTCGTTCCAAGTGAAATTACTATCGCAAATTACTATATTGTTATACGAAGTATCCGGTGGACATTGAGCGTGAGATAGTATTGGCAAAAGTAAGATAATAGTGTATAAAAATGTTTTCATTTCAAATAGTTTCATAAATTAAATATACAAAGTTTATGAGAAATCCTAAATAAAAACGGCACACTTTCAAAGTGTGCCGTTGTGGTCCCACACAGACTCGAACTGTGGACCACCTGATTATGAGTCAGGTGCTCTAACCAACTGAGCTATAGGACCAGAATACTATTAAAAATAGCATTCATTTTACTTCTTTCCTAAACAAGTAGCTTGTTTGGTTTCCGAAGGACTGCAAAAGTAAGTATATTGCTCAAAATTTCAAGCTTTTTATGAATGAAATTCTTAGAGGAATTAAAAACATCATCTTTGATTTAGGGGAGGTTATCGTGGACTTAGATGTTTTGGCTACTGAGCGAGCATTTAATGCATTGATGTCAAGCAAATCAAACTCGATATACAGCTACAGCTCACAAGCAGCCATTTTTGACTTACTAGAGACAGGTAAAGTATCTCAGCAGCAATTTAGAGATGAACTCAGAAAGCGCGCCGACTCGGACATTACCGATGCTCAAATTGACGATGCTTGGAACGCCATGCTTATTCGAATTCCGAAACGAAAAATACAATTGGTACAAAACTTGCGTTTGAATTACAAAACCTTGGTGTTGAGCAATACAAATAAAATACATATCGATTTTGTAAATGCAAAGTTGCTGCCGATGCATCAACTTGATGACTTAAATGAAATCTTTGATTTTGTATACTATTCCCATGAAATTGGAGAAAGAAAACCAAATGCTGCTGCCTTCACTTATGTGCTTGAAAAACATCAACTCGCCCCCCAAACGACTTTATTTATAGATGATAAATTTGAGAATATAGAAACAGCTGCCAAACTGGGAATTCAGACCTGGCATCTAACCAATCGAGAGGACTTGTATGACTTATATTAAATATTTGATATTGTTTTGTGGATTCTTTGCTTCGGCTCAAACACCTGTCTTAAGTTTAGAGCAAGACACACTTTTGCAAATTGAAAACGGTCAAATTATTAGTCCTGCAAATAGTGTTTTATTTTCAAGCAAAGGAAACATCATCTTTAAAGGGAAGAGTAGCTCATACAAGGATATTCTATTTACACTGGCATTAGATAGTATTTCTCAAGAGAAGGAAGGTGTAATCTACAATAGAAAAGGAGCACGGAGTCTGTTTACCATTCAGCAATCGATCATTAATTATGCCTACAAGGACGAGACGTATGCAGTAGCTACTTTTGTAAAAAATGACGATTATTGGGCCATTTACAACAACTTAAACGACAGCCTTTTGGCTTATATTCCATCTGTTAAAGTATCCAATGCATCCTTATTTGCCTCTTTTTATGCCTTATGGAATAGTACAGGAATGAAGGCCCAATTAATTAGTGCGGTAAATACATCCAAAGAAGAAAATATGGATGGCTTAGCTATTATGCAGCCGGTATTCGGTGCAGAAATAGTATGGATTTGGGATGGCACCTACCTCTATCCAAATGGGATGAATAGTAGCCATCCTATGGTATGGAAATATGAAAATGAAAAACTACAACCGGTAAATTATCCTCGAACTCAAGAGGAATGGTATTGGGATGGACAAGGCTTAAAGCCTTATTGGGGAGGAGATCCTAGTAATCAATGGACCTGGCAAAATGGGGTTTTACGACAAACATGGAATAACAATTATAAAAACGAATACTTTATTGAAGATATGGTCATTCGGAAACGCTTTGGCGTTTATGGAGATAACGAATGGGAAATTAAGGGCGATATGCCACTTCCTTTGATTACTGCTGTAGTGCTTGGAATCTTATATAGATAGGTTAAGCGAACAAAATTTCAATTCCGTTTATCTTTTAAAAATAAGCCATTACTTTTGTTGAAATAATTTAAAAATGCTGGTTAAAATTTTAGTTACAGGAGGAACCTTCGATAAGGAGTACGATTTGATTAATGGAGATCTGCATTTTACAGAAACTCATATTCCAGGCATTTTAGAATTAGGCCGGTGTACCGTGGATTACTCTATTCGCACACTAATGATGGTGGATAGCCTCGAAATGAGCGAAATAGATCGAGACGTGATCAAACAGAACTGTGAAATGGCAAAGGAAGACAACATCCTCATTACTCACGGCACGGATACGATAACTGAAACAGGAAGGTATTTGGCTAGTTTTGATTTAAATAAAACGATCGTGCTCACCGGCGCCATGGTTCCCTATGCTTTCGGTGCGAGTGATGCACTTTTTAATTTGGGAAGTGCTTTAGCCTTTGTTCAAGCCCTTCCATCTGGCGTATATATTGTAATGAACGGAAAATATTATGCCTGGGATAAGGTAAGGAAAAACAAAAAGACAGGTTTGTTTGAAGATCTTTAAATCGACTTGCTTCCACTCATTTTATGTTCGCATCTCGCAATTCGGACAATTAAGTGAAGGAAATGCTTCACTTTTTACTAGTAAACATATTACTTTGATTTAATCACATACCTATTCAGTTTTTAGTAAAATGATAATAATAAAGGTGTTTTTTAAAAGTCGTTCTGTTTTTCATAATAGAGCGACTTTTTCCTAATTTTATAAAGCCCAAGCATGAAGAAATTTTATTCCATTATTTCACTTAGTCTTATTTCCCTATCTTTGTTATACAGTCAGCAAGCAGAAGATATCCTCGGTTTATGGGCAAATGAAGACAGCACACAAATTGTGCAAGTAATGAAACAAGGAAATGTCTTTGTTGGAAAGTTGACGAATCTTAATAGCCATAATTCAGGCAGTTTATTAGATTTAGAAAATCCGGAAATAGAAAAAAAGAGTAGTACTTTAATAGGATTAGATGTTTGGATAGATTTTGAATACAATGAAGCAAGGCATAACTGGGTTGATGGTAAAATATATAACTTTAAAAATGGCAACTCATACAATGGTAAAATTCAAATAGACGGAAATGCACTAAAACTTACCGGACACTATGGTTTCTTTTTCTTTTTGGCAAAAACACAAGATTGGACGAGAGTCCACAAATAAAATATGTTTCCAGAGACGTTATACTATATAGGGATTTCTCAAGCCTTGTTTGTTTCATTGGTATTGTTTACCAAAGCAAATAAGCAAGGATCGGATTTTGTGTTAATGGCATGGTTGCTGACCATTTCCTTCAAAATGATGATTCTATTGATAAGTGCAGAGCATGGAGAGTTTTTCGACAATCAATTTTCCATAGGATTGATACCACTTACTTTTGGCCCATTCTTATTCTTGTACACAAAAAATCTTCTGTATCGAAGATGGTTTTTTAAATCAAGAGACTTTTTACATTATACCCCGTTCATCTTTTTTACTTTTCTATACTTTACCTTTTTTAAAGGCAAGCTGAGCTTTGACAATCACATGTTCTTTTTAGATGACGAATACCTTTGGGTGCGTTTGATGTATTCCATCGCATTTATGAGCTCTGTTAGTTACTACACCTATCTGACATTAAAGATTTTAGGTCGACATAGAAAGCAATTGAAAGATCGATTTTCATTCCTTTCCGAAAGGAATGAGTTGAATTGGTTGTACGTGCTTACTGCAATATTTGGCGTAACCTACTTTTTATATTTCTCCTTAGGGACATACAATGTGTTAATGAAACAAGGCTTTTTTGATATCGCCTATACTTCTGATGTTTTTCTAACTATTCTGGCGTTTTCAGTGAGTTATTTTGGGATTAAGCAGCCCTACTTATTTAAAGTCATTCCTGAGGAAAATGAGGAATTCATGGCCTTAAAAAAGAAGAATGAAAGCAAAAGAAAGTATAAAAATTCTAATCTAACAGAAGAGCAGAAGGAAGAATATGTTAAACATATATTCACCTTCATGGATGAGGAGCGACCTTTTATCAATCCAGAATTAACAGTTCAAGACCTCTCGAAGCAGTTGAATATTTCTAGACATCACCTTACCGAGTTATTGAACAACGATATTGGAAAGAACTTCTTCACCTTTATCAATGAATACAGAGTGGAAGAAGTCAAAAGAAGATTACTAGATACACGATTTGAGCATTTAACAATCGTCGCAATAGCTTTTGAAAGTGGATTCAATTCTAAGTCTACCTTTAACAGCATATTCAAGCAAAATACCGGAAATACACCTTCTCAGTGGAAAATTGCCGAGCTTAAAACCCAGAATTAGCAACAGTACTTTCAAATTATCTTTTTGCTTCGTTAAGAACTAATCTCCCCGAAGCTTATTGTTGATTTCACGGATATAGAAGTTCACTTTAAGGGTTTGATTTTCCTGGTGCCATTTTTAACATTACACACTCCATTTATTCCTACTTAGCATTTAAAAACGCTTGCCACCATAAAGCGCTGTTCTTTGGATAGCGCTTTTGTGTTTCAAAATCGTTGTATACAATTCCAAATCGGGGTTCATATCCTTCGGCCCATTCAAAATTATCCATAAACGACCAGAGAAAATAACCGTTTAAATGAGCGCCTTCGTTTTTTGCTTTGAGTACGTTTGAAAGATAGGCTTGGAAGAACTGTATTCGTCTGTCATCATGCACGCTGCCGTCTTCATTTAAGTGGTCCTCAAATGCTGCACCGTTTTCGGTAACAATCATAGGTTTGCCATAGTTATTAAATTGCATGATTACATCATAAATGCCTTCTGGGCTGACTTCCCACCCCATAGCGGTTAGCTCGTCGTTGTCTTTTACTAATTTTTTAGCATCAATGACATTTGCCCACATCAAAGGAGGCCACAAACTAAACTTAGCTACGGTACGAAAATAATTTTGAAGACCAATAAAATCAAAATCAAACGCTAACTTTTCCTTATCGCCGGGTTCGATATACTTTTTTATACCCTTAAATACCGATAGGTCATCCAGCGGATACCCCATACCCAAGCTTGGCTCAATAAAAAGTCTATTAAACAGGGCATCTGCTTTTCGTGCAGCAGCAACATGTCTTTTTTTATTGGGATTAACTGGTTCTACTGCAGTGCAAGAAAAAGTCGTTCCTATGGTGGCATTAGGCACTAAATCTCTTAATATACGACCACCTTCAGCTTGGCACATGCTTACATAATGCACAGATTTTAAAAATTTTGACAAGCCTCGTTTGCCGGGTGCGTGCTGCCCGCCAAGGTATCCTAGGCCGGTAAACGCCATGGGCTCATTAAACACCATCCAATGCTTTACCCTATCCCCAAAATGTTTAGCGCATACCGCTACATATTCACTAAACCATTGAATAATATCTCTATTTGTCCATCCCCCCTGGTCTTCTAATATTTGCGGTAAGTCCCAGTGATATAAGGTTACCCAAGGCTGCACACCTCTAGCTAAACATTTATCTATAACGCGATTGTAATAGTCAATTCCTCGTTGGTTAATATGACCCGTTCCACCCGGTAATACCCTCGTCCAGGCTATAGAGAAGCGAAAAACATCAAAACCTAAATCTGCCATGAGGTCTATATCCTCTTCATATTTGTTATAGAAGTCGCAAGCAAATTCAGTCGTGCTGCCATCTGCTATTTTGCCTTTCTTTTGAGAAAAAGTATCCCAAATCGACGGGCTTTTGCCATCTGCAGTCCAAGCTCCTTCGATCTGAGCAGCGGCAGTGGCTGTTCCAAATAAAAAATCGGTTCCAAAAGATTGTCTCTTTAATTCATTCATAGCTTGGAGTTGAGCAATACCGTTAAAGGGTCTAACAAAAAAGCTAGCGGTGGATAGCATCCCCAGCTTTAAGAGGGTTCGTCGTTGCATAGAAGTAAAAATAAGGAATACCCAAATAAATTTTCTATTTTATTACATTTGTATTTTGGGAAACTTTATACAAATATTTTTGTTAACTCCATATCAACTAATTGTAAATCTTAAATAATAAATTATGGCTTTTGAATTACCTAAACTACCTTATGCGTACGATGCTTTAGAACCGCATATTGATGCGCGAACAATGGAAATCCATCATTCTAAACATCATGCAGGATACACCAGTAAGTTAAACGCAGCAATTGAAGGACACGAGCAAATGTCTTCACAAGATATTGAGCACTTATTGGAACACCACACGGACAATAACGCTGTTAGAAATAATGGAGGAGGATTTTATAATCATCGCTTGTTTTGGGAAGTTATGAGCCCAGATGGCGGAGGTGCTCCCACTGGAGATCTAGCTGCAGCTATCAATGATGCCTTCGGTTCATTTGAAGCTTTTAAAGATGCTTTCTCCAAATCTGCAGCCACTCGCTTTGGCTCAGGTTGGGCATGGTTGTGTGTATACCCAGGAGGGAAACTTGAAGTATGCTCAACAGCGAACCAAGATAATCCATTAATGAAGGATATAGGCTGTGGCGGCTTTCCTATTTTGGGCTTGGATGTTTGGGAACATGCATATTACCTGAACTACCAAAACAGAAGGCCTGATTATATCAATGCCTTCTTTAATGTAGTAAATTGGAGTAAAGTAAGTGAGCTTTTCGCTTCAAATAAGTAAAATAGAAGAAGATTATTTTAAAAAATTAGAACCCATTGCTGTAAAGTGATGGGTTTTTTTATTGTTAAATCTTAATGCTTATTATTTGCGTTTCATATATCCAAACATAACAACATCATATATAAAATGAGCGCTTATTGCAGCATAGATACCAAGAAATTTGAATAAATAGCCAAATGCGCCAGAAATGAAAATCAAGAACATTCCATAAAGGAGCATTGTTTTATCTTTTATATTTAAATAGCCATGAATAAGCACAAAAATAACAGCGGTCGGCCAGAGAAGAATATAGTGCTGCACAGCACCTCTAAACAATACCTCTTCACCAAATCCTGCACAAAATGAATAGAAGAGAATATGGTACCATTGGGGATCAAGGTCATCCAGGATTCCTTTCATGAGCTTATTTAGCTTTCCATTTGGAAGTACCTTTATTAATAGGAGACCTAGACCGGCGCTTAGCAGGCCAATGCTTGTTCCAATACTGATGCTTTTCCAGTTGAGGTAGGATAAACTCAATATATCCCAAAAGTCTACTTCTGCGCTGAAATGAAGCATGATATACCCAATGAGGCTGAAGCCAAAGAGGGTGAATATGCTCAGGTGAAACAAAGATTTTCTGTTCAAGGCTATTAATTTATCAGCAATCCAAAGATAGTTAAATAAACTAAAAGCTATCTTTGCGGTATGAGTGAAAAACATACACCATTGAGTAGTTTAGGAGAGTTTGGTTTAATCGATCATCTAACCAATTCTTTTGAAACTAAACAACAATCAACCATCAAAGGAATAGGAGATGATGCAGCGGTTATTAATCATGAGGGAATGTGCACGGTATTATCAACGGACCTATTGATAGAAGGGGTTCATTTTGATTTATCCTTCATGCCTTTGAAACATTTAGGGTATAAGGCTGTAGTAGTTAATCTTTCAGATATCTATGCAATGAACGCCTCACCAAGCCAAATTACAATATCCTTAGCAATATCTAACAGGTTTTCAGTAGAAGCTTTGGATGAATTATATGCCGGAATTAAGCATGCTTGTGACACCTATGGGGTGGATTTGGTGGGTGGCGATACCACGAGTTCTTCAACCGGATTAAGTATTTCTGTTACCGCTGTTGGAGCAGCGAAGAAGAAGGATTTGGTTTATCGAAATGGAGCAAAAGAAGGTGATTTTATTTGTGTAAGTGGTGAATTGGGTGGCGCTTACATAGGATTGCAGCTCTTGAACAGAGAGAAAGAGGTTTTCTTGGAGAACCCAAAAATGCAACCTAAATTGGATGAACACAAATATCTGGTAGGAAGGCAACTTAAGCCTGAAGCACGAAAAGATGTTATTGCTTATTTGAGAGACTTTGATATTCATCCTACAGCAATGATTGATGTGTCAGATGGTCTATCTTCTGATTTGATGCATTTGTGCAGGCAAGCTGATGTGGGTTGTCATGTCTATGAAGCTAATGTTCCCATAAATAATGAAACCTACAATCAAGCATTAGAATTCAACATGGATCCTATTACAACTGCCTTAAGTGGCGGAGAGGATTATGAGTTATTGTTTACGGTTTCTCCCTCAGATGAAAGCAAGCTTAATGGACAGGAAATTGATATTACGGTAATCGGAAAAATCGTAGCTAAGGAAAAAGGGCTAATGCTTCAAACAAGAGCGAATCACCTGCATGAATTAGTTGCTCAAGGATGGAACTCTTTCCAAAAATAATTTAGGATTATTATTTTTAACTTCATAACTTGAAGTGCTATTCAGTAATCAACCCACAAGCTAAAAAAATGAAAAAGTTTTTATCAATTTTAATGATTGCTTTTATTGCGTCATTCATAATATCTTCGTGTAGCAGTGAATCTAGTGATGATGTTACTGCCGAAACGGAAGTCACAGCAAATTATAATTCAGTTTATTTTGCTAAAGTTGTTCCAACTAATGAAGGTGATTTTGTCGGTTTAAAATTGGGAGATTCTAGAGAGGATGTACAAATAAAACTACCTCAAGATGCATTTGATGATGAAACAGACAGTTACCTCTACTATTTTTGGGAACTTGACGATAACCAATACTACCTGGACCTTTATTTTGATGAAGACAATCGATTGAACTCTATTGACGGTTATGTGTATTTCTATGATAAAGAATACAACTATGATGAAACCGAGGCAAATGCTTTCTACACCGATATGAAAGAAAACTTTAAAGCTAAGTATGGTTCTGAGGAGGAATATGCCGATAATGATCTTACATATATATCTTGGTACCTCGATGAAATGGATGCTGAGGTGGGCTTAGATGGCGGGGAAGTGTATTGGTATATTTACCACTACGAAGATTACGACATGTAAAATTCATAATGAAATGTTAAAGCCCCGATTTGTCGGGGCTTTTTTTGTTACCTTTAGTTTAAAGCCGTTTTATGAAAACTTTATTTTGGTGTGGATTAGTATTCTTAGTTGCTTGCGCGGCGCCAAAGCAAACTTCTGTTTCGGTATACGAACCAGAAGCAATTGACATGGTTATATTACAACGAACAGGATGCTTTGGCACTTGCCCAATTTATAAAGTAGCCGTATTTGGCAATGGGATTGTTGCATACGAAGGAAAGGCCTACACGGACTATGAAGGTAAATATATGGGGCAAATTGATTCGGATGAGGCTAAAAAATTATTCACTAGAATTCACTCATTGGACTGGGAAAATTATCCAGCCGAATATCCCATAGATAACCAAGATTTTCCTCAGTTTTTCATCAATTATAAAACTATCGAAATTGATAAGCAAGTAAAAGGAAATACAGGAGCGGCAGATGATTTAATATCGCTAAGTCTGGAAATAGATAGAATAATTTCAACGCTAAACCTGCAAAAGCAATAGTTTTAATATCTAGATAGAGTCGGGAAGAGCTATCAATCTATCTGGTGTGGAGGTGAGAAGCTATCGGCCCGTATTAGCCGGCATCAGTGTCATTTGACTTTTAACTACTTCGGTGTCATCACCGTATTCTTCTCCTTAGCCAGTTTGGTTTTTTCGTCATCGACCTTCTTTTTCATGAGTAAGAGCTTAGTAAAGTCTTCATTGGGGTCGGCCGATTTTAATCGTTTTAATACCTCTATTTCTAATAATTTAATCCGCCAATATTTTAGGTAATAGAATTCAGTAGCAATATCCTCTTTGTAAATATCTTCCTTGGTTAGGGTGTATACTTTTTTCTTTGCCCAGCCATCAGATAAAACAGTGTCGTATCTATTATAGTTTCCAAGAATTAAGGTAATAGCCAAATTGCTTATTTCCTCGTCAATATGATTAACAAAGAAGTCACTAATGGCTACTTTTTGCTCGTGTGTTTCGAGATCTTTCGCAGCTTCAATTATTTTTAGATGCAAGTCATTATCGAATGGAATACCCTCCAACTTATTTAGAATATAATCAGCTGTAAGCTGGTCTTCGATGTATGGTTTCCCTCCATACTCCAATAAGGTGCGGATGACATCTCGTTCAAATTTCTCAATACTTATCCCTGCTTCTATATAGTCCTTGTCACTTTGAATCAAGTCCTCCACCAGTGCTTGATTATCTATCAATTGCTCCTCACTGCGCTGATCATCTTTGCGTTGTTTGGAAAGGATCTCTTTTCTTTTCTTGTTTGCCTCGTTGAGTAAGATTTGCTCATTAACACCTAAAAGGTTTGCACTTTCTTTAATATAGATAGAACGTTTGATAGCATCGGGTATTTTGGAAATACTATCCAAGATATCGCCCACAAGTGCAGCTTTTTTTACAGGATCATTTTTGGCGTCTTCTAGTAATAGTTCTAATTTGAACAGGATAAAATCTTTTCGATTAGCCTGAATATAGTCTTGAAACCCTGCAAGCCCTTTCTCTCTGACAAAGGAATCTGGATCCTGATTTTCAGGTAATAAGACCACTTTAACATTCAGGCCATTCTCCAAAATGATGTCAATACCACGTAAAGCCGCTTTTATTCCTGCAGCATCCCCATCATAAAGTACCGTAATATTCTCTGTGTAGCGTTTTATCAAGCGCACCTGATCCTTGGTTAAGGAGGTTCCACTGGATGAAACTACATTTTCAATGCCCGCTTGATGCAGTGAAATTACATCGGTATATCCCTCTACTAAAAAACATTCATCTTCTTTTCGAATAGCATTTTTTGCGTAAAAGATTCCATAAAGAACTTTACTCTTATCATAAATATCAGTATCCGGAGTGTTGATGTACTTGGGCGCTTTTGCATTATTTTTTAATATCCTTCCACCAAAACCGAGCACTTTACCTGAAACGCCATGTATTGGGAACATGACCCTTTCCCTAAAGAAATCTAATTTGGTGTTTTCTTTTTTTGAGCTTAAGCCTGCTTTTTGAAGCATCTCCAACTGATATCCTTTTTCTAATGCGGCATCTGTTAAGGCAGTGTATGAAGCTAAAGCAAACCCAAGTTGAAATTTTTTAATAATACTTTCTGAAAATCCCCGCTCCTGGAAGTAGCTCAGGCCGATTGCCTTTCCATCTTCATGCTCAAACATGTTTTGCATGAAAAAGTCTTTGGCAAATTCATTCACAACATATAGTCCTTCTCGCTTCGACTGTTGCTCAATCATTTCTGGACTTTGCTGAATGTCTTCTATGACAATATTATACTTCTTAGCGAGGTATTTTAATGCTTCTACGTAATTGAAGTGCTCGTGCTCCATGACAAACTTCACACTGTCACCAGCTTTACCACAACCGAAGCATTTATAGATTTGTTTAGCAGGGGAAATAACAAAAGAAGGAGTTTTCTCATTATGAAAAGGGCAATTAGCCTTATAATTACTGCCAGCTTTTTTCATGGAGATGAAGTCACCTAAGACATCGATGATGTCGGCTTCGTCATTAATTTTCGCTATGGTTTCTTTGCTTATCATGGCTAAGGTAAAAGTACGTAAAATGTATCTTATTTTACGAAAGCAATTTTGGTTACTACTTTCTCGCTGGCATCAGGATTAGCACTAAAAATATAGTAAATCCCTGTATTTGCCCGCCTTCCGTTATAGTCATTGCCATCCCAAATATATTTTCCTCCTAGAGCAAATCCTTCATCAATAAGAACGCCGTGTTGGTCTGTTATTTTTACAAAGGCATCTTCAACAAACCCTGTAATAGAAATGTAACCTGTGTACTCCGGTCGGACAGGGTTGGGATAAGCGATGATATCATCATAATTGTCAGCACTTTCTGTAGCATCACTAAAATAGGATACCATTCCTTGGTCGGTTAATATGAATACTTCTCCTGTACCTTGATTAACAGTTATGTCATAAATGGTATTGCTTGGAATAGGGCTATTTTCCGTATTAAAACGAAGAATCTCTGTCTTTCCATCTTCACTCAATAGCCAAACTCCCGCGCTTGTCCCTATCCATTTCCGGTTTGCTCCATCAATTTCTATAGCAGTAACAGCATCCGTTTCAAAAAGATATTCAGTAAACTGATCAAAGGTATTCGTTATTCTATCAGACACCCTGCATGGCGTACTAGGATCTAATATATCTTGGGGGCAAGTAAATAAGGCTATTCCTTCATCTGTGCCAACCCAAATTTGTTGATTCTTATCTTCTGCAATACAATTGACATTATTATTGGGTAAATTACCTTGATTACTGTTCGTGTTTAAGTTGATCTGTTGCGCTCCGGTGCTGCTCATATTTTCGCCTTCTTTAAATATCAGTATCCCTTGATTCCTCAGAGCAATCCATTTTTGGTCGTAACTATCAATTAATAAATTGTTGAATTTTGAGTTGTCATTTCCCAAAACAAACTCCGTCCAACTCCCATCTAATGACTTGGCCAATAATGCTGCAGTGGTTTGAGGGTTCACTATCCAAACGCTGCCCTCACTATCAATACCCACTCCGCTTGTTTTTTGAAAAAACGTATCGCCGATAGCAGAATCAATGGGACTGTTGGTGGTATTATATATCAATATGGAGTTAAAATCAAATTCAATTAATCCTTTAAACATAGCGACATATAATTTTCCATCGAAGGAATTAAAAGCCATACGATTAAGGTCTCTACTTGGAGCAGATGTACCGATGCTTGAATAGATATTGTGATTGATCCATTGATTATTCTCAAACTCGTAAAACCCCCCTTCCACATTGCCATTTCCATCAAGATTTTTGTTAAAACCGCCTGAACTTATTACTATTTTATTACCTATAGATATCGCTCGAAATCCTTCATTGGTGAATGGACTAGATGAAGTGCTGATAGATTGATTTCCTTGAAACAAACCAAACTTATTGTCTCCAAAGTATTTGTTTCCTTGATATCCAATACTATACCTAGGGTCAATTAAAAAGCCGGTATCTAAAGTATCAAGTATTCCAGCTTCGTATCTAAGAACGTCAATAGCGTCACTTACAAAAGACAAGTAGTCGCTGCCGGTTAGATGGCTAAAAGTTCTGCCAGCTGCATCGGCTACTTCAAGCCAGTTGCCGTTTTCGCGCATGTATAGATTATTGGCCAATGCATAAAGGCGGTCATCATACATTTCAATAGCTGTAACTCCTGGTAAGGTAGAAAAATTGTGATCCCATTGACTATAATCCAGCAGATTAGCGGTCCCTAAATATGCCTTTTTTATTCCCTCGGTGCTTAGGGCATATATAGTGTCCTGGCTGATAGTACAATCTAAAACAATAGTTTGATCGCCCGTGGATCCTATCACATAAGTATTATCTACTTCCTCATTGATGAGGTCTAATGCCACCACACCAAAGTCTGTACTTAAATAGGCAATGCCATCCTTACAATAAATGTTATTAACGGTCTTAGAGCCTGCTGCAAGCTTATTTTTGATGTCAGGCAGGTTGATTAAAGTATTTCCCTTCAATAGATCTATATTACTATTGTCATAAGCAATAACAAAGGTATTTGAACTAAGGTCATAGGATATTGCACTTACGCCATAATCGCTTAATCCTTTTGCCTTATCTAAAGTGAGAATACTTCCATCTTCTAAATTATAGATAAGAACAGACTTGTCATTGGCAGATAAAATTTTATTATCTCCTGCTACACCAAAATTTGAATTTCTATAATTGATATGCATTCGCCAATCTCCAATGCTTTGGGCATGACCAAGCTGTGTAAGTAGAATAATAAATAATAGGCTTGAAAAAAGTCCTTTCATGAGTTGCAAAGTAAAAACAAAATCAATTTAAAAACGCAATTGAAAGGGTGATATTTTACATTCTACCTCTAAACTTCTTACTTTTGAGGCACTAATTCAAAATACAAGCATCTCATGGAGCAAAAAAATGCGCAAAGCAAAGGGTTTTATCCGGAATACACAGGTTTAAATTTAGCAGAAATCGATAAAAATATTGCTGCATTCTGGGAGGAAAATAAGGTCTTTAAGCAGTCTATTGATGAGAAGGAAGGTAATGACACATTCGTTTTTTACGAAGGACCACCTTCAGCAAATGGGATGCCTGGAATACATCATGTTATCGGTCGTACGGTAAAAGACATTTTTTGTCGATACAAAACCATGCAAGGATTTCAAGTGCTAAGAAAAGGGGGATGGGATACGCACGGCCTTCCCGTTGAGTTGAAGGTGGAAAAAGAATTGGGAATTACCAAAGAAGATATTGGCACTAAAATATCTGTAGAGGAATACAATCAGGAGTGTAGAAAAACAGTACAAGAGTTTAAAAGTGTATGGGATGATTTGACCCTTAAAATGGGGTATTGGGTTGACCTGGATAATCCTTATGTTACTTTTGATAATGATTATATTGAATCTGTTTGGTGGGCAATAAGTGAGTTACATAAAAAGAACTTACTGTATAAAGGATATACTATTCAACCATTTTCACCGGCAGCGGGGACAGGTTTAAGTACACATGAGTTAAACCAACCTGGAGCCTATCAAGATGTTACTGACACCAGTGCCGTTGCCCAATTCAAAGTGATTGAAAATGAGGATACTAAGGAATTGTTTGGTGCTGTAACAGGTGAAACGCACTTTATTGCATGGACTACAACTCCTTGGACCTTACCCTCAAATACCGCACTTGCGGTAGGTGTAAATATTGATTATGTACTGATTAAAACATTTAACCCATACACCTTTAAAGCAGTGCATGTCGTCCTGGCTAAAAAGCTATTATCGAAATGGTTTCAGCCAGAAAATGAGCATGCCGATTTTGATGCTTATGAGCCTGGTCAAAAAGCAATTCCTTGGGAATTAGTTAAAAGCTTTACGGGCAAAGATTTAGAGGGTGTAAAGTATGAACAGCTCTTGCCTTACCAACAGCCTGAGGATGGGGATGCGTTTCGAGTTATTTTAGGTGATTTTGTAAGTACTGAAGATGGAACCGGAATCGTACATATTGCGCCAAGCTTCGGTGCAGATGATATGCGAGTTGCTAAAACTGCAGGAATCGGCTCATTAACTTTAGTCGATAAACAAGGTAAGTTCATCCAAGGGGTTGGCGAGTTTTCCGGAAGATATGTTAAAGATTACAAGGAAGAGCAAAACTATCGATCAGTAGATATCGATATTTCCATAAAGTTAAAGGAACAGAATAAGGCCTTTAATGTACAGAAATACGTCCATAATTACCCGCATTGTTGGCGGACAGATAAACCTATTTTATACTACCCTTTGGATAGTTGGTTTATACAGACTACAAAGGTTAAAGAGCAATTGATTGCCAATAATAATAAGATCAATTGGAAACCAGAAAGTACAGGAAAGGGACGCTTTGGAAATTGGTTGGAGAACCTACAAGATTGGAACTTATCGCGATCTAGATTTTGGGGCATTCCATTGCCAATATGGCGCACTGAAGACGGAGAAGAGGTCCTGTGTGTCGGTTCAATTGCTCAATTAAGAGAAGAAATGCAAAAGGCTAATGAGGCTTTGGGAATTGAAAATGAAGAAATCACAGACTTACATAAGCCATATATTGACCGAGTAACGCTCGTGTCAGCATCGGGAAAGCCGATGAAAAGAGAAGCTGACGTGATAGATGTTTGGTTTGATTCAGGAAGTATGCCCTTTGCCCAGCAGCATTATCCATTTGAGAATAAGGAAGTTTTTGAACAAAATTTTCCGGCAGATTTTATTGCAGAAGGTGTTGATCAAACCCGAGGCTGGTTTTTTACATTGCACGCGATATCTACAATGCTCTTTAATCAACCGGCTTATAAAAATGTAATTGCAAACGGTTTGGTCTTGGATGAAAAAGGTCAGAAAATGTCAAAGCGTGTAGGTAATGTTGTTGATCCTTTTCATACGTTAAATAAATATGGAGCAGATGCAACAAGATGGTATATTATTTCAAATTCACAACCATGGGATAACCTGAAATTTAGTGTTACGGGTATTGAAGAAGTGCGTAGAAAGCTTTTTGGTACGCTTTATAATACCTATTCATTTTTTGCTTTGTATGCCAATATTGATGGGTTTAGTTTCGCGGAGAAAAATATAAAAGTAGAAAAACGTCAAGAAATAGACCAGTGGATTTTATCTGTACTTAATAGTTTGGTTAAGAATGTAACAATTGCTTATGATGATTATGAACCTACTAATGCAGCAAGACTTATTCAAGAGTTTGTTGACGACAATTTAAGTAATTGGTATGTTCGCTTAAATAGAAGAAGATTTTGGAAAGGGGACTATTCAGAAGACAAGATAATGGCTTACCAGACCTTATATACTTGTTTGGAAACTTTGAGTAAATTAATGGCGCCTATAGCTCCATTTTTTAGTGACTTTTTGTTTAAAAACTTAAATGAAGTAAGCGGCAGAGTAGCTGCAAGCTCGGTTCATCTAGCGGACTTTCCTGTGAGTGATGAAAGTAATATTGATGTTAATCTTGAAGAACGCATGTATCTTGCTCAAAGCATTTCTTCCATGGTTCTTTCATTGAGGAAAAAAGAAAAAATAAAGGTAAGGCAACCCTTGGCGAAAGTTATTATTCCAATTATTAGGGAAGATCTACAAGGGAAATTAGAGAAGGTGGAAGATTATATCCTCAATGAAATTAATGTGAAGGCAATGGAGTATTTAAGTGATACTTCTGGGATTATTTCAAAGTCAATAAAACCAAATTTTAAAACTTTAGGACCAAAGTATGGAAAGCATATGAAGGCAATAAGTGTGGAGGTTGCATCGTTTGATCAGGCCCAAATTGCAACTATTGAGGAGCAAGGGTCGTACACTTTAAATATGGGTAGTGAAGAACTTGTTTTGGAATATGTAGATTTTATAATTAGTTCTGATGATATTGAAGGTTGGCTGGTGGCCAGTGATAAGGGTTTAACGGTTGCCTTAGACATCCATATAAGCGATGACTTAAAGGCAGAGGGAAATGCTAGAGAATTCGTGAACCGAGTTCAGAACTTGAGAAAAGAGAGCAATTTTGACGTTACGGACAAAATAGTAATTAAAATGTTGGTTAATGATGAATTTAAACCTGCATTAGATAAATATAAAAATTATATTTGTACTGAAATTCTAGCAACGGATATCGAATTGGTTTCCACCCTAAGCGAAGGACAATCAATCGAAGTGAATGATATGAATCTAGAGATAGAATTAATTAAAAAATAGCGATATGGCAGCCAAAGAAAAAACAAGATATTCAGATTCTGAGTTAGTAGAGTTTAAGAATCTGATTGGGAAAAAGATAGAAGAGTCAAGAGCTGAGCTGAAAGATTATCAGGACCAAATCTCAAAGAAAAACACAGGATCTTCCGATACGGACTATAAATTTAATGGATTAGAGGATAGTTCTCTTTTAGTAGAACGCGAGTATTTAAGCCAACAAGCTTCAAGACAAGCAAAATTTATAAGTCATTTAGAAAAGGCATTGGTTCGAATTGAAAATAAAACTTACGGGATTTGTCGAGAAACGGGGAAATTAATTTCTCCAGAACGGCTGCGAATTGTTCCTCATGCCACTTTGAGTATTGCTGCTAAGAAGTCGCAAAAGAAATAAGCATTGAAAAGTAGAACCTTCCTAGTACTTGCCATTACATTCATTACAATTGTCCTCGATCAGGCTTCAAAAATAATGATCAAAACATCTATGGTTTTGGGGCAAGAAGTCAAAGTTTTTGGGTCTTGGTTTAAACTACATTTTGTTGAAAATGAAGGGATGGCGATGGGCATCTCATGGGGGGGTGAACTTGGGAAATACAGCCTTACTCTTTTTAGAATAGTGGCAATTGCAGTCATTATATATTACATCTATACGCTTATCAAAACCAACGCGCCTAAGGGGCTTATAGCCGTTATGGCTTTCTTGCTGGCCGGGGCAATGGGCAACGTATTTGATAGTTTGTTTTATGGGCTTATTTTCAGTGACAGCACTTATCACGTTGCTAGTTTTGTGCCAGCAGGGACCGGTTACAAAGGTTTTATGCAAGGCAATGTGGTTGACATGTTATCCTTCCAGTTATTTACCATACCGAATTGGATTCCTATATATGGCGGTCAAAAATTTTTCCCATTCATATTTAATATTGCGGATGCCGCAATTAGTGTTGGGATCATATTAATTATCATTTTTCAAAAAAGATTTTTCCCAGAGCTAGCAGAAGGGAATACGTCAAAGTAAAATTTATTTAGCTAAGCTTGTAAGAGATGTAAAGTTTACACAAATGGATATTGAAGGCTGGGGATATAAAGTAAGAGAGATTCAATAAAAGTTGGTTTGTATTCTCAATAAATCATCGTTCTTCTCCAAGGAGTCTTAAAAGAATTGAAAACCAGCATACGACGGAAATCATTTATCCATCTTCAACATAGCATTCAATAAAGTGTTACTAGAGAACCAAACTCTAGCTGTTCATCGAAATCAGAAATTCTTCGTTGGATTCAGTACCGCGCATATTTTTAAGGATAAAATTCATGGATTCATCAGGAGTCATATCTCCTAAGTGATTTCGTAAAATCAACATTTTCTTATACACATCTTCCTCAAGAAGTAAATCTTCACGTCGCGTGCTTGATGTCACTAAATCAATAGCAGGGTAAACACGTTTATTGGCTAAACGTCGGTCCAATTGAAGTTCCATGTTCCCCGTACCTTTGAATTCTTCAAAGATGACTTCATCCATTTTAGACCCTGTATCCACCAATGCTGTCGCTAGTATGGTTAAGGAACCGCCGTTTTCTATTTTACGTGCTGCTCCAAAAAACTTTTTCGGTTTATGCAAAGCATTGGCCTCTACACCACCAGAAAGCACCTTACCTGAAGAAGGAGCCACTGTGTTATATGCTCTTGCTAATCTTGTGATAGAGTCTAAAAGAATAACTACGTCGTGTCCACATTCAACCAAACGTTTTGCTTTTTGTAAAGCCATGTTACTAACCTTAACGTGCCGGTCAGGAGTTTCATCAAATGTAGAAGATAAAACTTCCGCATTCACACTTCTTTCCATATCTGTTACTTCTTCTGGACGTTCGTCTATCAGCAAGACCATTAAATATGCCTCTGGGTGATTTTTGGCGATTGCATTGGCTACATCCTTTAAAATAGTTGTTTTACCTGTTTTAGGTTGAGCAACAATCATCCCTCTTTGTCCTTTGCCAATTGGAGTGAACAAATCGATAACACGAGTAGAGTAATTTCTAGGTTCATCTGTTGAAAGATGGAATCGCTCATTCGGGAATAATGGAGTTAGGTAGTCAAAAGGAACTCTATCTCTTACCTCTTCTGGATTTTTACCATTAATTTTATCTACTTTCAGTAGTGCAAAATACTTTTCTCCATCTTTTGGTGGTCGCACCTTCCCGGTGCAGGTATCTCCTGTTTTCAAACCAAACAACTTGATTTGAGAAGGAGAAACATAAACATCATCTGGTGATGACAGATAATTATAATCAGACGAGCGCAAAAAGCCATATCCCTCTTGCATCATTTCTAATACACCTTCAGCGGCTATCACCCCATCTAATTCTACATTAAACACAGGTGCAGATGGTTTCTTTTCTCTATGCTGAGAACTTTTCTTTTGATTGTCACGGGTATCGTGTTTTGGATTGACCTTATTTTTATCATCACGATCTACTCTTTCAGGCTTATGATGCCTAATGTCCTGTCCGCTTTCCTTGGCAGCAGGTTTTTCATCGTTTGATTTAGAATTTGAAACGGGATTTTCTTGTATATCCGCCTTAGATGGCATAGATTTTCTTGTTCTTTTAGGTCTTGCTGCCTTTTCTGAATTTCTACCTATATCATTTTGTTTAGGGGCGTTGTCCTTAGTTGCTGGTGGAGCTATCTCGTTATCAGATTTTATTTCTTGAACTGCGTCAGGATTTTCAGCCTGCGCGTCAATAATAGCTAAAACTAAATCTTGTTTAACAAGCTTTTTATTATCCTTAACCTTAAGCTTTTCAGCTATCTCCTTTAATTCAGGAACAAGCATATCGTTCAGCTGGGAAAAATTGTACATATTTTGATTTTATTTGAAATTAGTTCTTTCGAAAAAATTAGTTGAGATTGATTTGAAGTGCTAGAACTAGCTGTGGTGTTTTTAAACCATCACAATGTTACGCAAAGTTTTTATCTCCACAAACATTATTTGAACAAATAAGCCTTTATTCGATGTATTTTGCCGATACATTGGCTATTTTTGCATCAAAGAATCAATTTTAATGCTGGATATAAATATTATTAGGGGAAAAATGGCTTTGGCTAGTGCAGGTCTGAAAAAGCGAAATATTGAGAATGCGGATGATTTATTGAACAAGCTTGTTGCTTTGGACGATACACGGAAGCGAGTGCAAACAATATTAGATGAAAAATTGGCTAGGACCAACGCGCTATCTAAGCAAATAGGAGAATTATTTAAATCGGGTAAGCGTGATGAAGCAGAAATCTTGCGTCAAGAATCTGTTGATCTAAAAGAAGAAGTGGGTCAATTGCAAGATGAGCAGCTTAAAGTCTTACAAAATTTGGAAGAAGAATTGCTGCAAATACCTAATATCCCTCATGAATCTG
>MDTC01009976.1_pt1 | contig 21754 bp, 18 predicted proteins | sample 811181 | NCBI WGS metagenome assembly MDTC01 (sample SAMN05326644, study PRJNA326480) | marine metagenome | isolation source: seawater | place: Pacific Ocean: North | collected 2011 | reverse complement strand
GTCGCAGGTTCGAATCCTGCCGGGCGCGCAACTTGGGCCATTAGCTCAATTGGCAGAGCAACGGACTCTTAATCCGCAGGTTGAAGGTTCGATTCCTTCATGGCCCACTGTCAACACTCGAGGTTGAAAAGAAACAAATCCGAGGGCCCAAGTGCCCTCGGATTTGTATCTCGGCTCACAAAGAACAGTCGCTTTCTGAATCGTCTTATGGTGTCTCAGCGGATGTCCTGTAGTGATTGCAAGAGTCCAAAAGAGGCACGATGACAAACTCAGAACCAGAATTAGATAAGCGAGGATGGCGGAATTGGCAGACGCACTGGATTTAGGTTCCAGCGGGGAAACCCGTGGGGGTTCGACTCCCCCTCCTCGTACTTTTCTTCTCAAAAACGACACAAAAACCGAACGGTACTTTCATCGAAGTCCACATTTTCTGGTACAGACACTATCAAGAGTACATTTAACAAAAGGCCTAGTTGTTTCCCCGCCTGGTATGGCGTGTGGGAGGGAGCATCATGCAATTCGAAATTCTAGACAAAAGTTCAGTTCGCAAGCAGGTAAACATCGAAGTGCCCGCAAAACGAGTTGATTCCACTTTCGCTGCTGTCTACAACCAGCTCGCACAAAAGGCTTCATTGCCAGGATTTCGAAAAGGAAAAGTACCTTTGAGCCACGTCCGAAAGCTCTACGGCAATCAGGCGAAGTTCACAGTCACCGAGAAACTCGTAGACGCTGGATGGCGTGAGCTGTTGAATGAACACGACATCATCCCACTCAGTGAACCAGAACTGGATGCTATTGAACCTGTTACATCTGGCCAATCATACACCTTTTCAATGTCCTTCGACGTGGCACCAACCATCGAACTTAATGCTTTCGACAAAATCGATATCGAGCGCGAAAACTGGATAGCATCGGATGTGGTCATAGAAAGCGAACTCGGCCAACTCGCTGAGCATGTAAGTGGATTCACGGCCATAGAAGACCGTACAGTGGCTGAAGAAGGCGACCAAGCGATTATCGACTACGCGGGCAGCATCGATGGTGAGGCGTTTGCGGGCGGAACAGCCAACGACGCACCGCTGGTTCTTGGTTCCGGGCAGTTTATTCCAGGGTTCGAAGAACAAATCGTAGGCAAGACCATCGGTGAGTCTTTCGATGTAAATGTTGCGTTTCCTGACGACTATCACGCCGAAAACCTGAAAGGCCAAGCGGCAGTCTTCGCGTGTACTTTGAAGGAACTTAAGGCCAAAGTACCTGTGGCCATCGGGCCTGAACTCGCTGAAAAAATGGGTGAAACAGACCTAGATGCCCTCAAGTTAAAACTCAAAGCAGAAATCGAAGAACGATATAATTCCAAGGCAACGAGCGATGCGAGAGATACGCTCCGTGATCGGCTCGGCGAGGACTATCAATTCGATGTACCGCCATCATTATTTAAATCAAGTCTTGAGGATCACAGAAAATCAATGATCCAAGACGCCATGCGAAACGGTCAGTCGTCGGAAGAGGCCCAAGCAGATGTGAATGCTCGAATTTCTGATGAAGAAGACAAGGTCCGCAAAGACATTCGGGCTTATCTCGTCGTTGACGCCGTTGCACGGGCAGAAAATATCGACGTATCCGAAGAAGATATGCGCGAAGAGTTTCAAAAAATGATGACGACAATGGGTCCATATGCGCAGCAAATCATGCAGATGTATCGCAATCCTGAACATCGCGCTGAGCTCACGCGACGAATAAGACATGACAAGGTCCTTGATTTTCTGCTGACCCAAGCTAACGTGACAACTGCGGATCGTGACATACCGGGTCGCGAATCTGAAACCTGAGACCGTGTTACGGCCTCTGAAACGTTAAAAGTAAAAAAAGGTGCACAAGATGGCCTCTCCTGATTGGTTCGAATTTGTTCCCACAAACCTCATCCCCACCGTTGTTGAGCAAACACATCGTGGTGAGCGTGGTTGGGATATTTTTAGTCGGTTACTGAAGGATAGAATTATCTTTCTCGGAACGCCGATCGATGACCGTGTAGCGAACATCGTCATAGCCCAGTTGCTGTATCTGGAGAGCGAGGACCCTGACAAGGAAATCTCCATTTATATCAATTCACCAGGCGGCGTCATCACGAGTGGCATGGCCATTTACGACACGATGCATCACGTCAAATGTCCGGTCAGTACGATTTGTATCGGACAGGCGGACAGTATGGGCGCATTTTTGCTATCAAGCGGCGACAAAGGACGGCGGTTTGCTCTGCCTCACGCACGCATCATGGTTCACCAGCCCCTTGGAGGAGCTCAAGGCCAGGCCAGTGATATCGAGATTCAAGCAAAAGAAATTCTGAGACTCAGAGATTTGCTGAACAATATATTGGCCTCTAATACTGGCCAGCCGTTAGAGCAAATCTCGCTGGACACAGACCGCGACCGCTACATGACGGCAATGGAGGCTATGGAATATGGCCTCGTTGATAAGGTCATGAGCCGCGAGAAAAGCGAACTGTAGTGTCTAGGGAGCTTCAATGAGTCAAAATTCGGGCGACGCCAAAAGCAATTTAAGTTGTTCTTTCTGCGGTAAGTCTCAGCGAGAAGTTCGAAAGTTGATCGCCGGTCCAAGTGTCTACATCTGCGACGAGTGCATCGGGCTGTGTAATGATATCATTGCCGATGAGTTGGAATCGGGCGAGGGAGGCTCGTCGGGCCTCAATGTGCCAAAGCCGAGTGAGATTACGAATGTCCTTGATGAATATGTAATCGGGCAAGAGAAGGCCAAAAAAGTTTTGGCCGTTGCCGTGCATAATCATTACAAGCGAATCGAGACTCGGCTAGGCCGAGAAGATGTAGAACTACAAAAAAGCAATATTCTGTTGATTGGGCCGACAGGCAGCGGAAAGACGCTCCTTGCTCAAACCCTCGCTAAAATTCTCAACGTACCGTTTTGTATTGCGGACGCGACCAATCTTACGGAAGCCGGCTATGTTGGAGAAGATGTCGAAAATATTATCGTCAACTTGCTTCAAGCTGCGGACCATGATGTCGATAAGGCTCAACGCGGGATTATTTACATAGACGAAATCGATAAGATCAGTCGAAAGAGTGACAACGCATCTATCACTCGCGATGTCAGCGGCGAGGGCGTTCAACAAGCTTTACTGAAGATTGTCGAGGGGACAACAGCCAGTGTGCCACCCAAGGGGGGTAGAAAACATCCCCAACAGGAGTTCCTACAGGTTGACACAACCAATATCTTGTTTATCTGTGGAGGAGCGTTCTCTGGATTGGCTGAAGTGATCGATAAGAGGCTCGGCAAATCCAGTATGGGATTTGGTGCTCAAATACAGAGCAAAGAAAAGAAACAGATTGGAGAGCTACTGGCAGAGACTCAACCTGAAGATTTAATCCAATACGGGCTCATCCCGGAATTTATTGGTCGTCTACCGGTTGTGGCAACGCTTGACGAGTTGACAGCAGACGCTCTAGTTCGGATTTTGACCGAACCGAAGAACGCGCTGGTCAAGCAATATAAGCGGCTATTTGATATGGACGATGTGCAGCTTAAATTCACGCCTGAAGCTCTGACAGCAATCGCGCAGCAAGCCTTGAGACACAAGGCGGGCGCTCGTGGTCTTCGGTCGATTATTGAGACCGCTATGCTCGAGATTATGTACGAAATCCCCAGCGAAGACAGTGTAACAGAGGTCATTATCAACGAAGAGGTTATCTTAAATAAGGAGAAGCCCCTCGTACTGTACGAAGATGATGCGAAGCTAGCGTGAACGATTTGGGGCTACGCTCTGAATGTGACACTCTCCTTACACTGCCAACAGTCTATAAGAACCGGACATGGATACGGATACGGCCTGAGACTTGATTCAGGGCCAATAACGACTCGCAAAGAGTCCAAGAGGTAATGGGCAAAGATGTCAAACACGCGTACAATTCCACTTCTTCCCCTCCGCGATATTATTGTTTTTCCACACATGGTCGTGCCGCTTTTCGTAGGTCGCGAAAAATCTATTAAAAGTCTTGAAGAGGCCATGGCGGGAGGAAAAGACGTTCTGCTAGCAGCGCAGAAGCTCGCGAAGACAAATGACCCGAAGCCAGACGACATCTTCTCTGTAGGTACGGTTGGAACCATTATTCAACTGCTCAGGCTCCCCGACGGAACCGTTAAAGTCTTGATCGAGGGCAAGATGCGTGCGCGCATTACAGAGTACCTCGAGACTGATGAAATTTTCCGCGTTAAGTGTGACGTCTTGGACGCCAACGACGGAGAGAACCCAGAGGCCGATGCGCTTCTCCGTCAAGTCAGAGAAACATTCGAAGCGTACGTCAAGCTCAACAAACGAATCCCGCCCGAGATGCAGATGACCGTCGAGAAAATCGATGACCCTGCAAAACTCACGGATACAATCGTCGCTCACCTCAATTTGAAGCTCAATGACAAGCAAACGATTCTTGAGACAGAAGACCCTGTCGTTCGACTAGAAAAGCTATTCGAACTTATGCGGTCAGAGCTGGAAATACTCCAAGTTGAGAAAAAGATTCGCTCCCGAGTCAAAAAGCAAATGGAGAAGAATCAAAAAGAGTACTATCTCAACGAGCAAATGCAGGCGATTCAGAAAGAATTGGGTGAGCGAGACGAGTTCAAAAATGAACTTGAGGAACTCGAAGACCGCATCAAGAAGAAAGAGATCTCCAAAGAGGCAAAAACGAAGGTTGCAAAAGAGCTTAAGAAACTCAAAATGATGAGTCCAATGAGTGCAGAGGCAACCGTCGTTCGCAACTATATCGATTGGATATTATCAATCCCTTGGTATGAAAAAAGCGAAGACAATAAAGATCTTGGCGATGCCGAGTCGGTCCTTAATTCAGACCACTATGGCCTGAAAAAGCCGAAGGAGAGAATTTTAGAGTACCTGGCTGTTCATGGTCTCGTCGAGAAACTGGAAGGCCCAATTCTCTGTATGGTTGGTCCGCCCGGCGTCGGTAAAACTTCGCTGGCCCAGTCCATCGCTCGGGCGACGGGGCGTAAGTTTGTTCGGCTCAGCCTAGGTGGCGTACGAGACGAGGCCGAAATTCGTGGTCATCGAAGAACATATATCGGCGCCATGCCGGGTAAAATCATCCAGAGTTTGAAGAAAGCTGGTACGAATAACCCCATTATGCTGCTAGACGAAATCGATAAAATGAGTACGGACTTCCGGGGTGACCCGTCGTCCGCATTGCTCGAAGTTCTGGATCCGGAACAAAATGCAACATTCAACGATCATTACCTCGACCTAGACTATGACCTGTCCGAGGTAATGTTTATTACAACGGCCAATAACCGTCACCAAATCCCGCTACCGCTCCAAGACAGACTCGAGATCATCGACTTGTCAGGGTATACGGAGTACGAGAAGGTCCGGATAGCAAAGCAGCATCTGGTGCCCAAGCAAACCAAGAGGAACGGCATCGCCGACGCCCAAATCAAGTGGTCGGACTCAGCGCTTTCTCTCCTGGTAAATCGATACACGCGGGAGAGTGGTGTCCGAAGTTTGGATAGAGAAGTTGCGTCGGTCTGTAGAAAAATCGCCAAAGAAGTAATTGACGGTATTAAAAAAACGCCGGTGGAAGACTTCAAGCTGCGGGTCACACCAAGTCGAGTCCAAAAATATCTTGGACCACCACGCTATAAGTACGGTGTAAACGATGGCGAGCCAGAGATCGGTCTCGTCAACGGACTTGCATATACCTCTTGGGGCGGTAATTTACTTCAGACTGAATGCACAACAGTCCCTGGCAAGGGAAAGTTGATCATCACCGGTCAGCTGGGAGATGTCATGCAGGAGAGCGCGCGGGCTGCTTTGAGTTATGTTCGCAGTCGCGCAGCTGACCTCGGACTCGACGCAGAGTTCTACCAAAACCAAGACATCCATATGCACTTTCCAGAAGGCGCTATACCAAAAGATGGCCCTTCGGCCGGCATTACCATGGCGACAGCGTTGGTGAGTGCTTTGTGTTCCATTAAAGTGAAACATGACGTGGCAATGACGGGTGAAATTACCCTCCGTGGTCGGGTTCTACCCATTGGAGGCTTGAGAGAAAAAACCATCGCTGCAAAGCGCGGTGGGATCACAACGGTGATTATTCCGGAGGAAAATGAGAAAGATATAAAGGACATTCCGGACCGTGTGCGCAAGGGGATGACCATTATCCCGGTCTCCCACGCTGATGAAGTGCTAGAAATCGCATTGGAGGCCGGTGCGTCTGTCTGGAAGGGCCGCGTAGCGAAAAAAATGGATGAAGCCGCTCGACCTCCGCTTGATCCAGAAAAAACTCAACCGACTGTCTAATTTTATCGAAATTCGCCGATTAGTTAATTGGCAAGTATAGGCAGAGAGTGGTAAATTGCGCTTCGCTGGTACGCCGGCGAACCGCTTTTGTGGGCGGGTAGCTCAGTTGGTAGAGCGACGGTCTTACAAACCGTATGTCGCAGGTTCGATCCCTGTCCTGCCCACTTTTCACTCTCTGAGTGAATCATGAACGGGGTGGTCTTTCGTTCATTTTATCTTTGACCGAAGTGGGTTGTCTTGATACAACCCTCATCCTGCTACGGTGTGGAGTCGTAGTTCAGTTGGTTAGAACGCCGGCCTGTCAAGCCGGAGGCCGCGGGTTCAAGTCCCGTCGACTCCGCTCTTAAATCCCCGAATATCTATTCGGGGATTTTTTTTGCCTAGATGACAGCGTGTGCTGCTCCTCCATCCCAGCGATTGACCAGTTCATGAATAAGCGCTTTGTTGACTTCTCGCGGCTTTGCTCCACGACTCGGGCCAACGAGTCCGTCCCTCTCCATTTGGTCCACAATGCGAGCGGCTCGGTTGTATCCAAGGGACAATCGACGCTGCAAATGACTGGTACTGGCGCGACCATCACGCGCAACAACTCGAACAGCCTCTTCGTACATGTCATCCATTTCCACATCGTCATTATCGCCAAGGTCATCTTTCTCATCGTCGGTGAGCAAGACCGATTCATCCAAATAGTCTGGGGCGGCCTGTTCTTTGATAAAGTCCACAACACCACTAATTTCTTCTTCGCTGACAAAGGCCCCATGAACACGCGTCAGTTTGGAGCTACCAGGCGGCATGAATAGCATGTCGCCTTTCCCGAGTAGATTCTCGGCTCCAATGGTGTTCAAGACGGTTCGCGAATCGATGCCGCTGCTCACTTGAAATGCAATGCGGGTTGGGAAGTTCGCTTTGATGAGCCCAGTGATTACGTCGGTCGATGGCCGCTGTGTGGCCAGAATTAGATGGATACCGGCCGCTCGAGCCTTCTGGGCAATTCGGGCAACGCAGAGTTCGACTTCTTTCCCGGCCACCATCATCAGGTCGGCAAACTCGTCTATGACCACGACAAGATATGGCAATTTCTGAGGCGTCTCTTCGATAACCAGCTGATTGGCTCCAGTTGTCTCGTCGGTGACCATACCATGGGCATGTTCGTCTCGTTGCGCTGGCTCAAAGTTTGGATCTAGAGAATTTGCCTTGGCCCGCAATTGCGCAGCTTCCACCTCGGCGAGCTCTTTTTCAACGCGACGGTTATAGCCCTTGAGGTCACGAACACCGGCATTCTTCATCAACTCGTACCGGCGTTCCATTTCGTCAACGGCCCATTTAAGGGCCATAGAGGCTTTTTTCGGATCCGTGACCACCGGTAGAAGTAAGTGGGGTATCCCTTCATAAATACTGAGTTCAAGCATTTTTGGGTCAACCATAATGAACCGACATTCTTCAGGACTGCAGTGATAGAGGAGGCTCGTAATCATACAATTTACGCCGACCGATTTACCTGAGCCTGTTGTACCAGCAACCAAAAGGTGTGGCATTTTGCTCAGGTCGGTGACCACTGGTTCACCATGAATGTTCTTGCCGAGTACCATGGGTAAGCTATTCTTTTTCTGTGTGAACGCTTTGGATCCGATAATTTCTTTGATGTAGACCGTCTCTCGACTTTGATTCGGTACTTCGAAACCAACCGCACCTTTCCCAGGAATCGGGGCTACAATTCGGACACGGAATGCCTTCAAGGCCATTGCAAGGTCATCAGATAAGCCTGCAATCTTGCTGATCCGGACGCCCGGCGCAGGCTCGAATTCATACATTGTGACGACAGGGCCGGGATGAATTTCTGTCACACGACCCTCAATTTTAAATGTCGCTAATGCTTCAACTAAACGCGTGGCCTGTGCCTGCAGGAATTCAGGGTCAATTTCAACTTGGTCAGAATTATCATAGTCGAGGAAATGAAGCGGTGGCAGTCGGTACTCTTCGCACTTAAGGCCTTCGGGAAGCGGAATTTCGATCTGCTCCTCTGGGGGCGTCTCTTTGTTACGTCGACGGTTAACAACAGGCTTACGCCCATCTGAGACGTTTAAATCTTGGTCGGCCATTTGTGCGGGAGGTTGGGTCGCAGCCGCAGTCCCTAAAATAGTATCACCACGCCCTTCGAACGCCTTTGCATCCATCGGGTCATCAAATTGAATGCCAACATCGTCAACCTCAAGGACAACGTCATCGGAGGATTGAGCTATGGGTGATTCGCCCATCGTAAAGACACCGCTCTCTCGATTTTCATTTGATTTGGAGCGTTTCAAACTGAAGAGAGACCGCTTTTCACCTGTCCCATCGGCGGTTTTTACTTCGGCGGTGGTGCTTGGGTTTTCGTCTTTTGAGTCTGTGGCGTCAAGCACGTTCCGACGGTCCGTAATCTTAGGCTCCTTCGTCTTGGACCTTTTGGTTTGAGCCTTATCGGTCCTTGCCGGCGCTTTCGGTTCTCGCGTTCGATTGGACCAGACATCCTGTACATCGACCCATAAACGACCGGGAAAGCGGCGCAATGCGGTCCACATAGTTGTAGATTTTGAAGCGATCCAACTCCACATAGGCGTGCCGCCTTTGTTAATTAGAGCGACAAGACTAATGCCTGTTGACATGACAAAGGTGAGTGCGAGCACAGAGTAGATCAGCAAATAGGCGCCAGTCGTGCCAAAAAACGACCGTATGATCTCAGCGCCGTGTGCGCCAATCCAGCCGCCGGGAAGATGGCCAAGAACGGTTCTTGTTTCCAGCCATAAGTGTGCTGCCATGGCACAGCAGAGGATTAAAGCGGGGTATGCAAGCGCATCGGTCAGCCGAATTCTTAGTTTTCGGCCAGTTAAAAAGCAAAGACCAGGCAGAACAAAGGTGATGGGCAAGAGAAAGCCTGCCAACCCAAAAATCGCTAAGATGATGTTGGCAACGCTGGCTCCGACTGGCCCTATCAAGTTATGTGTCCGGCCGGTCGTCGCGGCGGACCCAGTTTTAGCAACGTCTTCTGGATAGAATGAAATCAAAGCCAGAAAAACAGCAAGGCAAGCGACCGCTATGGCAATGCCGAGCATCTCATTCTTTAATGCTTCAACTTCATGGTCTGCGGCCCGCCGCTTCTGTGCCGCCGGCGCCTTCTTCTTTGTCGCGGCCCGTTTCTTACGCGGCGTCGGGATAGCTTCGGCTTTTGCCCCCATATAAACGTCTCCATCTTTGAGAGCTAATTGTAGGATAATGTAGTATTTTGTCAACACTGTACGTTTTTACATACTTTGTAGTTGATTGACCCTACCGGAGCCATGTCAGAAAACATCAACGACTTTTAGGTTCGAATGAGCCTTGAAAACTGTTGAGATGCAGCGCATCGTCTGAAGTATGTGTCTATCTGAATGCAGGAATTAACATGACCATTGACCCTGATTTCGTATCGATTTTGATCTGCCCTGAGTCAAACGTGAAGCTAAAGATTGCTGACTCTGCCTTGGTCGATTCGATAAATAAGAAGATTGAAGACGGCCAAATCATGACTCGAAATGGTGATACCTTAACGCAGAAAGTAGATGCATTATTGATAACCGTCGATGATCGGCGTGCCTTTCAAGTACACGACAATATCCCGAATCTTTTGATGGATGACTCATTCGAGCTGGCTGAGTAGCATCCGGTCATTACCATCAGGTCGAACCGATCCGTTAAGTGGCTAAGCCTCATAAAAGCTCAGGATTTTTCCGACAAGTTTTTTGCGCGATGACTACATGTAAGCTAATGTCGCACTTGAACGGCGGGAGAATAAGCATGGCAAGCGAAAGACGGCAAACAAGAAGCAGTGACCCATTGGAAGCGGCTGAACTATACTTGGCTTCTACGGCAAAAAGAAATGCCCTCAAAGCGCTCACGCTGAGTCATCACGATGGCAGCGTAGTGGCCGGTGCCCCGTCACAATTAAACGTCGAGGCGATTGCGACACTGGCCACAATTGCAGGCGCTGGAACACATCCTCGGGACGGGTTGGTCAACCTTGTCACTCACGGACACCCGATCACCATCTGTAATCTAGACATCGAAGGACACCCTCATTATTTGTCTGCCGTTGGTGACGATCCGTCCAAAGTCGAGGATGTCGAGATGGCGTTGAATCGCATTCTGTCCTAGCGGAAGATAGAGAAATAGATCACAAGGATCTGAAGCATAACGACCCCACCGATGACCAAGGCTGAATAATCAGCTGGAGCGTCTACAGACTCAAGGCGGGATATGGCATCCCCATCAACACGAGATGATTTTTCATGCGTGGATTCTTGGATTCCTTCGATAATTACATTGGATCGGTCTGCTGGGGCCCGTTGCTCATCAAGGCGAGTCTTTTGAATCGGGTCTTGAGTGATGGCCATTTGGCTACCGACTGCCAACGCGGGCTGCTTGGAAAACAAAATTCGAGCAAGCTCATCTAGAGACGTGTTTTGAAAATTCCCTCTATTCACGTATTGGCATACAGCCTGGTAAGCCTGTTCCATTTCAGGCTCGGTCAAAACAGTTGATGATGCCTGGCCCGAAGAAATCCAACCCCTCAGGTCATCGATGAAACCAATCCTTAAAGTCTCGGGCATTCGACGCTCTATCTCGATACCAACATCAAGTAACTTTCGATATTTCTCTGTCTTCAAGAGATCGTATACTTTAAGAGCCACGGGGACATGTCCCCCTGATTGCCAACGAAGAAGTTGCGCTGATAAAATGGCTGAAAAACTCAAATTTGAGTTATCACTGATCTCGATCCCCACTTAAAGACCGCCCTCAGCACCAAAGAAGAATGACGTTATACTGATACCAAAGTTTCGGGCATCATAGGTGCGCTCGACGGTTCTAAAAAATCGGCCTGAGCGGTTTTTTTCAGCCAAATCAACTATAGCACCACTTTGATTTCGCTGGCCTGACCTGTCGATGAGAGTCTTGATCTGAGGTCGATTAAAGTGGACTGGATCAGTCGGTAAATTGACAACTAAACCAAGTTCACCTGTATCAAGCTCCACGAGAGTTCCGACGGGATACGAACCAAGCGCATTTACGAAGAGTGTGGCCAGAAATGGATCGTAGACCTTACCACCATCATCTAAGAGTACTCTCATGGCTTCATCAGGACGCATAGGCGGTGTTTCGGAATCAGCTGTCGTCAAATCATCATATCGACTTGCCATTCGAACAATGTGGGTCATGAAGTTGGCCCCGATCTCACCATAATATAAACCTTCTGGTTTAAAGGTCGTCGGGATTTGGCTTTCATAAGCGACGATTAAGCGGCTTATGACCAGTTCATTAAACCCACCAATGCGAACCAAAGCACGGGCCACTTTAACTCGGAGATCATCCATACTGGGGTCAGTATTGTTTCTGATCCGGTTGATCCCATCCATTGTGAGGGCACGTAACGATTCACTGGACTCACTGAGTGTCCCAATCAAAGGCCAACCTAAGTCGTGATAAAAGGCTGTCATACCTAAATCGAGTAGAAGCTCTCGGTTCAGGCCAATCCTCTTTCCAAAAGCGATGCTGAGGATTCCAGTATTGAGCATATGGCTGAATAGGTTGCCCTTATACCCTTCTAGGTGGGTCAGAGCGATGAGTAAATTATGGTAACGAGGATCTAGATCAATGAGCTGCAAACACAATCGTTTGATCTTTGGGTATCTCGGTGCCTGACCTTTGCGAAGGTCATTTACAAATTGTCGAAGCATCAAAAGCCCTGATGCGTATAGGCCGAGGACATGATGCCTGGGATCGCCCTCACCATATAATCCAACAAAATTCTCGACGGCTCGGTCGCCGACATGGATCGGTTTAAGATCAACGGACTTAATGCTGTCTAAGTCCCCTCTCAGAACACGTACGAAAGCATCGAGTAGAGCGCGGAGGTCAACAGATGAAGGCACACCCGAAAAAGCAATCTCTGCGATATCGAGATACTCGTATATCTTTCTCAGATATCCCGTGTTCTGAAAAGTTGAGTAGTCGAGTTGTAAAAGGCGACCGTTAATGAAGAAATTACCATCGAGTAGTGCGACTTCAACCTTGTCCAGCCCACCAGAAAAACACTGCGCTAATGTATCCGACATTTGCTCAAGTGGTCGATTGAGCGCTTCATTTTCTAGGTCATGCATTGCGGCGGAACGCATTAAAACAAAGAGGTAATTGACTAGTTTCCTGGAGATTTCAATTCGCTCGTGGTCCAGGCCTTCACTCAGTTGAGTCAGAAAGTCTAGGGCGCCTACATCACGACTAAAATCAGACATTCAAGACTCCAGTCTGAGTCACTAACTGGCCATGATAGAAGAGTTCATAAAGCTGGCGCGTCCGCTCATCTCGATCGCATTGCATATGCTGAACAGCCCAAGCCGCCCCTTCGGCTGCCAAGGGGTATTTAAGGCGCCTTTTGACTTCCTTTTCAAGGGATGACAAGCCGTCTTGATAGACTCGGATGCCAATGGCAACAGCAGCACAATGTCTGAGGGCATCTTGTCCCTTTGTCGACAGCAGTGCATTTGCTTTAAACTGGTCTAACCAAAATTCAGGTGTCCCACCTGTGAGAGCTGCAGCAGCAAAAAAACGACGTTTCTCGTCGAGTTCAAAATCACCGAAATTCTTCTGATTAATGCACGCGACAATCCGTTCGTGAACGCTCTGTTTCTGACATCGTGCCAACAAATGCAATGCACGCGACCGAATGGGTTTAGATTTATCAGTCAGCATACGGATGAGTGCCGTATGGAATGAGTCGACCCGGCTGGCTGGCAGGTTAGTTAAAGCCTCCAAACGGACAGATGGGTCCGGATTACCTAGAGCAACTTCGATTGCATATTTAAGTTCATCAGGATCAACGGCTTTCTTCAAAAGCCTAAATATTTCATGGGCATGCTGGCGGTTTGCGGTTTTTAACAAATCCGCGATAGGCCGCTCTTGCCCGCTCAATTTCTCTGCGACTAATTGCCAAAGAAGATCCCGAGTCGCTGGTTCATCAATCCGCCCGGCCACCCGAGCAATGTGAGACGCTGCCCGCTTAGATAGCAATTGACAAATCCCAATTACAGACGGCCGATATGAAAAGTCTGGTTGTCGCAAACCCAATGTAATCCGGTCGATAAAAGGCTGGGCGGACCAATGGTCAACAATGTGTTCTATCGCCAGCACATTCTCACGGATAACCTGGTTTTCTGGCCCGTTGAGGCGCCGAATGGTTCTAAGTAAGCGCTCCAATTCACCAATGGCCCCGTTTTCAAGTAGCAGGTCGGCAATGCGATCGAATAATTCCGTTATCCGCCCGCGACGCGCTTCTTCACTCACCTCTTGAATCAGATGCACTTTGAACAGAATTTCGATGAACTTCTCTAGTTTTTCCCGTGCCGTCGTGTGAACTGTTCTCTGGAGTCGCCTAAACTCTGTTGAGTCCATTTCAAAAATGACTTCGCTAAACTCGACCAGGTCTGCATCGGTTACAGATATACCACTCAGGTTTACCCGTTTGAGGCGCCTAGACGCACCATCAGCTGCGAGGCTATCGGGCTTTTCAGCTTGAAATCGCCCCTTGGCTCGCACCCGTTCAATCACACCTGCGACCGTGTATGTATTACTGTCATCCTCTCGAATGTCTTCTGCAAAGTTATCAAGAACCGAATACTTAAGACCCTGGAAATGTTCGGACCAAAGTAAGGTGACCATGTCATCCTCGAACAAACCGGGTTGGTCCCAATCCGTGAGTAAAATCTGAACAAATCGAAAGAGTTCATCGGCCGTAATTTGCGGAAGAAAACACAAGCGCCGAACGCCATCGAGATAAAGCGTGTAGATGAAATTCCGTTCTGGACTCGGATTTTCTAAAACGGCGTCTTCATGAACAGTGAGATCATATGGACGAACAATTATCTCAAGTTGACCGGTGATGGAAATCGCGTCTTGAAAAGCGATGTAAGTATTCTGGAGGAAGCGTTCGATCGACTGATGTTCGAGACCATAAAGGCTCACGTTCTTAATGAGCTTTTCAAGAGCGTTGAATGCGTCTTTCGCCTGATCGAGCTGTTTTTGTTGCTCCGGGTCTCTATGCGCGTCAACCGTCTCTTCGAGAAAGCCGAGAAGTCCGCCACTTTTGCCTGTTTCAAGTCCGTCGGTCATTTTTTTCATCCAACCCAGTATTTGGATCAAATACGATCCGCACACTGGGGTCAATGCAACACCGAACTAAATGCCTTTTGATTTTAAAAAGGAGGGCTTCGCAGCCGACATTCAAGGCATCAACCGATTAGCTGGCATCAGCTAATTTATCTAGGAATGCCTCGGCCCACGGGTGGTCGGTCGGTCGGTCAGGCTCAAAATGAGACGCCGTGAGCAGCTGTTTCTTTGCGGTCTCCCTCAGCGCATGGGATGAGCGTGCACGAACGGCCTGTCCGAACTTCTGAAGAAAGCCGCCCAACTTAGTCAACTCTTCGGTGTCACCATTCTGAGCGGAAACTGTGAGTTCCGCCAGGACACGACTTAAGTCGCCGGATGCCTCCAACATCATGCGTCGGCGATTAAACACCTTTTCCTGGAGCATCTCTACCGTTCCCTCAAGGTCCATTTTGGCGGGTGCTGGCTGACTTGGATCCCAGGGCCGAATCTCATTATCAGCCACGACGTCTCGCACGTCTTTGAGCATCAAAGTTTTGGCTTTTTGAAACTCGGTTTCATCCAATCCCAGGTCATCTGCATAGCGAGAAAAAAGAGAGTCGACGGCATGTTCGAAAGCAATGTCGGCACCTGTACCAAGTCCTTCTAAAACAAGTCTTTCAATGGCTTGGCCAAGGGACGACGTCTTTTCTTCTTCGACGAGCAGCTCAGGGCTGATCGACCCTTTGGCATCGCGCGGCAGAGCATTCAATGCGCTCCTGAGATCACGGGCCTTTTCGCTCTTTTCAAGCTCACTTTGATTTGACTTTGCCTTGAGGCCTTTCATAGTCTCCACGGGGTCTTTGTCCCTAGATGCACGCCCAAGACTTACATCATCGTCTCGCTTGGCGTTAAGTGCCTGACGTTGCACAGTGGCAAGAGACCCTGCAGACCCGGTTAATTTCGGAACGACATAAGCGCCTGGATTTGCAATTCGGATCAAAGATGTACCCTCCGTGATTGTGGATACGAAACTCATATCCGGTCTTCAACCAGTACATCGTCAAAAAGCACCAAATCTTGAAGGCCAATCTACGCGCTTATATGGAATAATCTGTCAGCAGTTCAGATAATTAAAAAAGACGCCTGATTATAATGCGAACCCTTTTTCAGGCATCCAGTGAGTAGCACCAAGCCGCCTTTGTTTCAGGACGATCGGGTTCAATTTTTATGGCGCTTTTGACAAGCAACCTTGCTGTTTCACGATCGCCAAGGTCTGCACTCACATATGCGAGTTCAATCAAAGCTAACGGGCGCTGACGAATGGCTTCGACCGCCGTCATTAAGTAAGCAACAGCACGATTGGGTTGGCCTAGACGCCGCAAAAGATGTCCCATGAGATAGGCATAGCGTGGTTCGCGAGAACACGTTTCGTTGGCTTTGATTAAATGTGCGAATGCAAGACCTGTCTGGCCACGTTCTAAATGGATCTCAGCCAGTCGAAATTGGGCAAATTCCCATTGCCAATCGATAGAGGTCGAGATCGCCAACGTCTTTCTGTAGGCAAATACCGCTCGGCGCGGTCGACCCGCTTGAATGTGCCGTTCGGCCACTTCAAGCAACTGGTTCATTCGTTCCTGTCGCATAGGCAGACAGTGTAAACTGAGTTGTAGAATCGATCGAATTTAGGGCCTAAAAAAGCGTGATCAACCAAACTAAAGCGATTGCGATCAGGAACGAGGCCCCGAGAAAACCAATGAATTTTGATAAAGGTCTAGTATCGATACCAGCAAGGAAATCAACCGCATCTATCCTTTGCTCACGTAGTTTTTCAAAATACCCTAATTTCTCCCTCGCAAGGGCGTTTACGCTCGGCTCTGGACGATTTGGATCAGACTGAAGAACGGCACGTCCAAGATCCCTTTGGACTTTTTCTGCCCGAACTGACGTGTCTTTGATTTGTCTCACGTAACCGGCCAAGTGCTCGCTGAGCTGATCAAACTCGACTAACCCGTCTTTTTCCAGTCGAGTTCGCTCATCTGCCAATGACTTTTGCTGCTGTCGATTCTCAGCGAGACGCACGTCCAAATCCTCTATTTCATCTTCATTTTGAGCGTTTTTTCGCACCCGCTTGATCTCATGGCTCAACAACCGTTCATCGGTCTTTAACTCACTGAGTTGAACATCTTTTTCAGATAAAATTTCAACCAGTCGACCCCTTAAATTACCAATCTGTTCTTCCAGACCTTGAATCGTAGAAGTCAGACTATTTCGGTGTTCTTTAATCTGCTTCATGGTCGACTCAAAATGAAAAGCGCCCGTCACAGTCGTGGGGTAGTCATCGTTGAGTACGGTCTGACCTAAGACAACTAGAGCATCATTACGCTCCCGAGCTGCACGAACTAAACGATCATCGAGAACGGCAATATATCGCTGAGTATCACGAACCAACAAATAGAGTTCGAAGGCCTGCCTCGGCAGTGGCAGATGCTGTTTTTCCTCAATGAGCTGGCGTCGAGATCGGAGCGCATGAATCTGCTCAAGGAGCATGGTTTATTGATTCCGCTTTAAATGGATCAGAACCTGTTTGGCCACGGATTTTAAAGTCGGGAGAACGCCGTCTCCATCTTTGGCAACGGCTTCGAAATCGGGCAGTAGATTTGGATTAAGGGCACGCCGTAAATAAGCCAGTTCGACGGCATTTTTGACGTCCCTCTTATTGTATTGAATGACTTTCGGAATGGTCTCAAAATCATAGCCCTGCGAACTCAAATTATCTTCGAGGTTTTCCCAGCTCTCAAGGTTGGCATCGAGTCGCTCAACTTGCGAGTCGGCGACGAAGACAATTCCGTCGACGCCCTTCAAAATCAGCTTTCGGCTCGCGTCATAGAAGACTTGACCGGGCACAGTATATAGATGAAATCGCGTTTTGAATCCCCTGATCTCACCGAGGGACAAGGGTAAGAAATCAAAGAAAAGAGTGCGTTCTGTTTCTGTCTCCAGAGAGATCATTCTGCCCTTTGCCTCGGGATTTGTATTGTCATAAATATGTTGTAAGTTAGTCGTCTTACCGCCTAGACCAGGTCCATAATAGACAATCTTGCAGTTGATTTCTCGTGACGCCCAATTGATAAATGACATACTCGTGTCCGTCTAATCCTCGCCCAACAGGGTCTCGATTTCATGATCGGTTATCCCAACTGAAGATAGATCAGACTGACTCGATTTACGAAGTATGTCGTCAACAATTTCCAGAAGACCAGGCAATGTTTCATCCAACCTCAACCTAACGAGCGCTATCGATGATCGTTCGTTGAAGATAACCACGACGAATACTCTCCGACCGACATTGGAAATGAAAATGCTCTCTCGATCGCCTTGATGAAAAATAGATCCAAAACTGCTCTCGCCCAAGAGATGAGCAAGTCCATCGGTTGCGGCCATGTTACCCGCCGTTAAACTGGCAAGTGAGACAACGTCAAAATCTTTCAATAGACCAGACCAGGTCAACAGCTGCCCATCGCGATCGATGAGCAGAACAGCCTGCGAACAGGTCTTTTCAAGCAAACCTGTACATAAGTTCTTAAGACGGGCCGCATCATTTTCTAATAGGATTAGGACACTCAACTCGGGCTTACTCAGTCGTCTCTACTCGGTCAACCTAGCATTGAGAGAAAGGCCGGACAAGCTGGGCTGACAGATTGAACTAGATTTCGCGACGGCCTTCAAACGCCCTCGCCAAAGTGACTTGATCTGCGTACTCAAGATCCGAGCCCATTGGAACTCCACTCGCAATTCGGCTGACCTTAATGCCGAGGGGGCTGCAGAGTCTCTGAATGTAAATCGCTGTCGCTTCTCCCTCTACGCTTGGATTCGTCGCGACAATAATCTCATCGACCTCAGCCAATCGACTCATCAACGTCTTGAGGTTCAATTGATCCGGCCCAATTCCATCGAGTGGTGATAAAACACCATGCAGCACATGATATAGACCTTTAAATTCGCCTGTGGATTCCACGGCATAAAGAGTCGGTACAGACTCGACGATACAGATGATGCGATTGTCTCGCCGACCGTCTTCGCAAATGAGACAGGTTGGCGTCTGAGTTAAATTTCCACAAACTTGGCAAAGCCCAACGTTGTGTCGAACGTCGACGAGCGCATCCGCTAAATCTGTCGCGACATAATCGTCCGCATTCACAATAAAGAAAGATAATCTCTGGGCGGACTTTTCACCAATTCCGGGCAATCTCGTCAATGCATGAACGAGGCGTCTGATCGGATCTGGAGCATTTTTCATAGCTAGAATAGACCGGGCAAGGATAACCCGCCTGTGATCTTGCGCATCTCTGTTTGGCTGGTCTCCTTACTGTCTGTCAAAGCCATATTGGTCGCCGCGACCAAAAGATCCGCGAGTTCATCTAAATCATCGGGATTAATCGCATCTGGCGTAATCTCTATCGATTTAATAGTTTGCCGACCATCAACTTTAACTCGAACCAAGCCACCACCAGCTGCGCCCTCATAAATTTCTTCTTCAAGAGACTCTTGGAGCCTTTTGATCTGGGTCTGCATTCTCTGTGCCTGCATCATGATATTGGCGTTTCCACCAGGTCGCTTAGCCATTTTTGACTCTCCTATCCATCAATTCGTTTGCGGCATAGACGCCAACTTGACGTCTACAATGTCTGCATCGAGTACCCGCTGAGCAAGAACAATATTCGGATCGCGTTTTGCTTGTTCAATCCTCATCGCCTTGTGTTCACGCGCCAATCTTTGTTTCCGCTCGAATACAGTCTCGGTCTGCGTACTGGGCCCCGTCGACGTACAGACGTCAATATCAACTGTAAACTGGTCTCCAAAGGCAATTTTAGCCACTCGGTTGAGTAAAGCCTCTGCACTCGCACCAATGGTGTTCCAATGACTCTCAAGTGTTGCAACGGACAGCCCGGATGAACTGATATCAACCAAGTGTAAACACTGCGTCAGTTCCGAGCCGAGAAAAGCGTCCTGTTGCTGAACCTGTTCCAATAAATCGCTGAAGGCGTCCATGGGCGAAGTCGCCATCGGGGTCGCGTTTCTTGGGGCAATTTGATCAGAGTCAATGTTGCCGGGTGATGGTGTCTCCTGATGCGAGCCATCGGTGGCGAGCTGAGCCTGCGTCGATTCGCTCACTATCTCAGCCGTCTGGCTCGGCGGTTCAGCCGCCTCACCTAAAAAAGGCCTGACCTCGTCTTCAGAGATGGCTAGGTCTGTCCGAGGTTTGACGGCCAACGAGCGCAACGATTCGATAGGCCTAGGTGAAGGGGGACCCCCACTCAAATCATCGTAGGTCTCATCACCGTCTGGGCGAGATTTAAGTCCCGAGCCGGTCGCATCGCTGTCGCTGTCTTTTGGTTGAACCTGCTCTAAGTCGCCCTCTCTATCCGTGGACGATGCGTCATTGGGATGTTGGCCGGACACCGGCGGACCGACCTCACGTACAACCGCTTCGAGATCATTGGTCTCCGGTCGATCCCGCTGCTGTGGCGCCCCGCCATCAGCATGAGAGTTTGTGTCTAAATCTTGGACGAGTTCGGTCTTTTCTACGTCAGCGGCTGCGTCACGGTTTAGTGGTGATGGCTGTGAGCCGTTCGTCTTGACCGATTCAGCTTCCCACGGAGGACGCGTCTCATCCTGAGGTTGAGCGCCATCGGCTATTTTTTCCGACACCGATTCACTGGGCAGATCGACCTTTGGACCCACCGGGTTCGGGACAGGAGCGACATCAGGCTCCACCAATGGCCCCGCAGGCGACTGAGCTAAGCTCGCTTCCAACCGTTCAAGACCCGACAAGACCTCGGCCAAAGGTAATGTTGACCCTTGCTGACACATCCGGAGCAGGACCATTTCAAATGCAAGCTTAGGGAATGAAGAGCGACTGACCTCCTCGGCACCAGCCAGCAAAGTAGAGAGCATTCTGTGCAAGCGTCCGGGCTCGATGTCGGAGACTTTCCGGCTTAGCTCATCCAATTGATCCTGGGGTAAATCGACCAGCTGATGGGCATCATCGACGACCCTTAAAACCATGAGGTCCCGAACATGGCGAACAAATTCCGCCGAGAACTTTTGCAAATCGAGGCCTCGACGATATTGCTCGTCCACGAGAGTCAGAACCTGCTGACTATCCGATGCAATCAGTGCATCGACCAGAGCGCTGAATACACGCCTGTCAGCAATTCCGAGAATGTCTCTCGTCTGGGCCTCAGAAATCGTCAAGCCGCAGTATGCGATCACCTGATCTAAAAGCGATAATGAATCACGCATGCCACCGTGAGCCTCACGAGCAACATGGAAAAGAGCCGACTCATCAACAGTCAGACCCTCTTTGTCAGCAATTTTTAACAATGCGTCGACAATAATTCGCTCGGGGATGCGCTTGAAATCATATCGCTGACAACGAGAAATGATCGTCTCAGGTATTTTATGAGGTTCCGTTGTCGCAAAAATAAACAGAACGTGTTCGGGCGGTTCTTCTAATGTCTTAAGCAACGCATTAAATGCGCTGGTGGACAACATGTGGACTTCGTCAATAATATAGATCTTGCGACGACCACCCGCGGGTAAGAATTTAACCGATTCTCGAATTTCTCGAATTTGCTCTACGCTGTTATTGCTCGCCCCATCGATTTCGAATACATCGACCGATGTTCCTAAATTGATCTGTTCGCACGATGAGCATATGCCACATGGGGTGACCGTTGGACCCGTTTGGCAATTGAGAGCTTTCGCGAGGATTCGCGCACAAGATGTTTTTCCGATCCCACGACTGCCGGTAAACAACAGTGCATGGGCGACTCGATTAAGCTCGATGGCATTCTTGAGGGTCTGTGTGACATGGGCCTGTCCAACAACCTCATCAAAATGCGTAGGACGCCATTTTCTAGCCAGAACGAGGTACGACACAATGAATCCCCAAACCTTTGGCTGTCCAGATGAAAAAGTCGATGACCGAGACCCGGTACCCCGAAGGGACCACTACCGTTGCTGCCTTCCGGCCCTGGCGGAGTTCATGGACTCCGGTCACCAGGTCCGGTCATCATAAGAGTCGTAATAGCACGACTCAGAGCGGAGAGAGAGGGATTCGAACCCTCGGTACCCTTTTGGGGCACACACGCTTTCCAAGCGTGCGCCTTAAGCCGCTCGGCCACCTCTCCAAAAATCGCATCCTTATCAGGATACTCTAAAATCATGGCGGAGAGGGTGGGATTCGAACCCACGGTAGGGGTT
>MDTC01104677.1_pt1 | contig 21757 bp, 12 predicted proteins | sample 811181 | NCBI WGS metagenome assembly MDTC01 (sample SAMN05326644, study PRJNA326480) | marine metagenome | isolation source: seawater | place: Pacific Ocean: North | collected 2011 | reverse complement strand
TTGATAATGACTCGCTGCCAACTTGTTTGACACCGGCAAAATTAATCCAACTTTGCCCGATGGTTAGGGATGGGATTGAGTAATCCAGTCCGGCAATAATTCTGTCTTTGATTGGCTTACTTGGATAGCCCTCAGATGCTAGCACGATCGTTAAAGCATGAGCGTCATGGAATTCAACCCGTAGTTGATCAAGCCTGTCATGTGCTGTAGAGTTGAGCAAATCAAACAAATCTGATTTTATCAATGGCAGTGTTATCTGACATTCGGGATCCCCAAAACGAACGTTGAATTCAACAACGTTTGGGTCACCATCATCGGTAATCATCAAACCTACGTACAGCACACCGCGATAAGGTACTGCCAAATTTGACAGAAAATCAAACATTGGTTTGACTATTCTTGAATTTACCTTATCAAATACCACATCAGTAATTATCGGTGCTGGACTGTACGCACCCATACCTCCGGTATTTGGTCCCATATCACCGTCATATGCACGCTTGTGGTCTTGACTCGATGGCAGACATACATAACCTGAGCCGTCCATTACTACCAACATACTAGCCTCTTCACCCGGAAGAAATTCTTCCAACAGTACTTTTCCATCCGATGATATTGAATCAACGATGAATGCCTTAGCTTCATCAAAATCTGCGGTTACAACTACTCCCTTACCGCCTGCCAGTACATCTCTTTTGATGACCCATGGGTTTGCTCGATAGGAGTTTAACGCGGAGTCAATATCAGAATTAGAATCTAAGACCACAAAGCCTGCCGTCGGCACGTTTACCTGCTGCATGATGGTTTTTGCATGTAGTTTAGAGCCCTCTAAATTAGCTAGACTACCAACAGGTCCAAAGCACGGTATGTCACGCGCAATTAGCGCATCAGCGAGTGAGTTGCACAGTGGAGCCTCCGGTCCAACAACAACCAAGTCGATTGACTCTTTTTGGCAAAAATCGACGACGGCAGTATTATTGTTGATATCTATCAGCACATTGCTAGCCATATTTGCAGTTCCTGCATTACCTGGACTGCAAAATATTTGTGCCACTTTATGTGATTGAGCAAGTCCCAAACACAGTGCGTGTTCTCTGCCACCCCCTCCAATTATCAAGACGCGTGCACTGCCCATAATCACCGGTTATTGGACACGATTGATAATCTATTTTACCAAAATAATTACTCCATCCTATCAAATCTTAAATGCCTTCAATTCAACGACCGTCTATGCAAAGCGTCAACGAAGCGGCATTGGACTTGGGAGTCATATCCCTTAGTCTGATGACTCTATGGCTTTACTTACCCGGTTTCCTGGCCAATACATTTGCCATGATGTGGGGGAAGTGGTTACCAAAAACTGGCTATGGACCGTGGCCAATTGACGGCGGTAGAAACTGGCGTGATGGCAACAGATTACTAGGGGACGGGAAAACTTGGAACGGTCTGATTGGAGGCTCACTAACCTCTGGTGTGCTTTGCGTGATTATTGTGTCATTGATGGGTGACGTGCCTACGGCAGAAAACATCGAGAAAGGAATATTCGTTCATCCACTTACTGGGTATGAAGATTCTTGGTTTAATGTCGGTTCAATACACGCTTCTGCATTTATCCTTGGCACCTTCCTAGGCTTTGCATGTTTACTAGGAGATAGTACAGGTTCATTTTTCAAACGCCGTCGGGGGATGAAACGCGAGGGGGATATATCATCAAAAGCCCCGCTGCTTGATACATTGCCATTTGCAATCATGGTGTTCTTATTTGGTCAATTATTCCTAGGAGATTCATTACTGTCTCAATCAGCGTTGATTATCCCGATGCTCATCATGATTATCATCACGCCATTACTTCACAGATCTTTCAATCTGATTGGATACTATATCGGCTGGAAGGACGTTCCGTACTAATCGCTTACCTTTGATGTCAATTCGCCAAAGGTTTGATAGATGACTCCAATGAGTAAACAGCATGCGTGTAAAAACTGCATTGGTAATTTTGACAATGATATTGGCTGGACTATACACTCCTGCTACGGCAGCAGAAGCACACGATGATGGTTCTTCTAGGACAATCGACAGTTCTCAGACTTGGTCGAACGATGGCACGCTCAACGGTAAAGTCACAATCATTGATGGTGGAGTACTAACCATAGACGGCTCGATTGATGTTGAGGCTGGAAGTGAAATTACGGTTGAGTCGGGTGGAAGCTTGTTGTTAAACGGTGACTTGAATGCAGCCGAATCGACGAATGAAGTCTACATGGAAGTTTATCAAAATACATTCCTTGAACCATATTTTGAGGGCCTCATTGATTCAGGAACCATGAGAATTAACATGGCAAAAGAATTCTTCACTTCAATGGAAGTTCACATTAACGTAACCGGTACAAACATTACATGGAACGGTGATAACTATGTTGACTTTGCTGTTGAGTTTGATGACGCACCGACAAATGTCAATTTTTCTGGTTTCTGGCAGTTCCCTGTTTGGATTGACTCTATACAAGCATTCGATAGTAACGGCGCGATTTATACCTTGGACGCCGATGAATGGAATCATAACAATGGCGTACTGAAAACCGAAGAAGGGGAACCATCATTTTCAATCACCGTTGCTGGAGAATTTAGTTCAAGTGGTGGCACAATATCTGGCGCTGACATCTCCTGTTTGGGTAGTTGCTCTATAACGAACAGTACCTTGCTGTGGAGCGCACCAATCAATGTTTATGACAATGCTCAGTTGACCGCAGAAACCAGCATAATCAACGGTAGCAGAAGTTACGAGGACATAATAGTCCATGACAGTGCAACAATCGTCTACAATACCGAAACTATGACTGGAACCGGTGGACCTACAGACATGTGGATTAGGCTTTTATCACAAAGAATAATTGAAACCAACCTAAAAGATGCGCCGGCAAGCGTCCATTTCGAAGGCTTGGGTTACTTAGCGAGTAATGGGGATTTAATGTTAGATGAAAATGGTACAATAAACCTAGGAGAAAGTAGCAACCCGACCGTCAGCAAATATCTGCGAATGGTAGAATGGGTAGATAGTTCTGGAACGCTTAGTCAGGAGGATGGATTGATAATGATTACCCTAAACGGAGGTTCATCAGTTTGGAACAGTGACTACTCTATTACCCTAGATCCTGCGCCAGCAACTCCAACATACGTTACAAACATCGAGTTACCATTTGTCGTCATTGACGAAGTCGCTCCGGAAGACACTCAAGGTATTGCAGATAGAGGCCTTGGCGTCATGCTGACTGTTTCAAACACTGGAAATGTCGACGTATCAACAAATATTCGCTGCTATGAAGGAGCAGATGAAGCAGACATGGCGACTATTTTTGTGACATTAAGCGCAGGACAGACCAAAGAAGTCCCTGCAGTTTGGTACGCCAATTCCTCTGGCGCTAAGTCGTTAAATTGTAAAGTCTCAATCCCATCATTCTTCGGTCAGTTGAGTGGTGATTTAGCATCACCAGATGGCACTGATTCGGAACTTGTTTCATTCAAGGAAGCCGAAGACAGGGAAGATGCCCCGCTAATTTTATACTCAGCCATTGTCATTGTTATCATTATTGCAACTGTATTGTTCACTAGAGCATCTGCAAACAAATTAAACGATGAAACGCAGAAGGATTATGAAAGAGAAGAAGTGTCTGACGCAATACAAAATACGGAAGACTGAGTGTGGTTATTGGCTTTGGTCCTTGATTTTGGATGACTAGATTACTCAACACTAGCATTGCTGAACACTCGCAAAACCACTACCCCGGAGATTATCAAGGCCATACCAATTATCGCAGCTGAGTCTATTTTTTGGTCGAAAAATATTATCGAAATTATTGCCAAGGTTGCGATACCAACACCTGACCATATGGCGTATGCAACCCCAACTGGAATTGAATCAAGCGTCAGGGATAAGAAATAAAATGCCAGGCAGTACCCTAATACAACAATTAATGACGGCCAGAGTTTGGTGAAACTCTCTGATGATTTTAGAAACGAGGTTGCTGTAACCTCAGATAATATTGCCAGCGTAAGGTATACCCACTTTGACAAGAGAACAACCTCAGCAAGTTGTCATTTCAGCATCTTGGGTTGAGTCGTCTTCGTTCCAATCTAATTCCCAACTATTACTTGATGTGTAAATTGTCTCAGTATCTCCGGGATAATACTGGTTGGTGACCTCGATCTCAAAAGTATAACAACCGCCCTCATCGTAAAAATCGTCTTTCTTGAGATACTCTGTGCTCTGGTCGTTTAATCCAGTACCAGGCATTCCGAGCCATCCATTAGCCTTCCCTGTTGTAGTTCCAGAATATGTGCTTGACCAAGATGCATCTAGACCGCTGACAGTAACCATTGGCATCACATATTTGGTCGAGGAGCCTCGCTTGATTGTCATCGTGAAAGTATAATCTGAAGTGACTGGGATTAATCCGAGATTTTCGAGGCTGTGACTTCCACCATCTTGGGCCCTCTCGTCAGGAGAAAACAATCCAACAATGGCGTCTATGGTTAAACCATCTGTATATGTATATGATTCAGTTTGACCTTCGTTAGTTCGTGTGCCTGTCTTTAGGACCTTGAAGATTCTAGTACCCGAATCAAGTACTTCTCTAGTGGTAAAATCTGGGTCGATATCAGAATTAATTATTTGGCCATCTGATGATTCTACCTGAATGCTGTATTCTTTCACCACATTGGCGGTATAGTCCAGCGAATTACCTTGGAAAATTGTCGATATAGGAACATCAAAACTAGCCCTATCGTTATTCATCGACTTAGAACCAGACCAAACCTGCTCTCCATCAACAAAAATTCTTGCGTCCGCATCAGAGAAACTTCCCCTGACTACAAAAGAAATTGTGTCTTCATTCTCATCGATGGAGATTTCTGTTACCGCCATAGAAGCATTGGTCGGCACGATCATGATTGCAGCATAAGGCCCGACTGCAATAATAAAAGCCAAGGCAATTGAGGCGCCGGTCTTTAGTGGTGATATTCCGCCTGTCATGCGTTGCGATTGTACAATCGAGCCAATACCCAAGGCTAGAACAACCAATACGACGATTAGACCAAAACCGCCACCTTGAAGCGAAAATATCGCACCCAAGACGATTATTACCCAGCCTGCTAGGTTAAGAATCATAGGAACATCTGGCCCGTCAGGGTTTGTTTGAACCGGTTTGCTAGCCTTAGCTTTTTGTGAGGTAGGATTAGCCTTGGTCAGTAATCCGTCTGCCGTGGATTTTTTGACTGGTTTGGGTTCTAGATTTACACTCTTTTCTTCGGGAGAAGAAGCAGTTTTTGCCTTATCAAGTAGTCCACTCATAGGTCTTCGCCGGGTATTAGGTCTACTGGTATAAGTTATGAACTAAACGCATACAAGCATCGTTTAGTCGAGGTTTGCGCAAGTGAGCTTCACAAACCGGGTGCAGATTCTCGCCATTCGTCTTCTTCATCATCGATGTTGATGAATCGGCGACCAGCGACGGCAGCGGCAAGCGCAATCATCGAGAGTGCTGGGATGATTTCGAAACCAGGCAGATAGATTCCCCTAACATAAACAGTAATCATTTGAGATTCAGTAATACATCCACCATTGTTGCAGGCGAACTCTGATTCAGCATAGAAATCTAGGACGTGATAAGCGTCGCTCCAACCTTGTGTCTTAGGTGTTCTAACTTTTACCTCAACGCTTGCGGGTGTCGGTGTTGCATCAACCTGCTTCTTGACTGCGGGCAGGGTTATGGTAAATCCTGATTCCTCTAGCGTCTTCCTGTATGTGTCAGTAACACCTACTTTCATGAAGTCGATTTGATTTCCTAGGTTATAGACCTTGAATTCAAAAATCTTGTCAGTCTTGGGCATTAACTGAACGAACGGTTCTGTTGCCTCAACTTGGACCAGAGAATACTGCATAACGTTAACGATCATGTTGTTGTTGGATGATGCGGAGTTTGCCGGTGGGAAACCATTGATCTCCTGCACTGTTGCAGAGACTGAAAGAGTTCTGGCATCCATGCGCATGTAAGGGGTTGCTCTTACTGAGATTTGGAAGTCTACTGAGTCACCTGCACCAACATACATGTCACCGGGTGCTGCGGTTGCTAGACCGTCGGCTTGGACGTTGATACTAATTTTTTCTTGGTATGCAGTCGGATTTGTTGCTGTGCATGTAGTAAATCCAGAGTATGTCGAGCCTGGTTTGACTTCAACGTTGATGTTTGAGGGAGCACAAGTAACTGAAATAGCCGCTGTTGGGGTTGGGTTCTGTGCAGCAGCGGGTGCTGCTACAGCAAGCATCGAAAATATATACAAAGTCAAAAGGAATGAAGCACGCTTTACGGTTGACACAGTCTCACCTAACATAACTCCGAGTTATGTGACCCTCATAACCATTTTGGGGATATGGTCAATAATCATCCAAAAAACGATGATTGATTTTGGTGGGCCCGAAGGGATTTGAACCCTTGACCGCCCGGTTATGAGCCGGGTGCTCTAACCAACTAAGCTACAGGCCCTTGACCAACCCTCAAGACGCTAAGTCATAAAATGTTCCAACTAACTAAACTGGGAAAGTGAAGACTGGCTGGGCTTGAGCCATTCTCTCACTGCTTGTTCTGCCTCATCACGAATAGCTTCGGGGACGAACACCATCGCTCTTTCGTTAGGTAAAGATAATGATCGTATCATTGCTGAATGCTCAGAAGCGTCGCGTCCATCCTCTAACATGATACCTTGTTGATACGGCATATATCCACGCTTAGAAATTCTAGCATAGAGGACGTGTATGGTTGGGTCAAATCCATGTTCCTCAACAAAACCCTCGAGACGTTGTTTAACTAATTCTACCATATTAACATCTAAGGTGTCTATTCTGAGGGACTTGTGGAAATCTCTCCTTGAAAGCAACTTACCAGCATACAATGAAAGTAATTCATCTTCATGTTTGGACCAGTCATCCAAGACAACTTTCACGTGAGAGTCGGTTAATTCAGCATATTGTGAGGGGTTGAGTGAATCATTCAACAACATGAATGACAACTTACTATCAAGGACCAATGCCCCATCCTGCGCTAGTTCCTTCGCCCTTGATAGCATACCAACAAGATAGTTTTGCGTCAGCATGTTGACCTTGTGAAAATAAACCTGATTGTACATATGATAGCGAGTTACTAAATATGCCTCAACCGCTGGTAAACCCCACGTTTTAACGTGAAAATGGCCGTCTTTACCGACACGCAGTGCTCGAAATACCCGGTCGATATCAAAGCCACCAATCTGCGCGCCAGTATTAGCTTGGTCCCTGACTAGATAATCCATCCTATCAACATCCAATTGTGACGAAACTATCTCTTTCATGAACGGTGGGATTGGCTTTCCAGCAAATTCAGATTCTTCATCCATAATGGCAAACAGTCTACCTAACCTTGCTTCGCCGAGTATATCTCTAACGACTATCCCTACTTCTGTTTCGGTTGATTCGAGAAGTAACCTTCCCCAATGCTCATGCGAATGGAAAGTCGCAAAAACTTTCGGCGTTTCCAACAAATGAGAATATGGTGGGTGTCCTATGTCATGCAGTAGTGCGGCTAATTGGACTAATTCTGCATCATCGTCATCAATCATTCCCGGTTGCACATCTTGAATTAGTTCAGTTAACTTCCTCGCTAGATGGTAGGCACCTAATGAATGAGAAAATCTATTGTGATTTGCGGCTGGAAAAACATACTCACAGGTAGACAGTTGCTGAATGGATCTCAGCCGTTGAAATTCTTTAGTATCGATAATTCGGGCGTGCTGAAACGGCACAAGTATGTCCTTGTGAATCTCATCTCTAATCACTCGCTCCCGCATTCCATCCCCGTAACTCCCTCGGATTAATGTTTAAAAAGGCCGCGCAAGATATGGTTATATCTTTCAAACATGACTAAATGTTGATTAGAATACCCAATAACATGGCGGATGTGCTCAAGAGCATAATGAACAAAATTACAGATGATGACCCTGCAACTAGAGGCCAGCAATTGTGGGTAATGTTTACGCTTGCGATTTTTCTTGTTGCCGTACTCAATTACTATGCTATGGTTAGAGAACCAGATATCGTTGAGATGAAAGATTTAATCGAATATAAAAACGAAGTCGTTAAGGTTGAAGGTGAAATTATTTCTTGGCGTGAAGACCCCTGGAATTCAGGCGATTGGGAAACGCATGTGATTGTTAGTGACGGTACTGCTGTTGTCGAAGCAAGGTGGAGTAGACCGGCAGAAATACCACCAATTGGCACAAACGTCGTAATTACTGGTAAGGTAATGGAATTTGAGGGGAATATCTACATGACTGCAGTTGGTTCTGGAGCCATGGAATGGGACGAGGAAGATTTGCCAGATATAGTGCGGTTGTCGATTTTAGATGTCGCTCTTGATCCAGAAAGTTACGTTGACGAAGTGATTACTTTGACTGGCTACATTGGCGAATCAATACCACCTGATGAGATGTTCGTCTCAGCTGATTTACGTGACCACCCGTCGTATGGAAATGCAGAACATCAAATAAAGCTAAACATCCGCTCAAAAGTTGGTAGTTGGATTGAGTCCTCATCAAAGATTCAGGTCACAGGGACTGTGTCCTACAATCAGCGGGACATGAATTGGGTCATGTCGGTTCAGGGTCCTGAGATACTTGTTGACCGAAACCATCCGGTAGAAGTAATCCGATTAAACTGGGGTGAAGAAGCAACTTGGAGTTACCAATCGGGAAATTTGATTAAAATTTCTGGATACATCACTATCGCTGATGAATGGCAACTACGTGGACCGGGTGGTATCTTCATTTGTTTGAAACCCAGTGAAGCCGACATACTAGAACACAGCAACAGTTCCCTGCACAATACGTTCAAAGAAGTTCAAGGTCGGTTAATGTGGTCAGAAGCAGATTCAAGTTGGTGCGTTGACTCAAGCGAGGGTACCCCTACTGGTAACCTGATTAATTCTGAAGATGTTATTGACTTAATGGCATTACTGTCTGGCGACCCAATTAGACTCATCGATGAACCCGATACCAGGTATACCATTAACGCCTTTGTTCGTTACGCCATCGAACCAAGCGTGCAGGATGTGAGCGGCTGGTTAGTTGACAAGATTGATTATCGAGGCCAGACTAAAATCTACGCTACCTTCCCAGCTCAAACCTCAACTCAATGGATTGAGGCTGGACAAGCCATAACCGCTAATGTTTCCGTCACTTGGGACGACACAAATATGGCCATTCGACTGCAAATCCATGATTATCAGTTGGGTGATGTACCTGAGCCAAAAAACCTCATTTGGGACGAGGGGGCATCACAATGGGGATATTCGCGCAACCAGGTAGTGAACATCCCCGGTATTGCTATGCAAGATGACGATGGTGATTGGTGGTTACAGAGAGACGGGACAAACCAAAGCATCAGATTATCCCCCAACAACAATTCCATAATCGGCACCGACAGCGTGCATTCTGGTTACTCACATACGTGGAACGGACGATTAATGGAAGTACAAGACCCTGAACTAGTCGCTACAGTATATCACCTGATTAATGCTGACGTAGTTGATACCGACAGTGATGGACTGTCAGATAATCTAGAGTCACTGTACGGCACCAATCCTTACAATGCTGACACTGATGGCGACGGACAAAACGATCGTGATGATAACGACACATACCCTGATTATTGAGGATTGACCATGTTGGAAGCCTATTTTCTTGACCTCGGTTGGTTACTTTTTGCCCTGTTTTTCGGGGTTGCTATGGGCTCGCTAACCGGACTTATTCCCGGCTTCCACGTTAACAATGTTGCATTAATACTGCTTGCGCTGTCGCCGGTATTTCTCAGTTGGGGCATACCTCTATCAGCCGTAGCAGCGATAATTGTCTCCACTGGAACGGTTCATACATTTCTCAACTACATACCTTCAGCGTTGCTAGGTGCGCCCGATGGTGATACTGCCCTATCCCTACTACCAGGTCACAGAATGTTACTCTCAGGAAATGCACCTCGTGGTGTCGCATGGTCCGCCCGAGGTTCTCAACTAGGATTATTTCTATCACTTCCGCTAATCATCGTGGCACGAATCGCTTTTGGCGACGAATTAGGCTGGTATGATTACCTAAGGAATATAATTTTCTTTTTGCTGTTGGGAATCTCATTTTTACTATTAGCCACCGAAACCACTCGATTGGACTGGCCAAAATGGATCCAACGCTTGTCGCTAAACAAATTAGCAACGGATTCTAGGCTCGCCGGGTTTTTGGCCGCAACCGGATTTTTCTTATTATCAGGATTTTACGGGTGGGCGGTATTCAGCCTCCCCGCCCGTTCACCGGTAGGAATTCCAGATGCTAGTCTACTTCTACCCAGCCTAGCAGGGCTGTTTGGAATTGCTAACCTGTTAGACATATATGCCACAACATCACACATTCCTCCCCAGAACGAAGATTGGACATTACCTCCTGCCAAGCCCCTAATTGTTCCCTGTTTTTGGTCCGGTGTCGCAGGAGCGTCAATGGGAGTGTTGCCGGGCATGACTGCCTCACAAGCCACTGTGTTGGTGATGGGTGGCAGAAACGTTGCAGCAAAAGTGCAAGGGAAGGAAGGCTATGGTATGGATTGGGAAACTCGCAGACTCACCGAGATGACTGATGAGGAACTTCTAGAAATTGCGCTATCCGAAGCCGAGGGTGGTGTCGAGGGACCACAAACAAAACAAGATTTGGAAGTGATTGCCATTTTGTCGGCAGTGAACACTGCGGTTACAGTGATGGTTCTCGGCTTCTTATACATAATCGGAAGGTCACGTTCTGGCGCCACACTCGCTCTCAAAATGATGTATCCTATTGATACCTGGTCTTCAGCAGAACCGACCGCTGATTTTGTTCGCTTGGTTGCCGTCACCGTGGCAGCAGGTCTAATGGCTATGCCGATTATGCGTGTCGTCGGCAAAGGTATGTTACGACTTCACGCAGCAATTCCACTGCAACAAATGGTGATGGGGGTCATTATTTTCGTTAGTGCATTAGTATGGTTCACGACCGGTTTCATCGGCATTGGTGTGCTTATAATCGGTACGATACTTGGACTAATTCCTCCGAGGGTTGGGATTCGTCGAAGTCACGGCATGGGAATTATAATTGTACCAATTATGATATACACATTTTCACAAGCCCAGGATGCCTTCGGTTTCCTATGATATCAAAAATAACTTATGACAAACAGTACCAGAATACCATGGAGAGGAGTGAATGATACCGAGAAAATACCCTATTATTTTGATTGCTATTATGTTAAGTTCCTATGTCGCCCCGGTATTGGATAATACTACTCTGGCCAATGACAATAGCGCAACAATGGTTTCCAGTCGGTCAACTGGATGTTCTGGTGACGTTTGCATCACTGAGGTATTAGTAAATGCCTTTGGTGCGGAAACTGGCGCAGTCGGCCCAGCAGATTGGACCACCGGTGAATGGGTTGAGATTTACAATGCTGGAACATCAACTGTTGACCTATCAACTTGGTCCTTGGAAGACCATTACAGCAGACCGCTTAGTATGACTACGAATCATGTTGTATACCCCACAGCTGCTAGCAGCCTGAACGTCAATCCAGGTGACTATATTGTGTTGGCACGTAACGGCGATGGCGGTTCATGTGGTTTTTGCCTTAAAAATTCCAACGGCATGGTTAATTTGACAGACCCCACTGGCAGTATTGTCCACACAATTACCTGGACCTCATCACCCACAGAAGGTACATCCTTGATTGAAGACCCGAACAATCCAACAGCCGATTGGATTGAGTCACCCACATTGTCACCTGGTGAGGCGAATCAAGGTGGCACTGCTGTTGGTCCAGTGTATTTTCCTGGCGACCTCATAGTCAATGAGGTAATGGCTGATGCATTTCCAAGTTTTGACAACGCAACTTATCCCGGCGGTGAGTGGGTTGAGGTACTTAACCAAGGCAACACGGAAATCGATTTGACTGGCTATTACTTATCTGATGCTGCCGGCAACATCATTGAATTTGACCAAGATCACTTAATCGGTTTTTCGGACGAGGCCAGTTCTATGATGATTGATGCTGGTTCGACAAGAATTGTGGCAGTTAACGGTTCTACCAATAGCGGTGTGCTGAATAATGCTGTGGAAAAACTACGAATTCATTGGCCTAACGGGACCATTGCAGATGAGGTAAATTGGACAACAAATGAACCCGGATTTTCACTTTCAAGGATTACGGGAGATGATGGGATGTACATCTCTGCTTATCCAACCATCAATGTAACCAACATAGCAAGAATGGAAAATCTACCAACCATGAGCGCCAATGTTTTCATCACAGAGTATCTTTCCTCAACTAATTCAACTGGAAACTTCCCTAATGGCAAATGGATTGAGATAGTCAATAACGGAACCAGCATGATCGACGTTGCCGGTTGGACAATAACTAACGGCAAAGGAGACGTTTTGTTCCTAGACCCTGGTTCTATGGTGTTTAATCAGACCCACACTGGAATTACTGAAGTCAACAGCGGAGAGCGTCGGTTAATTGGCATGTCTAATAGTTTTGATTTACATGATTATTACGAGCACCTCGTACTGAAAGATAACGCTGGCGTTACGATTGATTCAGCGTGGCATAGTAACTACTTTGGAGATAATGTTTCAATGGTGAGGAATTATGACTCGCTGGGCTCTGCTTGGATTCCGTCGAACTGGCTTACACCTGGCGAACCCGAACCCGGCACTGAACCATACATGACTTATGATGTCCAGTTCACTGAAATCCTGCCAGATAGTGTTGGGTCTGATACCCAATCATGGCCTTTGGGCGAATGGCTTGAATTGTTTAACAACGACACCGAACCAGTCGACTTAACAGGATGGAAACTCAAAGCCTCGAATAGCCGTAGTTTTACCATTGGTGCGTACAATCTTCCGCTGCAATTAGACGCAATAATCCAGCCGGGTAATGTTGCGCTTGTTGCCCTTAATGGAACAAACTCATTTTACCTTAAACAGACCACCGACATCATTACCCTTACAGATGCGAACTCCGGAATTGTCGATACTGTAGGATGGAACCATTCATCGGAGAACATGTCTTTGATTCCCCCGGGCACAAGTCACTCAGGATACACAACTGCCACACCTTCAGGCATCACTGGGTGGGTCGAACCAGCGTGGCCAACTCCGGGACAAATAAATCCGGTTTGGCCGGAATATACCGGTTCAGATGATGTGATCGTCACTGAGTATGTCGGTTGGTGCGATAATGATGACACTAACTACAATGATTGGATTGAGTTGTATAACAATGGAACTACTCCTGTCGACCTAGTAAGATGGCGAGTCGACACGGATAATAAGCGATTTTTTATTACCAAACTCGCTGAGTTAAATCTATCAAATAACTACGATATCAGGGACAACCATTCCCTGAGTACGGTGCTGAACCCTGGTGAATATACGTTAATCAGCCTGCCGCGTTCTGTGCTTATGCCAATCGATCAACTAAGTCTCTTCGACCCAGATGGAAACTTGGTTTCCTCTGCCGATAGTCATGGTGAGGGATTGACTCCCAACAGTTGTGAATCTTGGATTTCTGACGACGGTGTTAACTGGTTTGTCGGTGCTTACCCAACCCCGGGTGAAGCCAACATACAGGCCACCGATTTTGCGACGGCTCAAGACATCATCATAACTAGAGTATCTCCATATTCAAACGAATTTATCCAAATAAAAAATATCGGCTTGAAAGATGCATTTCTCAATGGATGGACTATCAATATCAATGATGGAACATTGTATGAATGTACAATTATCAGTAGTACATTTTTCCCGCCAAGTAGTAATATTGTGCTGGCCGATGACCGTGACATAACCGATAGTGATGGAATGGCAGAATTAATCGCCCAAGATACAAGCTTACTGCTAGAAGACGCACCGAGTTACCTAAATTTTGGTGATATTGGGTGCTCTGGCTTATACCTACCAGATTCTGGTGTTGCGATATCGCTTAAAGATTCCAACGGCGAACTTTCTGACACTTTTGTTTATGATAGTGGTCCAGCAAGTCAGTCTGGTTGGGCCAGTGAGGCTGTGTCAATCCCATCTTCGAGTGTATCGAGCGACGAATTTGTCTATGTGCGTGGTGATGGATGCGAATTCCTACCAGATACTAACACCGCCATGGATTGGCAATATCAATGGTCAATAACAGGCGCCATCGGGACTATTTGTCTACAGTCTGAGTTTGCCGAAGCCGAAGCTTTGGTGGTGCCTATAATTGGCCCAGACCACGGTTTGCTCGAACTCAAACAATTTATCGACGAGAGTCAAACTAGTCTTAGAATACAACTATATCAATTACAAGATTCATACTTAGTCCAAGCGCTTCTCGATGCTCTGAACAGAGGGGTAACGGTAGAATTAATGTTAGACCCCGGGTGCTACAACTGCAACATCTGGTCGCAAACCGACCTGCAATACAAAAATGATTTCGCTTTCGTATTAATTGCCGCTGGAGCAACTGTGTATGAGTTCAATACTAATGGCAATGAACCTTACTTGTATCTACATAGTAAGGTAGTGGTAAGAGATTCTAGCAGCATATGGATTTCCTCGGGTAATTGGAAGTCTTCCTCAGTACCAGCACCTAATATACGTGGTAACGTAGAATGGAGCATAATAATAGAGAATACCGAACTTGCTTTGATGGTTGACCAGCAATTCAGCCTAGACATACATTGGGCGGAACTGATGTCACTGAATGACTATGATGAATATGTCTTTTACTCTCCTGACACCATTGGTGGGGGTGGAGTACAATCTACAGTGCAAGCCAGTATCGCTGGAGAACTACTGACATGTCCGGAAAACTGTGTTACTAAAATTACAGACTTTATTCGCTCAGCTGATAGCGAAGTATTACTCTCACAGCAGACTTTAGATATCGATTGGTCATATGGTTGGGGTGACGAAAACCCAATAATTTCCGCACTCCACGAGGTTGCCAGTAATGGTGTTGCGGTCCATTTGATTATCAATGGTGCATACCTCGATGATGACGATCAAGAAGTTGTTGATTTGTTTAATGAGGTGTGGAATGGGACGGAGGGACTTGACACCTCTGCTATCGTGATGAGTGAGGATGATGATGTCTCAAAACTGCACAATAAAGGAATTATCGTGGATGGTGAGAGCGTGCTTGTGTCTTCGATAAATATGGGCAGTTCAGCAATGAACCGCAATCGAGAGATGGGAGTAATCATACATTCACCACTGATTAGTGGATATTACCTAGACGCTTGGCACGAGGATTGGAACCGGCTGGATAATGTCACAGACTCAGACCAGGATTCACTGACCGACAAATGGGAAGTCGCTAATGGGCTCAATAGAACCAAGCGGATAATGCCATCCGGCATTACAGAAGATATGTACGACTCCGATGGTGATGGAGTCAATAACACAGATGAGGAAAAACAAGGTGGCCACCCGTTACTTGCTGATACAGATGGCGATTGCGCCATTGACTCAATTGAGATTGCTTGGGCGCAGCGCAGCGCTATGGACGTAAATGTTGCTAATATCGCAATCTACGACGCGCTCAATTTAGCCGATGCTGACGGCGACGGGCTCAAAGACACCGACGTGTTTGGCTGTGACCTAGCATCTGAGGAGGATGTGGTTGAGCCTGTTGACAATCAAACAACCGACCCAGATGCGGATGATGATGCAGATGGGATTGTCAATCAGTACGATTTATGTCCGGATACTGCGCCAGGCGGACTTACAGATTTAGACGGGTGTTCTAGTGATCAACTAACCGAAAAAGCCGATGCAAGTGATGGTGAAAAAGATACCACTGGTTCTAACACCATGCTCATTGTTATGCTCATTGCCGCAATTTTTACCGCAGGCGCATTCTTGATACTCAAACAACTTGAGAACAAAGCAGTCGACGCCAAAGACTTAGTTAGTATCGAAGAGCAAGAAATGATGCTTATGGATGATTTTGAATCTACGAACGCTGAGGAATGGTCAATGCCCGTACTGGACGGCAGCGCTGATACTGGTAAACCTACACCATCAATTTCAAATGAAGATTTAGCCAAATTCCCTGGATGGGGTGAAGACGTTGTACGACGATACCTAGACAGTGGATGGACCATAGAGCAACTCTCTGCATATTATCAAGAACAGTTACAAGACAACCAATAATATCGCAAGATTGACAAAGGACTTTGTCTTAGCGTGGATGATAATGATGCGCTATACTACGAGTAACCCTGTCATGACGCAAAACTTTTGGTCGAATATTCAAGGTCAGAATACCATGACTTTCCAAGGCACAATTGGAAAGCTAGCCTACCTACTTGGAGTAGTGACACTGGTTGGATTGGCTTCTGCATATGTTGCTTTAGACGCCTTGGCCGCAGGCAATACAGGAGTTATCAACGGGATGACATGGGGTGGCTTATTCGGCGGAATTCTTGTCGCCGTCATATTGATGCTGATGAGGCCTGAAAACCCTGCAGCACTTATGACCATCTACGCCGTCATGCAAGGCATGTTTGTTGGTTCAGTATCATTGTTATTTGAGATATTTTACACTGGTATCATAATTCAAGCAGCCTTTGGAACATTGTTCATAACTGGCAGTATGTTGTTCATCTATTCTTCGAGAATAATTCGCCCAACGCCAACGTTCAACAAGGTAATTGGTAGTTTGGTATTCTCGATAATGATGCTTTACATGGTTTCGATTGTATTCTACTTCTTCACCCCGTTCCAAATACCGTTCCTACACTCCTCTGGGCCAATAGGCATTGGAATAACGGTGTTCATTCTCTGTATCGCAGCACTTAGTTTAATCTCAGACTTTGGCTTTATCGAGTCTGGAGTGAAGTGGAACGCGCCAAAGAACGCTGAATGGTGGGGCGCATTTGGGGTACTCGTTACAATCATCTGGATATACATCGAAATGATTAGACTCCTGTCAAAAATTCGTGACTAAGTAATTCCTGCTCTACAGCCATAAACCAGCGCAGAATTGATACGCTAATGGTGGCAGCACGCAACCATGAGTCGCAGCATTCCGATAGTTGATTTTGCTGATTTTACCTCAGGTAATAAACAGCGGCAGGAGAAGTTTGTCCAGTCTGTTGGGGACTCACTCAAAGACATCGGTTTTTTCGCTTTGAAAAACCACGGTATCCCACTTGCACTGATTAAGGAGTCATATGACAAAGGGGATGCGTTTTTTGGTCTCTCCGAAGCACAAAAGATGAATTATGCTCGACGTGAAATTTCCCACCAACGCGGCTATACCGCATTTGGCGTCGAGCACGCTAAGGATAATCCAGCGCCAGATTTGAAGGAGTTTTGGCAAACTGGACGTACTCACAAACCTAATGAAAATCCGTCATATCCTGCCAATATTTGGCCTGATGATGTGATTCCTGAATTTAGGAAAATTATTGATGATCTCTACAACAAAATGGAAAGTCTGTCCTGCGATTTGCTATCTGCTTGTAGCCTTTATCTTGGTAAACCTGCAGATTGGTTGGTTGAAATGACCAACGATGGCAATACCATCATGCGCATCATTCACTATCCGCCATTGGGTGATAGTGTGCCTAAGGGAGCTGTGAGGTCGGCTGCCCATGAGGATATCAATTTCATTACACTGTTAGTTACCGCCACTGCAGACGGCCTGGAAGTTATGGACCATGATGGAACTTGGATTAAAGTCGAGGGTGATGAGCGTTACATAATCGTTGATTCTGGTGATATGATTCAAAACCTGACTAATGGCTTATTCAAGTCAACAACCCATCGTGTAGTTAACCCTTCAGCAAATTCAGTGAGGCGTTTTTCCATGCCAATGTTCGTTCACCCCCGCAACTCTATTGATTTGACACCAAGGCCTGAATTCATTGCAATTACTAGCGGAAGTCCTGATTATCAGTCAATATCTGCAGGAGAATATTTGCATCAGCGCCTTGTAGAAATAGGATTGGCTGAAGATTAGGCTGATAGTATGAACTCTGACGACGTTGAGATATTGGTCAGTCAAGTCACTAATTCAACTAAAATGGATGCAAATCTGCTTCAGCAATTCATCGAATCAGTGGCATCTCACAAAATTGAATTGGGAGCCGTAGAAAAGTGGCTAAGAGCAGTGCATGCCAACGGCATAAGTGTTGAGGAAACCAGCCAACTGACCAAAGGTATGATGCACTCGGGAGAGGTAATTTCATGGCTAGATAATTCTTTGGTAGTTGACAAACATAGTACCGGTGGAGTTGGTGATAAAATGTCGCTGATGCTGGCACCAATTCTGGCAGCCTGTGGTTTGAAGGTACCAATGCTGGCGGGCAGAGGATTGGGTCACACTGGCGGTACAATTGATAAATTGGAATCGATACCTGGATTCAACTGTTCACTCAGCCCGGTTGAAATGAAAAAACAGGTTGAAGAAATCAGTTGCTGTATTGCAGCTCAAAATGATGCGATAGCCCCAGCTGACGGTTTGCTATACGCTATTCGCGATGTAACCGACACAATTGATAGTCTCCCATTGATCACCGCTTCGATCATATCCAAGAAGGCTGCTGAAGGACTTGGTGCCTTAGTTCTAGATGTCAAGTGTGGCGCAGCCGCCTTTATGCAACGCCAATCAGATGCCGAAGACTTAGCAAAATCAATGGTTGGGGCTGCGAAACGACTTGGAATCAATACTGTAGCACAAATTACTCAAATGGATTATCCAATCGGGCGTTTTGTTGGTAATAGCTTAGAGGTGCTTGGTTCAATCAAAGTCTTGCAAAATAACGGCTCAGCTGACACACTAGAGATTGTCAGTTTCCAATGCCAAGAACTTCTAGTCATGACCAAACTTGCTGATTCTCCCGAGTTGGCTAGGGAAATGATTAGCGGTGTGCTTGCTGACGGAACTGCGCTCGAAAAATTCAAACAAATGTGTGTTTATCAAGGAGTTAGACCAGATATTGCTCAGCAACTGGTTCAAGAGCCAGAGATTGTACTGCCTCAGAGTGCTATGGTTACCGAGATAAAGTCTGAAGAATCTGGCTATGTCAGTGAAATTGATGCAATGGCGTTGGCAGTAATTGCGCGCCGTCACGGCGCCGGTCGATTCGCCATAGATGACTCTATAATCCCGGAAATCGGTTTTGAAATATTGCCAAACAGGGGCGATTACATCTCAGAGGGAGAAGTTTGGCTGGCGTTTCACCACAATGATGATATCGATGAGGATACAATGATTGAACTCAATCAGGCCATCCATCTGTCGGGTAAACCAATCCAACAAACTGGTCGGCTAATCAGTAAAATATCCTGACAGAAAATCTCCGAATTGCTCATAAAGGAGAGGTTGTTCGCAAGCGTTGCCGATTTAGCTTAGTTGGTGGAGCGTGGGACTGTTAATCCCAAGGTCATGGGTTCGAGCCCCATAATCGGCGCCACATTTCAAGCACATTGACTAGCGTTTATGCAATCCTTACTTCTGATATTTTGTACCAAACAGGTATTTTTGCAGGAATGAATTATTTGCTAACCCGTCAAAAAATGAAAAAATAACATTGTCAAATAATTTGATGGCAACATAGCATCCTAAAAGAATTAAACCAAATTCGATTAATTCATCTGGCCCTACCATCAAAGAAATTACCGCAGTCAACACACAAGCGATACTGATATCCTGAATGAGGACAATAAGTGTCCAAGCCCGCCGCCTTCTGTTACGTTCCACTGTTAGAGTGATGGTTGGGCACGTAAATTAATCATTTGTTACGCAAATAGTCCTCTCCATACCAGGCCCATTGTTCCATTGTCCAGCCTGCTGGCAGGCCATCCTCCGGAAGCGGCGGACCTTGAGGCACTGATTGAATCGGCGGTGCAAGGTCAACTGCTGGGATGACCTGTTGACTGGGCATCGCCTGTGTCAACATGGAATTCATGACATAATCATCAGCTACCACTAGGCTACCATCAGATTTAGGTTTTCTACCAGTCACAAACAAGAATATTACCACGAGAGCGACAATGATTACGCCTGAAATTATTGCGATTGTCAGAATACTTGACGAATCATCCGCAGCAGGGATCACCGTTCTAGTAGCGTCTTGTGGATATGCATCAAGGTTGTCTCCAACACCGTCACCGTCGGTGTCAAGTGTTTCAGTTGCGTCGAGTGGGAAGGCATCTAATTGATCGTCTAAGCCATCACCATCAGAATCCAAACAGCCAAATCGTTGAATTGTTGAATTCCCAAATACGGTTGGACATGAGTCGGGTTGAATTCCGTCTTGGGCGTCACCATAACCGTCACCATCTTGGTCTACCCATTGGGAATTATCGTTAATGAAGGCGTCAGCTGCGTCCGACCAGCCATCACCATCGCTGTCTCGACAACCAAACACATCCGCTGTCGAAGTTCCCGGAACTGTCGGACATGAATCTGGTTGATTGCCAACTGCATTATCTCCAAAGCCATCGCCGTCACCGTCAAAGTTCTGTGTCGCATCTTCCGGGAAGGCGTCAGCGCCGAGGTTGGTAGACCAAATCCCGTCAGGGTTTGAGTAACCGTCACCGTCACTATCCAAGCAACCCAGCCGATCTTTGGTTGAGTTGCCGTAAAGCGTTGGGCAATAATCACCATCAGTTCCGCGTAATTCATCACCAAACCCATCATTATCGGTGTCTGCCCATTGACTGGTATCGAGCGGGAAGACATCTGTTGAATCAGAATAGCCATCGTAATCTGTATCCAAACAGCCGACTAAATCCTCGGAGCTTGAGCCGGATTGCAAAGGACAATCATCGCTGGCATCTGGGTAACCATCGTTGTCATCATCACTGTCTTCTGTTGCGTCTTCACAACCATCAGCGTCATTATCTGTTTGAGAAGTGGAGACAAAACCTAGTGTAGACAGCGGACATAAATCAACTGACATGGTGGAAATTTGACAATTTTCATTAAAATTACCAGCATCACAGATTCCATCATTATCGTCATCTAAATCTTCAGTTTCATCTCGACAACCGTCTGCGTCCAAATCTGTCCGTGACCTGGACGACCAGCCCGTTTCCCCAACTGGACACAAATCAGCGGAGTCAGTTATCCCATCATTGTCATCGTCGTCATCCTCCATGTTGTCAACGCAACCATCTAAATCATGATCTATTGCTTGATACGAAGTCCAGCCTTTTTGTCCAGTTGGACAATTATCATTAATATCCAGAATTGTGTCGTTATCATCATCATCGTCACATGCATCACCAAAACTGTCGCCGTCATAATCAGCCTGTAATGGGTTAGCAGTAAACGGACAATTATCATCATCATCCATAACACCATCAGCATCAATATCGAAATATGGATCCATACGAATTACCTGATCTCGACCGTTGTCGACATAGTAGAGGTGGCCGTCAGGACCAATCTCCAAGCCCATTATGAAAACCGCACTGGTCTGTACAGTATCTATGACAGTACCCATTTTGCCATCTTCTGAAAGCGTATACGCTGTTATTTGTCCGTTACCATTCTCGGAAACAAACAACGTGTCACCTTCGAGGGCAATACCAGAGGGTCGATTTAATCCGGTATCTATGACTCCCCATTCCACTCCAGTAATCCTGGCATATTCTGCAAGGTCTTCCTTTT
>MDTC01034084.1_pt1 | contig 21766 bp, 21 predicted proteins | sample 811181 | NCBI WGS metagenome assembly MDTC01 (sample SAMN05326644, study PRJNA326480) | marine metagenome | isolation source: seawater | place: Pacific Ocean: North | collected 2011 | reverse complement strand
TAGTGAATTCATATTGGTTGCTGCTACTTTAATGCGAATTAAGGCGAAGACCTTGTTGCCAAGAAAAGAATTAGATGCTGACGGGAATGAAATTGACCCGAGAGAGGAGCTTATTCAACGACTTATTGAATATAAACAGTTTAAAGACGTAACAGCTGCTTTGCGTGATATGGAGGCTGACCGCTTGTTAAGAAACAAACGAGGTAATACTCAAGCTGAGCTTAAACGAATTGCAGACTTGTATTCCACTGAAGCAGAATTAGAGAATCTAGAATTGTATCAATTGATGAAAGCTTTCAAACGAGTTATTAATCGAATGGAAGAAAGAGAAAGCCGACCGGTTCATACAATAGTCAAATACCACTTCACGATCAAAGACCAGAAATCATATCTCTTGACTTGTTTAAAGAAAAAAGAAAAAATTGCCTTCGAAGATGCTTTTGCTCAATTGGACAATCGCGTGCATGCCGTCTTTACATTTTTAGCGTTGTTAGAATTAATTCAAGAAAAATTTTTAAAAATTAGTTTAGGTATGGGTAAAAATAATTTTTGGATGAGTAGAGGCTGAGACTAAATGTCTTTAAAAGTAACATAAGAATTAGCTTGTGCCGTGCTGGTCAACACCAAATCATTTACATTAACATTTTTAGGTAAATTAGCTACATAGTATATCGCATCTGCAACGTCTGCTGCATAAAGCGGAACAAACCCCTGATATACTGATTTAGCTTTATCCCCATCCCCTTTAAATCTAACTTTGGAAAATTCAGTCTCTACCATTCCGGGAGATACACTGCTAACTTTGATTCCAAAGGGCAGCAAATCTAGTCGCATACCTTTGGTAATAGCATCCACTGCATGCTTGCTGGCGCAATATACATGCCCGCCAGGATAAACCTCTTTAGCAGCTGTGCTGCTTAGGTTAATAATATGGCCACTTTTCATTTTTTTCATACCATTCATCACCCAATTTGAAACATACAACAAACCTTTAACATTGGTATCTATCATAACTTCAAAATCCTGAATATCTGATTCATGAATTGGGCCCTTACCCAGAGCAAGTCCAGCATTATTGATCAAAATATCAATATTTCTCCATTGGGCATTTAAGCCTTCAAGCGCTTTATGCACCATTACTTTATCCTGAATATCGAAATTTAAAACACATACCTTAATGTTGTATTTATCTTCTAGCTTTTTCTTCAAATCCTCCAATCTTGATAGCCTTCGCCCTGTCACTATCAAGTCATAACCTTCGCTTGCAAACCTCTCCGAGCATGCACAGCCGATTCCAGAACTTGCCCCTGTTATTAATACAATCATTTTGTTTTTTTATAAAGTTAAAAAAGTAAGGGGAAAAATATTACTCTACCTCCAACTAAAGCTTTCAAAAAGATGAAGCATATCTTCTCGAACTAAATCCAAAGCTGGTTGGATGCTATCTTGATTAGGAGAACTATTAAAGTATACCGCACCGCGCAAATAATGATGCTCATAATCCGTCATGTAAAATTGAATATTATTAGCAGCATCCCCTCCAATATTTGTCATCAAGCCTTGAACCCCTTGCGGGTTATCTATTTCATACTCATCAATAAAATCTGCCTTTTTGGAATGCGTGTAAGCCAGCTCATAAGAATCCTCCATAACTTTATCTAGGCTAATATCGACTCCTATATGTTTATATGAAAAATGGACCTTAGCATTTAGTGCAGGGTAATTCATATTTAGCCAACAATTAGAAAGTAAGGATTCACCAAAGAAAAAAGTATCCTTTACAATATTGGTGTAATTAGGATATTCAAAGGTATAGGGGCAATCCGATTCAAAGGACGAATAGTGGGTGAATTCTGGTAACTCAATACGCGGATAGGCAAGCGGTTTAGGGATAAAACTTTGTTGTTCACACCCCGCAATTAAGCCTGATAAAACTATTAAAATAGCTATTCTATGCATTCTCTGTAATCAATTTAACTCGTCCTACTCGGTTCTTCTCCATCGTTAAAACGGTAAAGACATATTTTTTATAGGTAAACACTGATTCTTTCTTAGGAAGCTCACCAGCCAACTCCAATATAAGCCCTGCTAATGTGCCATTTTCAGCCATAAATTCTTCAAACTCATCTTCCTCTATACCCAAGGCCTCGCACATATCTATCAAAGTGATCTTCGCATCGAATACAAAACTATTTTTATTTATTTTCTTGTAAGACTGTTCAAAACTTTCATCAAATTCATCCCTAATCTCACCTAAAACTTCCTCCAGTATATCCTCTAAAGTAACCAAGCCTTTCGTTCCCCCATATTCGTCAACTACAATAGCTTGGTGCTTTCTATTTGCTTGTATTTCCCTTAACAAATCATCAATTTTTTTTGCTTCAGGTACAAAAAATGGTTCTCTAATCAACTCCTGCCAATGATAGCTGTCCCCCTTATCAAGATGCTCCAATAAATCTTTTAAATAAAGTACCCCTTCTATCTTATCTATAGATTCCTCATAAACAGGCAATCGAGAGTATCCCGACTCCCTGACCAAGTCTAAAATTTCTCCGAAAGAATAGGTGCTTTGAACTGCAATAATATCTAAACGTGGGGTCATAATTTGTTTCACATTGGTATTTCCAAAATGTACAATTCCCTTTAGAATTTCAACATCTTCTTGTGTACTTCCATCAGTCGTGCTTAAATCAATCGCTTTTTCAATCTGATCCAAATCTATCTCGTGATTTAAATTCTCAAATCGCCTTTCTATAATCAAGCCAGTTTTCACTAATAACCATCCTAAAGGATAGGTGATAACACGCAATAATTTAAAGAATCTTGCTGTCGTTCTTGCCAAGAACAAATTATTCTGATTAGCAAAAACTTTTGGTGAGACCTCTCCAAAAAACACTAAAACTGGAGTAAGTACCGCTGCATTTATAACTGCAATCACTTGAATACTGCTGTCTGGAAGCAGCTGATTCATTAAAAAATTGAACAATATTATAATCGATACATTAATGAAGTTATTAGAGATAAGTATCGTGGCCAATAGCATTCGAGGTCTTTCGAGTAAATTTCTTACCCTGAAATCTGCCTTATCCTCACTTTCCTTCAAATCTTGAATTTGGCCCGGAGTAATTGAAAAAAAGGCAACTTCCGATCCAGAAATAAGTGCAGAAAAAGCAAGTAATGTAATAAGCGCAAAAACAATAAGTAAATGATAATAACTTGCATTAACTGCAAGCATAATAGCCATCCATATGATTAAACTAAAGGGTTCCGAGGGAGGGACGCTATCACTTTCCACAAAAGAAGATTTGGTTAATTAATTTAAAAGGGTAAATCATCAGATTCATTTTCTACTTTTGGCGTATTAGAATCTTGAGTATTGTTTGGCTTACTGATTGGCTCTGGGGCCTTATTGAAACTTTGTGCTTCCCCAGAATTATTTGAAGAAGACTCTCTTTTTTCAAGCATTTTAAAAGAATCTACAACCACTTCGGTCGTATATCTTTTATTGCCATCCTTGTCATCCCAGCTGCGCGTTCTTAATTTACCTTCAACATATAACAGATGGCCCTTCTTCAGATATTTCTCCGCAACATCGACCAAGCCCTTTCTCCAAATGGCCAAATTATGCCATTCCGTCTGCTCAACTCTTTGTCCTTCTTTATCGGTATAGCTCTCGCTAGTCGCTATTGTAAAATTGCAAACAGATGAATTATTATCAAAATGTCGTACTTCAGGATCTTTTCCTAATCTCCCAACTAGGGTAACTTTATTAATCATAGTTTCAAAAATATCTTAATCTAAAATTAGACTTTTACCTTGTAAATACAAAATAAAAATTTTCGGAAGTGCAAACTTAGTTAAATTTCGAGTATATGTATAGTTTAGTCGATCATTAAATGGATGGGGTAGCGCTATCTTGACAAAAATAATATGAATTTTTTGATGACTCAATTGTTGTTTAAATAAAGGGCTATGGGCCAAGTAATTGATGTCGTTTTCTTGAAATGTAAGCCATAATGCTCTTTCAATTTGAGTGGAAAGATTCGTCTCATAGCTTTTTACTTCCTGCAACGGTAGCTGATATAAGCCTTGCCAAATATCTTTATCTGTTCTTTGTTCAATTGCTAGACCCTTTTCATTTTCAATATGAAAGGCAAAGAAATACCTCGATCTAGATTGAACTCTATTTTTCCTTACCGGAAGCGATGACACCCTGTATTCATTGTATGCAAGGCAATTTAGTGCTAAAGGGCAAACTTCACAACTTGGTTTTTTTGGTTTACAAACCGTTGCACCGAAATCCATTATTGCCTGGTTAAATTTGTCTGGGTTTTCTTTATCCAGTAGCTCATTTGCTTTATTTTCAAAAATCTTTCTTCCTTTACCCGTATCAAAGGGTGTATCAATACCTAAATATCGCGACAGAACACGTATCACATTGCCATCTACCACAGCCACAGGTTCTTTATAAACAAATGATGCAATTGCAGCAGCGGTATACCTTCCCACTCCTTTGAGCTTTAACAATTCGATAAATGATTGAGGAAACTGCCCCTTATAATTTTTAACAATATCCTTTGCTGTAAAGTGTAGATTTCGAGCCCGTGAATAGTACCCTAACCCTTGCCACAGCCTTAATACCTCATCCTCACTTGCGGAGGCCAAATCGTTAATTGTGGGGAAGTTTCTGAGAAAATCGTGGTAATATTTCGTCCCTTGCTCGACTCTCGTTTGTTGCAATATAATCTCTGAAAGCCAAACCTTATAAGGATCTTTTACCCCTTTCCAAGGCATTAGCCTTTTGTTTACCAATTGGTGCCAAGTCAATAATGCACCTTTAAAAATTGATTTTTCATTTTTCATTTATTGTTAAAGCCTTTATTTTGGAACAATTCCGACAGTAAATTATGTAACAATTCCCGTTTTTATATTATATTGGAGGAGTATTACTGTTTTAGAAGGAAAAATCATACACTTAATTTCTTTTGGTTTGTGATTTCTTCATTCACTTAAACAAACCTAAACCCAAAACTAATACCCATGAGAAAAGCTGATTTAGTAAACAAAATATCAGATAAAACTGGTGTCCCAAAAGTAGATACTTTAGTGGTAATCGAAAGCATGATCAAGGAAATTAAAGATTCTTTAAAAACTGGTGAAAATGTTTATCTAAGAGGATTTGGCAGTTTCATCGTAAAAACCCGTGCTGAAAAAATCGGAAGAAACATCAAGAAAAACACCGCTATTGTTATTCCTGCACACAATATACCCGCCTTCAAACCAGCTAAAATATTTGTTGAGTCTGTGAAAAAAGGCAATAAAGTATAATTTAAATTTCATATGCACAAAGGGCCTATTTGGGCAATAATTATTAGTATTATTGCCATTGTCAGTATTTATTTTTTCACTGATATAAAAGAAAATCGAGATATTCAAGCTACAAATAAGGTCATTGGTTCCAGCAATAATGAAACCATCTCCCTGTTTCTAGATTCTATCGATGAGGATGAGCGCAACACTGCCCTCTCCTTATTTCAAGATGCAAGCGAACAGCATGATTCTGAGGCAGTAGATGCACTTATTGTCTTCTTTGAGGAGAAACAACAATATAATTTTGCTGCATATTATCATTCCTTAAAAGCTGAAATAACGCCAACTGCAAGCAATTGGGAGGTGGCAGGTGATCGTCAAATTAGCGTTAGCTCTAATACAGCTTATGACGTAACTTTTAATGCATCGCTTTATGAAGAAGGCTTAAAGTCCTACCAAAAAGCAATTGATTTGGATAGTTCTAATCTTGAGCTCCAAGTTAAGTTAGGAAGCGCAATTGTGGATAGAAGCCCTCAACCTATGCAAGGAATCGCCTTACTTTTAGGTGTTATAGAACAAGATAGCATGCATTTCAACGGCAATTTAGCCTTAGGTAAATTTGGAATTATTTCAGGGCAATATGATAAAGCTGTTAATAGATTGGAAAAAGTACTATCTTTGCAGCCCGAAAATGCTGAAGCATTATTCCTCTCTGGAGAGGCATACAGCAATTTAGGATTAAATGAAAAAGCAATTTCTTGTTTTAGTAAATGCAAGGAAATTGTTGAAAACGAAGACTTAAAAAAAGAAATTGATGCCTATTTGCAACAATTGCTTTAAACATAAATTGTAAAAACAACAAAATTTGGAATTATGCCAAGTGGTAAAAAAAGAAAAAGACATAAGATCGCAACCCATAAAAGAAAGAAGAGACTAAGAAAGAATCGTCATAAGAATAAGAAATAGGAGACTATTTGCTTTTTCTCTCACCATTTTTTTAAAAGAAAACGATAAAACCACTCCATTTGGGTGGTTTTTAGTCGTTTAAATAACTTAGTCTTTGGAAAAAGAACTGATCATACGAAGTACTGCAAAGGGCAACGAAATTGCTCTTCTAGAAAACAAGAAACTTGTTGAAATTCATCTTGAAAAAGATGAAAATTCATTTAAAGTTGGTGATGTTTTCTTAGGGAGGGTAAGAAAGGTAATGCCTGGCATGAACGCAGCTTTTGTGGATATCGGTTATGATAAAGATGCCTTCCTTCATTATACAGATTTAGGTCCTGGATTCAAAACTTACAAACAATTCTTCAAAGGTGTCCTTGCGGGTAACACGAATAGTATCAACTCCGTTAAATACCAACATCAAATTGACAAAGGTGGTAAAATCAGTGAGGTTCTAAGTTCAAAAGTTCTAATTCCAGTACAAGTATTTAAAGAGCCCATAAGCAGTAAAGGTCCTCGACTAACCACGGAAATTTCAATCGCCGGAAGATATCTTATATTAACTCCTTTTGTACAGACCATTGGGGTTTCTAAAAAGATTGAGGATGATGATGAAAGAGATCGACTGAAAAGGCTACTGAAAAGTTTAACACCTAAGCATTTTGGGGTAATCATCCGGACTTTTGCTCAAGGTAAAGGTGCTGCAGATTTGCATAAAGACCTTACCCATCTTATTCAGAAATGGGAATTGATGCTGAGTAATCTTAAAAATGCTAGTTACCGTCAAAAAGTACTTACCGAAATCGATAAATCCTCAATTTTAATTAGGGATTTGATGAGCGATAAATTTAAAGCTATTCACACATCAGATGCGGTTCTAGCAAGTGAAATGGAGGAATATATTGGCTCCGTTGCTCCTGATCAAAAAGATATTGTCAAGGTATACAAAGGCAACAATCCAATTTTCGACCATTTTGATATTACTAGACAAATTAAGTCAAGTTTTGGAAGTACGGTGAACTTTGGTAAAGGACCTTATCTTGTCATTGAGCATACCGAAGCACTGCACGTAGTGGATGTAAATAGCGGCCATAAAGTGGCCATGAAAGGTGATCAAGAAAGCAACGCAACATCTGTCAATTTAGGTGCAGCAGAAGAACTAGCGCGTCAATTGCGCCTAAGAGATATAGGGGGAATAGTAGTCGTCGATTTCATTGACATGAAGAAGGCTGAAAATCGCAAGCAGGTTTTTGATAAAATGAAACAACTCCTCAAGCTAGATAAAGCAACAACCAATGTGCTGCCTTTGTCAAAGTTTAATCTTATGCAAATCACTCGCCAACGTGTGCGCCCTCAGGTGGTTATTTCCACTAAAGAAAACTGCCCAACTTGCAGAGGAACAGGCAAAATCGAAGCTTCTTTACTTCTAATGGATCAAATTAATAATAAGGTCGAATATTTAGTCAATAATAATATTAAATTTCTTCTGATTGTTCATCCATTTATTGAGTCCTTTATTAAAAAAGGAATAGTTTCTCATCAGTTAAAATGGTGGTTTGAATATAAACGCTGGATTAAAGTTCGTGCTAATGAAAATTTGGCCTTAACAGAGTTTAAATTTGAAAATCTACTCGGAAACGAAATTGACTTAAACCCTTAATCCTATTGGCAGCAACACTTTCTATATTAATACCTGCCTACAACGAAGAAAGAACGATTCATCTTATTCTTGACAAAGTATTAGCCGTTGAGCTAATTAAAGGATTAAATAAAGAAATCATTCTTGTAAATGACTGCTCTACTGACCAGACCGGAACAGCTATAAAAAACTATATCGACGCACATCCTACGATTTCATTTAACTATCAAGAACATGAGATAAATAAAGGAAAAGGGGCAGCATTGCACACAGGAATCAAAGTAGCTTCAGGAGATTATCTCATCATCCAAGATGCAGACTTGGAATATGACCCGGAAGAATACAACATCTTGCTTCAACCAATCTTGGATGATCATGCTGATGTAGTCTATGGAAGTCGGTTTATGGGTGGAAAACCCCATCGTATTCTTTTCTTTTGGCACTCCCTGGGTAATCAGTTTTTAACTTTTCTCAGCAACATGTTTAATAACCTTAATCTGACCGATATGGAAACCTGTTATAAGTTATTTCGTACCGAGCATATTCAGAGCCTAAAACTACAAGAGACACGCTTCGGATTTGAACCCGAAATAACCGCAAAAATTGCTAAAATAAAAGATATTCGCTTTTATGAAGTGGGTATCAGTTATTATGGAAGAACGTATGATGAGGGGAAAAAAATTGGTTGGAAAGATGGTTTTAGAGCAATCTATTGTATCCTTAAATACTGGCTTTAAAGAGCAATGATTTACCTTTAATAACTTAAGTTTAAGCAAATATTCATGCAATACCTACAGCTTGAAAATGTTTCCAAAAGATATGGCGAAAAACTACTTTTCGAGAACATTTCATTTACTATAAATAAAGGAGAGAAAGTAGCCTTAGTGGCAGCTAATGGGACAGGTAAATCTTCGTTAATCAGAGCCATAGTCAATATTGAGTCTGCCGATAGTGGGCGAATTCATTTTGCTAAAGATCTTAAGGTAGAGTATCTGATGCAGGAGCCACTTATTGATAGTCAATTAAGCATTCTAGAAAACGTACTGTTTGCAGAAAACCCTGCAAGTCAAGCAATTATTCAATATGAAAAAGCCTTATTGCTTCCAGAGGCAACTGAAAAAATGAATAAAGCACTTGCTGCAATGGATGCTTCACAAGCCTGGGATTATGAAACCCGCGTTAAGCAGATGCTTTACAAATTAGATATACAAGATTATCACCAAAATGCAAGCCATTTATCTGGAGGTGAAAAGAAAAGAGTAGCCCTGGCAAAAGTCTTGGTTAATGAACCCGATTTTCTAATTCTTGATGAACCGACCAATCATTTAGATTTGGAGATGATAGAATGGCTAGAAGAATGGCTGATTAATAGTAAGATGACGCTCTTTTTAATAACTCACGATCGTTACTTTTTAGAGCGTGTTTGTTCAAAAATAATAGAAATAGAAAATGGTATTCTTCATAACTACACTGGTAACTACACCAATTATTTAGAAAAAAAAGAGGCCCGACAACAAAATGAAGCTGCAAACGTGGCCAAAGCTAAAAATTTAATGCGGACCGAAATTGAATGGATGCGAAGAATGCCTAAAGCCCGAGGCACAAAATCTAAAGCGCGTATTGATTCTTTTTATGAATTGAAAACTCAAGCCTCCAAACGGCTTGAGCAAGATGAGATTGCCTTGCAAATAAATCCTGAACGCCTGGGAAGCAAAATCCTAGAGCTTCATAAAATTTGTAAATCATATGGAGAGAAAGTTCTTTTTAAAAATGTAGAATACAAGTTTAAGCGTTTTGATAAAGTGGGTATAATTGGTCCTAATGGATCTGGAAAATCAACACTGCTTAAAACGCTAACTGGTCAAATTAATCCTGATCAAGGGAAAGTTGTGATTGGTGAAACAATCAAATTCGGAGTTTATAGTCAAGATGGTATGCAACTTAAAGAAGGCATGAAAGTCATTGATGTTGTCCGAGAATTTGGGGAATATATTCCATTGAAAGGAGGGAGTAAAATCACAGCATCTCAGTTGCTTGAACGTTTCCTTTTCCCTGGATTCATGCATTACGTGCATGTTGACCGCTTAAGTGGGGGTGAAAAAAGACGTTTGTATCTGCTGACTGTTCTTATTCAAAATCCAAATTTTTTAATCTTGGATGAACCGACCAATGATTTAGATTTGATGACCTTAAATGTGCTTGAAGATTTCTTAAGTGATTTTTCAGGTTGTTTAATTATAGTCAGTCACGATAGATATTTTATGGATAAATTGGTTGACCACGTATTTGTTTTTGGCAAAGATGGAGAGCTAGCAGACTTTCCGGGCAGCTACTCACACTACAGAGAGCGCGAAGAGCTAAAAGCTATCCAAAAAGTCAGGGAAAATAATACGCAATCAATTCTTGAAGACTCCACACCAAGTCAAACCAAACAAGCCGTTGAAAAATTGTCCTATGAAGAACGAAAATCCTATAATCGTTTGGAGAAGGAAATTGAAAAACTTGAAAAAAAGAAAGAAGAGCTAAATGCGCGCATGGCGGTGTTGGTTAATGACTATGAGGCTATAAGCAAGCTGAGCAAAGAGGCTCAAGCTATTGGTGAAAGCATTGATGAAAAGTCTATGCTATGGCTTGAACTCTCAGAACGAATCTAAGCTGAAGCATTTATGAATCTGGAAACCGCATTATTTGCAGCCTTGCTAAGCACAGCTATTTTACATTTAGCGCAGGTTTTCGTTTATGGCTTTAAAGAGTTCAATCGGCCTACCGTTCTCTTTGGTGTAGTCTTTTTATTTTTAACCTTTAGCCTAAGTAAAGATGAAGCTTGGATTGAATGGGCAATAATAATTGTTCCATTAACGGGTTTTGTTGGTGTACTTAACGGTTTTTCAGATTCGCATAAACCCAATTGGTTAAATTACCTCATGCTACTTTTCAATCTAGCTTTAGTTGGGTTAGCCCTATCATTATTGCTGGCATAACTCACTTCTATTTACTTGTCGGCATCCTGGCAAAGCTCAATCAATACACCACCCGTAGTTTTTGGGTGAAAAAACATCACTAGCTTATTATCTGCCCCTCGTTTTGGGTGGTCAAACAAAGCTTTAAAGCCCTCCCCCTTCAATCGCTCGGTTTCTGCTTCAATATCTTCCACTGCAAAGGCAATATGATGAACCCCTTCCCCTTTTCGATCGATATAGCTATGGATTGCGCTTCGCTCATCAGTAGCTTGTAAAAGTTCAATTTTATTTGGACCAGCTCGAAAAAAAGAAGTTTTTACAAACTCGCTTTCCACCTCTTCGTGCTTATAAGGAGCTTCACCAAACAACTTTGTATACATTTCATTTGAAGCCTCTAAATCTTTTACTGCTATTCCAATGTGCTCAATCTTTTTCATAATACAATCTTAGGAAACCAAATTTACAAAGCATTTGTTTAAATTTACACTAAACATTATACGCATGTTATTTATATCCGAATCTGCCAAAACCAAAATCGAAGAATTAATTCAGTTGGAAAGTAAACCCGAGCAGACCTTTGTACGAGTTACTGTTTCGGGAGGAGGATGTTCTGGGTTAAGTTATAAAATGGACTTTGACAACGAGCTTAAGCCAGATGATCAAGAGTTTAGTGACAAGGGAGTAAAAGTGGTTACCGACTTGAAAAGCTTCCTTTACATAGCAAATACAACTTTAGATTTCTCTGATGGTTTAAATGGAAAAGGTTTTCACTTCGTGAATCCTAATGCAAGTCGAACATGTTCTTGCGGAGAAAGTTTTGCTGTCTAATCTATTTCGGTGGCTTTAGTGCTCTTCAAAATTCTAAGCACAAAAAATAAACTGGCCAACAATAACAGCACAATTACCACAGTGTAGATCCAGTTTTCCTTAATGAACTTTTTAAGGATCAAGCGATTTTTATCAATTGACCATAAATGCTTATAATTTGGATTTAATGCTTTAACCTTTTCAAAATATAGTATTGCATTACCCTCGTCACTCAATTCCCTGTAGCATAGTGCTGCATACCAAAGTGCATTCACATCCGTTGAATCATAGCGCAATGCCTCCCTAAAATCGTTTACAGCCGCATCAAACTGCCTATCACTATAGTAAGAGATTCCCCTGTTATAATATAAGGCAGGAGATTCGGGAGAGAGAGATATTGCCTCTGCATAATCAAGAATACTAAGCTCATACGTCCCCATTTCATAGTGCATGTTTGCTCTAGATATAAAAGCGTCTATATTTGAATCATCAAGGCGAAGAACCAGTGAAAAATCGCGTACTGCGTTTTCATAATTTTCAATTGCCTGATAAGCTAAGCCTCGGTTGTAAAAATTGATTGGACTATCCCCATAAAGTTCAATAGCAGTGTCAAAATATTGAATTGCAGACTCATATTTATTTTGGTACAATGCACTTAGACCCAAACCTGTATATGCATTGAAATAGTCAGAGTTGATGGCTAGAACTGCTTCATAATCGGCGATTGCATTTTCAAAATCACCTATTTCAAAGTAGGCTAACCCCCTATTATAGAGCGCTTCATGGTCATCCAACTCGATCTCAAGAACTTTTGAATAATCGGCAATTGCATTTTCAAAATCCCCCAACTTATAATAAGATAAGCCCCTATTAAAAAATGCGTTGGGACTTTTATTGTCCTCAATGTAAATGGTATAAAAATGTACTGCGTTGTCAAACTTTGCTCTTTGAAATGCATCGAAACCCTTATCAAAAGCAGTTATCTGTGCGTTTGCACAAAATGCCATGAGGCAGATTACGATAGTAGCAAAGAGGCTATTACGCATACAAAGGAAATTTCTTCATGTAAGTATTAACTTCCATTCGAATTCGGTCTATTTCTGCCATATCCTCAGGATTTTGAATCAACTGGTCAATCCAAGTTACAATTTTTAGCATATCGGATTCCTTCATTCCTCGAGTAGTTACTGCTGGAGTACCAATACGAATTCCTGAAGTCACGAAGGGGGATTTATCATCGAAAGGAACCATGTTTTTATTGACTGTTATTTCTGCCTTACCTAAGGTTTGCTCTGCCACTTTACCTGTGATTCCTTTATTGCGCAAATCAATTAACATTAAGTGATTATCTGTACCATTAGAAACCAAGTTGTACCCCTTCTCTACAAAAGCATCCGCCATGGCTTGAGCATTTTTAATCACTTGCTTGCTATAGGCTTTAAATCCATGATTCAAGGCTTCTCCAAACGCAATAGCCTTTGCAGCAATTATATGTTCTAAAGGACCACCTTGTGTGCCTGGAAAAACTCCAGAATCTAAAATAGCACTCATTTTTCTTACTAGCCCCTTAGGCGTTTTTAATCCCCACGGATTTTCAAAATCTTTTCCTAACATAATCACTCCTCCTCGAGGACCTCTCAAGGTTTTGTGTGTTGTCGATGTAACAATATGACAATGAGGCATTGGGTCGCTGTGCAATCCGCTAGCAACCAAACCTGCGATATGACTAATATCGCCCAAAAGAAGTGCTCCAAGCTTATCCGCAATAGCCCTAAATCTTTTGAAATCCCAGTCTCTCGCATAAGCCGAAGCGCCACAAATAATTAATTTAGGTTTAACTTCAATCGCCTTGGCCTCCACCTTATCCATATCAATTCGACCCGTTTCTTGCTCTACACCATAAAAGTGTGGATCATATAATTTACCTGAAAAATTGACTGAAGAGCCATGTGTTAAATGACCACCGTGAGATAAATCAAAACCTAAAATAGTATCGCCTGAGTTTAACACGGCCAGCATAACAGCTGCATTTGCTTGAGCGCCGCTGTGCGGCTGCACATTGACCCATTCGGCACCAAAAAGTTCTTTTAATCGCTCTCGTGCTAAATCTTCTACTCTATCTACCACTTCGCAACCGCCATAATATCGTTTACCTGGCAGTCCTTCCGCATACTTATTGGTCAAGCATGACCCGGAAGCCTCCATGACTTGAGGACTAGTGAAATTTTCAGAAGCGATAAGCTCAACACCATGCATCTGGCGTTGTAACTCTTGATTGATCAAATCGAATACTTGGGTGTCTTTATTCATAACTACTTATTATTAAGTACAAAGATAATTTTTTGTTGCTTAAGCCCATGCTTTGAGCATAATGGTTTTCAACAAAGAATATGTGCATTTAGGGATTTATTTCAAGAGGGATTTATTTCGAATCACAATTACCTGACGTATTCTTTTTGAATGGTTGTTTCTATCGAAACAAAAGAAAAGTAACGACAATGATACTCAAAATCCTGCCTGAGATAAGCGCAAAAGCACCAAAAAAATAAGTAATAACGAACTTCATAAACAACAATTATGGAAGCGAACAGATAAAATGGTGTATTACTTGGTAAAATCTAGTGACTATGGGGTCCGGTCAGCATACATTGCTTCTTATAAAGAATCAACCCGTTGCCAAAGTATTTAACCGTGGATAATTTTACCGTATTTTTAAATAACATTATTCTTTCAATGGGTCTTTCGATACTTAAATTGTTCAAAAATGATAGTACCTTTGTGCTTATAGTAATATACCTCACAGAGTCATAAAAAGATAAATAGAGGGTTGCTGATAACTCACCGTTTATCACTTTTGATAAATAAGCATTTAAAATAATAGCTCCTATGAAAAAAATAGCATTACATATTATTCTTTGTTGCATTTTCACCCAGCTATCAGCTCAGGAAAAATGGAGTTTTGAAGAGTGTGTAGCTTATGCATTAGATAACAACCTAAATGTTAGCCAATCAAAGTTGAATATCGAATATGCTAAAAACAATGTTCTCCAAAATAAAATGAACATTTACGCGCCTAACATCAATGTAAATGTGGTAGAAGGGTTCAATTTTGCAAACTCCGTAGACCCTTTGACTTACCAGTTTATACAACAAAGCACGAACTCTACCACTCTAGGCATGTTCATAGATTTCACTTTATTTCAAGGTTTAAATAGAATGATGAACCTCAAAGCATCTGCGCTGGAGTTAACTGCTACTCAGCTTGAGCAGATGGAAATGGAAAACTCCACTAAACTTATTTTGGCCAATCACTACTTAAACGCTTTACTTGCCAAGGAAGCTCTACAGATTGCTCAAGAACAGCAAATTTTGACCCTCAATCAATATACAAACACCATAGAGTTGGTGAAAGTCGGCGAATTGGCCAAAGGAGATCAATATGAAGTTGAGGCACAAATAGCGAATGATGAGGTCAATGTTGTTAATGCAGAAAATACCTTGCAAAATGCCTTGAATCAAATCAAGTTTGTGCTCCAGCTAGATCCATTTCAAGCATTTGATATAGAAGAATTAAAAATGCAAGAAATAACTATGGATGGGCAGTTAACCGATATTGGTATATTGGCGGAAAATGCAGCAACCGCATTGCCCAATGTAAAAAGTGCAGAACTAAGACAAAAGGCAGCCTTGTATAAGCTTAAAGCAGCTAAAGGAAGCCTTTCGCCAAGCATCTCTGTTTCTGGATATTTAGGAAGTAATTACTTTAGTGCAGCTCAAAGACAAGTGGGTGAAACTATGGTTACATCCCCTATTGGTTTTGTAAGTGGATCCAATGATATTGTGATTTCTAACTTTCAACAACCGATTTTTGGGGATAAATCTTTCGGCATGCAGGTCGGTGATAATTTGAATCAAAATATTCGAATCAATTTAAATATTCCCTTATTCGGAAAATGGCAACGAATGATCGCTATAGATAATGCGAAATTGGGCATTTTGCAGTCAGACTTCGAAGTTAAGACAAAGCAAAACTCCCTCAATCAAGATATTTTCACCGCGCAAACCAGTTTAAATGCAGCTGCTAAACAGTTTAACGCTAATAAAAAAAATCTAGAAGCAGCAAGTGTAGCATTCTCCTATGCTGAAGAAAAATTTAATTTCGGTATAATAAATACCTATGAATTTGAAGCCGCTAAAAACAGACTGCTTTCGGCGCAAATCGGTTTAGCTCAGTCCAAATTTGAATACCTTTTTAGAGAGGCCATTGTAAGATTCTATGAAACAGGAGAATTGACATTTTAATTAAAAATCCATGAGTAAAAAGTATCTAATTGTTATCAGCGTGTGTTTTCTGCTTCTCCTCGGTGGAGCATCAATTTTTAAGGATAGGCTTAACAGCCGAAATGCAACATCAGTCGTTTTAGAAGAAGCTGGTTTAAAGAGCCTAACCGAATCTGTGACTGCAAACGGTAAAATTTATCCCTTAAAAGAGGTGAAGCTTTCTTTGGAATTACCAGGGGAGGTAACACGAATAACTATTAGTGAGGGAGATTCTGTATCTAAGGGAGACTTATTGCTAGAAATAGAAGCCGACAATTATATCTCATCCGTTTCTCAATCTAATGCTGCTTATAAGCAGGCTCTTGCAAATTTAGCTTCAGCGAAGGCCCGGAAGAGCCAGGCAGATGCGCAGTTTAAAATCATCGAAAGTGACTACAACAGAAGAAAAGAACTTTTTCAAAAACAAATTATATCTGCCACTGAACTTGAAGCTTCAGAAAGTCAATATTTCGCTGCTTTGGGTGAAAAAGAGGCAGCTTTTCAGGCTGTAGAAGCAACTAACTATCAAGCACAAAGCGCAAATGCGGGCTTGCAACAAACTCGAGACAACCTGAGTAGAACCAAGTTGTTTGCTCCAATGAGTGGTATCATTTCAAAGTTAAATGTGGAGCAAGGGGAAAAGGTAGTTGGAACCGCGCAAATGGCAGGTACAGAGCTTGTTACTATCTCTGATTTTACAGAGATGGAGTTAAGGATAGAGGTTGGAGAAAACGAAGTGCTGCAGGTTACAGAAGGAGATACCGCCTTGATTGAAGTAGATGCTTATCTAGGGGAGGAAATATTAGGGATAGTGAGTCAAGTGGCTTATTCGTCCAAGGCATTGTTGGATCAACAAGTAACTAAATTTGAAGTCGAGATAAAGTTGCTCAAAGCGAGTTATGAAAAATTAATAAGCGACGAGAGAAAGCTGCCATTTCGTCCCGGCATGTCTGCCACTGCAGAAATCATTACAAACAAAAAGGAAAATATCCTTTGCGGACCCATTCAAAGTGTAACCCTGCGTGACCCCAATGAAGAAGATGATTTTGATGAAAAGATTCAAGTAGTGTTTGTATTTAAAGATGGGAAAGTCCTTCAAAAAGAAGTGAAAACTGGTATTCAAGACGACACCAACATCGAAATTTTATCTGGGGTAAATGAAGGAGATCAGTTAGTCAGCGCTCCATTTAAAGCTATTTCCAAGGAATTAGAGAATGAAATGGAAGTTACCGCAATTAGCGAAGAAGAATTGTATGGTGAGCGATAATTGCTTGCGCTTTTGAAGTTCACTCTGCTTCACAGATATAAAATACACATCAGCAATTAAGTAGTCCTCTTCGAATTCTTAATCGATGCAATGAGTATTCGGCCTGTTGTCAATCTTTGAGCTTGCAATCCACAACTTTTCCAATTGCTTTTTTGTTAATTTCGCAGGGAAAATTAGTTCTCTAACTCTTCAATAAACCACACCGTTTTGAAACTACTTTTTACGACGATTCTTTTTATTTTTACTGCCTACCTAGGCCACGGGCAGCAGTTTGTCAAAAATTTAGGTAATCCTGGCATTAATGATGGGGTTACCTGTTTGCGACTAGAAGATGGTAAGCTTTTCGTGAGCGGTTATTCGGGCAAGCAATGTTATCTCGCAATGTTAGATACCAGAGGTGACTTGCTTTGGAAAAAGTACTTTAGTTTCTCCGAACATCAAAATTTTATTAGTGATTTTATCAAGGAAGGCAATGACATTATCCTTTGCGGTTATGGACATAATGCAGGCACCGATGTCTTTGACGAATTTTTTGTTCGATACAATTTTGAGGCGCATAAAATTGTTTGGGCAAGAAAAACATCCATCAACATCAAACCCAATAATATTCATCGTTATAAGGGCAATTTTATTATCACCGGAGATGAGTTTGCCAAAGGTAAATTTGGCCTTTGTTTTTTGAACGTTCAAGCAAAGAATGGAAGGTTAAATGATTTCACCACCTGGTATTATACGGGTCATGAAAGTGCTTCTAACTCCTTAATTTTTGAAGATAAATTAATCAGCGGTGGTCGATATGGTTTGCGGCCAAAATCGGATAAATATCGGGCCTCCATATCCCAATTCAATGCGGACGATTTCTCCCAGATTCAAAGCAATTACTTTTTAAATTCTAAGCAAGACTTCGCGCGCGCATATCTTTCTGATTTTGTGCTTAGTGGAGATACGATAATAGCGGCATGTTACAGCAACAATTCCGGGATAGATAATCAATACAGTTTAAGCCTATTAAGTGCACTAAAAGACGGCACTGTCAATTGGAATTATGAGTATAAGATTCCGGGATATTCAAGTTTGACCGTTCGCGATATGCTGCAAGTAGCCGGAGGATACTATGTATTTGGATATACTAAACACCCTAAAGAAAACCTTTTTTTAGCCAAGATAGACAAGGCAGGATATCCAACCTCAACTACCGTAATTGGGGGTGCATACAGTGACAATGTTTTATTGGATCAAGGCCGATTTTTAGCTAGCGAAGATGGAAACCTATTTATTGGTGCACAATCCAAAAATTTAGGTGTGATGGGTGATTACGATAGTTTTATTATTAAAATAAAGGAAGATGAAGCCTGGTCAGATTCTTGTCTGACAAGCACCCAGGCACCTCTACAAATGTTTGCTTATAAGGAACTTATAGAAGGCACATTATCCCTCTTAGAATATGACACCACGTTCAAAGAATTGAATATTGCGTTTGAGCAAAGTGCAAGCAAAGCTGAAATTGATCAGTTTATCTGCAAGCAGCAAACCCCAGAAGAGAAGAGTTCAAGCGAAATTTCTTTTAAAAATATTGCTTTTAACAATACTGTTTTTTTAATGGATGCCTCCCTTTCCATGAACAGATCAGACCGAATGCCAATTCTTAAGCAATCACTTTATCGTTTATTGCAGTATATGCGAGCTGAAGATGAAATTTCTGCCGTCATTTTTTCGGATCAAGCGGAATTGGTTCTTGACGCGGTGAGCGCTAAAGAAATAGATAAAATAAAGCTAAAAATTGACAGTTTGGCTACTGGTGGTCAGTCGGATATAATTGCTGGTCTTCAGCTTGGTTATAAGGTTGCTAAATCGAATTTTGAAGAAACTGCCAATAATCGTATCATTGTTGCCTCAGATGGAGATTTATCTTTTGGCAAGCTTCAAGAAATTGAAGATTTTTTGGAAAAAAATCAAACCGAGAATATCGCATTCACCATATTTTTATTCAATAATTCCAGTACATATTACTCCCAACTTAAATCACTTGCAACTCCCATTGGCGGTGAGGTATTTATGGTTAATGCAAATAATATTGAGGAAATCCTGCTGGATCAATTACGTGCAAAAAAACAATAAGGGAACCCATTTGTATCAAATGATGTTCAATTCAAAAAAACGGTACTATGGAAGTAGTTAATGCAACTGATAGTAACTTCGTGGAGTTACTGAAAAACAATGAAAAGATAATCGTTAAATACTATGCGGGGTGGTGTGGATCTTGTCGATTGATTACCCCTAAGTTCAATAGCTTAGCCAATAAAGAAGAGTACGACGGAGTAATGTTTCTTAATGTTGATGCAGAAAACAGTCCAAACGCTAGATCTTTAGCCAAAGTAAATAACCTCCCCTATTTTGCAGGGTTTAAAAATGGTACGCTCGTTGAAGGATTTCCAAGTGCTAAAATTGAAGTTGTCGAAGAGTTAATAAATAAGTTGTAAAATGAAGATTCCAGCAATAAAAAAAATTATTGAGGAGAACTATACCTTAGAAATGCTCGATGCAGCGGAAGAAGCCTTGATTAATGAGGAAAAGCCAAGTATTGAAATCGATGGAGAAGACGACGGAGAGCAGTTAACCCATATTTTTGCTGCCAAATGGATCATCGAACATATGCAAAGTTCAGGCAATGACTTTAAAAGTTCCTTACGAGCTTACACGCAAAAAGTAAGGAATTCTATTTCGTAAAAGTGACTACCCACATCCCTCGTAGATCACCGGTATGATAATCCTGAGCATTGTCATTTAAGTATAATTCGGCTAGTTTTTTAGCTGCTTTTTTATGGAGGCTTTCCCCTGCTATCCCGTGGCACTGCGTGCAGTTTTCCGAGACATAAATGGGGTGATAGTATTTGTAAATTCCATCCACTTTGCTCATTTCACCTTTGCAAGCCTTACCCAAACTTTCTTGTTTAGCATAAAAATCAAGAATGAGTTTTTCGTCTTTTGAAGGTTTATTTGAATGATTTCTGAGCTTTAGTGATGTTCGTTTAATTTCAACGCCATAATCCTCGGCTATCGTTTTTATTAAGTCGTTCGCACTTAAATTACAATATTCAATGGCTTCTTTTACACCTGCCTTGTCTATTGTTGAGCTAAGTGCATAACTCATCTCAGCTGCAGCTGTCTCTATGGCATCCATTGCGACTGGCTGAACCAAATCTAGATCGGAAAGCCTATACATTTCTACCTCCTCATAACTTTGGTAATTTTGATCTTTTACACAAGAGAAAAGGCTGATGGCAAGCACCATCCCCAAAAGTAATCTACTGATTGGATAAAATCTTTTTATACTCATTTGGGTCATTTAAAATATCTACTGCTTTAGCTACTTCGGTATCATAAATAAAACCATTTTCTATAGCCCCTTCACGATAATAATATCTTGTTACTATTTCATTTTCAAGCAATCGCTTTATCTCATCACTTTGTTTTTGAAGATCATTCTTTTTGTCGTGACTGATTTTAATTTGTAAGGCTTCAAATTCAGTGCTAATGCCCTCAAAATACTCCTCTTTTTCCGCTACCTCTTTAAATTCATTGAGCAGGGATTCGCTTTCGGTGGTGTAATCATATTCTTTGTCTTGCAACCAGGCCACAAATTCATCAAACTCCGTAGCTGATATCCGGAAATCCTTACCATCATGTAGGGTTTCATGTTTGGCTCTATAAAGCGTAGCAAAATCAAAGAAGAGATCTTTTCTTCCTAGACTTACAGTTATATCCGATAAGTACTCTACCTCTGTGAGAATATCAGGATCAATACCTCCGCCATCATAAACAGTTCTTCCAGATTTAGTTTGAAAAGCTACCTTGAGAGAATCCGGTAAGCGTTTTACAGCGCCATCCTGATCACGTTCGGCATAATTGATAGCTTGAATACAGCGTCCACTTGGAATATAATACTTTGCCGTCGTGACTTTCAGCTGCGTATTATAAGTCAACTTTCTGGTTGTTTGCACAAGCCCTTTTCCAAAAGTTTTTTGTCCGATTACCACGCCTCTGTCCAAATCTTGAATCGCTCCACTTACAATTTCAGAAGCAGAAGCAGAACTTCTATTCGTTAAAACCACTAAAGGGATTTCTGTATCTATAGGCTCATTAATCGTTTTAAACTCCTTGTCCCATTCCTCAACTTTACCCTTTGTAAAAACAACCAACTCAGACTTATCAATAAAAATATTAGTGATATTTACAGATTCATGCAACAAGCCTCCTGGGTTTCCTCTTACATCAAGTACCAGGCCCTTTAATTCAGGATTATCCTTTTTTAAGGCTTTAAAAGCATCTTTCACTTCCTTGCTGGCTTGCTGTGTAAAATTACCTAGCTTAATGTAGCCTATACCATCTTGAACCAGTCCATAAAAGGGAACATTTTTGACTTTGACCTCTTCCCGCGTTATTTGTAAGGTCAATGATTGGTCACTGCCATCAGCCAGGGGTCTTAATATATCAACAGAAATCGTAGTACCTGGCTCC
>MDTC01209677.1_pt1 | contig 21774 bp, 6 predicted proteins | sample 811181 | NCBI WGS metagenome assembly MDTC01 (sample SAMN05326644, study PRJNA326480) | marine metagenome | isolation source: seawater | place: Pacific Ocean: North | collected 2011 | reverse complement strand
CGCGCTTGAAGCAGCCATAATCACCAACCTTGGTTTCTCTGGTGTTCAGGCTGCTGCACTTGAAGCAGCCATAATCACCAACCTTGGTTTCTCTGGTGTTCAGGCTGCTGCCCTTGAGGCTGCGGTTCTGACAGCACCCGAGAACCCCACAGCCGTGCTCTCAAACATCACAGGGACGGTGGACACACTCGCGACGTTCAACGGGTCTGCCAGTGTCGGCTCCTCGTTTGAATGGTTGTGGACCTCGGTTCCCGGTGGATCCGCGATCTCCAACGGGGCGATAAACTACCCCGACAATGGGGCTTCCTCCCCCATCAACATGACGGACAACGAGGTCTTGTTCCACTTCGATGGGAATGCCGACGATACGAGCGGGAACAGCAATAGCCTTTCTCTGGTCGGGACATCCTATGGGGCAGGTCGTTCGGGTGTTGCTGCAACGGCCCTCGGTTTCCCCGGAGGCAGCGCCCGTGGGACACTGGGCACCCCTGTGGATCTGTCTGGAGGCAGTTGGACCGTCGCTTTCTGGTTCTACAACCTCGCACCGACTGGCGCATGGCGAACTGGTGTCCGTGGCAGCAGTGTTGATAACCAGATCATTGTCGAGCACAACAGCAACCGGCTCGGCGTTTATGCCAGTGGCAACGGCAACTTTCGTTACTCTGGGTTCGACATGCCTTCCGCTGACTATCAGGGGTGGCACCACATCGTAGCTGTCGGGAGCGGGACGACAACGACCTTCTACGTCGATGGTGTTCTACGGGGCTCGTCGGACAGAAAGAGTGTGGCGAACATACGCACGATTGGGAACTATCCCTCGGGCGGCCAAAGGTTTGCCGACCGCATTGACGAGTTCGCGATCTGGAGCAGGGCGCTTTCCGAAGCGGAAGTGTCCTCGATTTACGCTCTACAGCGATATGTCCCTCTGTCGGAGACCTCATCACTGTCCTTCACGCCGGACGTGGCTGGCACCTACACCGTCCAGTTCACTTCAAGGAGGGGTGGGTACGCCGATGTTTCCGTCACGCGAAATGCGGTGATCTCATCAGCCACGCCCCCCTCGACAGGCATTGGGGACATGACGGGTGCGGCTCTCTCCCAGCGAAGCCTCTCTGGCACTCACTTCATGATCCCGCTCACGGGCATCGACCCCTCGGAGGGTCTGGATTGAGTCGGTATCCACCCTATCCCTCGCGGTAGTGTGGAACAGAAGGAGTCGTCTTGCCCGTCTACCTACCCGGATTGACCTTTGGTGGCCTCGGCTACGGTGGGGCGTCCTATGGGTACTCGCCCTACGGATCGGGCGTGGCCCCTCGTCCTCCCGTTCCTGTCTCTGGTGGGTACGGCGGCGCTCCTTACGGGTACGCCTCCTACGGGTCGGTGGACATCACCCCTCCGAGGGTCACTGGAGTCAACTCCCTCGACGGCTACCGTGTCGAGGTCTTCTTCTCGGAGGCCATGGCGGACAACGCGGTCCTCGTCGCTGCTGGCAACTACGTCTTCGCCAGCACCTACGGTGTGGCTCTCACGTCGGTGTCCGTGGCAAAGGGCACGGCCTCTGGGCTCGGCTTCTCGTCGGTCATCGTCACCCACACAGGATCAACGCTCGGTGGTCAGTACACCCTGACCATCAGCAACGTCACGGACATCGCAGGCAACGTGCTCGGACCACCCCCGGTCAACTCGGGTGTGTTCTTCGCTCTGGGAGACACCGCTTCGGTCAACGTCAGCCTTCCCACCCCGGATGATGGCCGCACGGTCCAGCTTGATTTCTTGAACAGCCTCGGCGGGTCACAGGACATGCTCACCGAGGTCGAGTTCACCCCCGGCGTTGACAGCACTGCTTCGTATGGGATCACGACGACGTACCCCGTGACTCCAGCCATCGGGTCAGCCAAGCAGAGCGCCACGGTTCTTTCACGGGTGGCCCTCGACGTACACCCGATGACGAGCGCGATCTACAACCTGACGCTCGGACCTTCACTCGCGTTCGACTACACGGGGGCGCTCCTCCCCAACGACGACCCCAGCTTCACAGGCGCAGTGGTTGGCACCGGGTCCAGCGTTGCCTCGGCAAGCGGTCTGCTGCTCACCAAGGCTGGAGCCGTGCAGTACGGGTGGTCCTTCGGGGATTCGACGGGGCGTATGATCCCCGGCACCACCTACAGGGTGGACTTCAAGTATGACCTGACCGGCACGACGATCACCCCGGCAGTCTTCAACACCACCCTCGCCACATTGTCCACGTCGGACGGCGCGATTCAGATTAACATCACGCTCTCGGACTCGGCTGGGTCCAAGATCATCACCATCACGTCGGGGGCCTACTCATCGACCGTGTTGGCCTCATGGGACACCGTAGGTGATCACACCATCTCCGTGGTGCGGAACCAGAAGGGCACCTTCTACACGGTCCTGTTCGATGGCGTCCCGCTCAACACCTTCGCTGTTGCCAGTGCCACGGGTGCAGCGGTCTACGGTGCCGGTGCCGCGTTCGTTCTCGGAACCTCTCACGCCGTCAGCCTGTTCAAGCTGAAGTCCGTCAAGAACACCTCGTCCACGACGCTGTTCACAAGCGCATGGAACTTCATCCACGGGCTTGCCGCGTCCTTCACGGGTTCCACGGTCCTGACTCGGGACAAGATCAAGACCCGGTACGGCCCTCTCGTTCGCGGCTGGGGTGACAACACCCCGGCGACCAAGGAGGACGTGACGGTCAAGCTGGACGGGGGTGTGATCCCACTCTCGGGCGTGAACCCCTACGTCGGAGAAATCTACCCGACCATCCCGATCCCCCTCGCGGCGGCTGGGACGTTCACCGTCGCCGTGGACTACATTTGGTTCATGAACCCCGCGATGGAGATGGTGGGGCTGAACACCCGAGGACTGACCCTCAACACATGGGACCGGAGCACGGGCCACACGGCTGGGGTTCCTTCCCCGATCCCAGACGGGGCATTGGGGACCGCCAAGACCAACCGCTTCCCGCTGGGTGTCGCCCTCGGCCCCTACAAGCGCCGCTCCCCGAAGCAGATCGGCCACAAGTACATCGGCTTCCAGAAGGGCGGGTACTCCGCTCTACTCAACCAGCCGACGACCATGCTACTCAACCAGAACCCTCACGCCATCGGCGTAGGTGGATTGAGCGCAGATGCCTTGCGGGCCACAGGGGTCTTCGACGGTCTGACCCTCCCAGCAAGTGCGAGCACCCCGTGGACCCTCGATGGGGTGGACGGTGGTGGCCTCGTCGGGGATGGGACGTACCGGGTCATCGACGCCTCTACTGGACCGTATGGTGTAGGCACGGCGTCGATCTACACGCGGGGTCTGGACCTCTCCCTCGACATTCAGATCACGGACATCGCTCGGTTCAAGGTGGAGTCGTACACGGCAGACGGCGTGTTCACCGGGGCCGGTTTCGGTTTCCACGACGGGGCGCATCTCGTTGTCGTGGGTGCCCTGCTCATCAACGGCGTCCAGCACGTCGGCATCCTTCTCGATGGGACGAAGACGCACTTGGAGGAGGGTTGGCAGGTCGGCCCCTCGGTGAGCGGAAACGCCACCTCCAAGACCGTCATCAAGGCTGCTTTCGCCGACCTTCCTTCCGGCATTGAGTCTGGTGATCGCTTCCGAATCGCCACAGGTCCGCAGGCCGGGGTCTACACCATCTCGACATGCGGTCTTTCGATGACCGAAGACGGGACGAACGTGGAGATCACGTTCACTCCTGCTCTCCCGGTTGATCCTGACACGTTCGGAGCCAATGCGGTCACGCTCCTGTTTGAGACTCCGTGGACGACAGACCTGATCTCCTTCCGGGTCTACTCTCACTTCCCAACTGGGTCCGCAACCGTCTACCTCGGCGGCGGCATCTCCGGTCTGGTCGCGAACATCACGGAGGTCGCCCCCTTCCCTGCCCAGACTGCACTCCTGCTCCCGGCAACGGAGAAGGGCGTCATGTTCTGGGGCAGCTTGTCACGGCGAGCCAAGTCCAACTCCATCTGGGATCTGACCCAGTACCTCGCAGACCCACCTCGGATCACGAACACCGTGCAGGGCATCACGGCACTGACCGAGATGAACACGCTCCCCGAGGACGACCCGAACGACCAGTGGTATCGGGTGGGCAACTTCGGCACGGCGGTTGTGGACAGCACAGGAGACCAGCTTCTCCTCAAGTCCACCTCCGCGAGCGCGAGCATCCCGGTCGAGTTCACCTACGAGCGGACAGAGCCCTACCTCACACCGAAGGTGGGGACGGACGCCGAAGCGACCCTCCGAGTGGATTCGGGCATCCTCGGAGCCGGGGACGCTTCGTTCCGTATTCGGGACACGGAGAAGGAGTCGCTTCTCACGACCCTGCACTACGTCCAAGATGGCACGAGCCGACGCCTGATTCCGACCCGCCCGAACGTGTCCTTGTCTGGACTGCGGGCACCAACGGATGCAGGGTGGACCGCATCAACCAGCAACACGGCTCCCGATCCTTTCGTGCGGGGGCAGACCCTTGAACTGACCAAGACTTCTACGCAGATCGCGGAGTGGGGTCAGACAGCAGCCTTCGGCACGCTGGTCAATGACGTGGGCCTCATTCTGGAGTCACGGTTCTCCGTCACATCTGGCACTGTGGGCGACCGAGGCATCGGAATCGCCCTCGGCGGATTCTGTCAGGTGGCCGGGAACTTCGGTCGGAAGCTCTATCTGACGCTGGGCACAAGCACGGTTGATCTCCGAGATCAAACCTTTGCCATCGTCAAGTCGTTCGCGTTTGCGTGGAACACTGGAGTGTTCCACGACTTCCGGTTGCTCTGTGATCCTGCCGCCGACATCGTGGTCCTCGTCATTGACGACGCCATCATCGGCTCGACCCCGTTCACCGGGTTCCCGACTTCCACGATCACTCGGTATCTGGGAGCATCCCTCCTGCTCACGGGAACGGGGGCGTGTGCGGTCACAGTGGACTCGGTGAGTGCGACCCCGCTGCGGGCGTCCGCCTTCGCAGGTCAGACCATCAACCGAACCCTCGGCGTCTACCTGCGGCGGACACCTACGGGCGGTGATCCCAGCCCCAACGACATCAACTCGTACAGGATTCCGAGGACGGACGGCACCACGGCCCTCAACTCCAGCTTGAGTGCTGTACCGGAGCCGATGGACTGGACGGATTTCTGTCGGGTCCGCATGTACCTTGATCCCAACTGGGGGCTCTCGGTCTACCGTCCTGACCTCGATCTCCCATCGGGGGCTCCCGGCACGGCTCTCCCCTCGGAGACGACCGACCCAACCGCTGCTTGGATCAACGTCGAGTACGGCGACCTCCCGGTTTACAACTCGGGCATCTTCCGAGGCACGGTGGCCTTCGGTGCCCTCGACCAACGAGCAATCTCCCAGACGCGGTGGGACTCGGTTCGCTACCGCATCCGTGGATCCGCAGACGGCTTCGGCATCGCCCCGCAGAACATGGTCCTCAACCGGGCCTTCACGCTGACCAGCGGGGAGTTCAATCTCGACACCACCCCCGAGGTCGCGACCATCGTGTCTCGGACTCCGTTCCTTGTCTACATTCCCGACTCGGCCATCTTCGCCGACCGGGTGTTCGTGGTGCAGGTGGACGGGGCAGTGGTGCCGTCTGCCAACTACACCTTCGACAAGGACACCCAGAACCTCCAGTTTGTCTCCACCGCAGCACTCCCCTCTGCCCAGCACCCGGTCACGGTCACCTTCGCTGTTGGGAAGCCTGTCACACAGACCTACCTGTGCAACCAGCCCATCGAGGAGACAGTCACCGTACTCAATGAGGGCACTCCCCCGGTCCCGTCCGATCTCGATCAAGCCGCAGATCGGACCATCGTGGCAGGGAGCAAGATCAACGACCCCGAAGACGTGCTGGATGATGCGGAGTCTCTGGTCCTCAATGACCCCCTTCAAGTGGTCACCTTCACCGACGACGGTGACTCCATCTATGCCGACTTGCAGTTCTGCACGAAGGAAGACGGCGACAGCGTACACATCACCCCAATCTGTGATGGTCCCGGTCCCGGCCTTGGGCTTTCCGCTCTGGAGATCGACGGGCACTTCACGACGGACGCCCACACCGTCCCAGAGGGTCCAGCAGGCCCGTGGAAGGGTTCGCCCACGATCAAGGGGTCGAGCACCCACTTCAACCAGTCCACGATCCTGACGGCGAGTGGTGGCTTCATCCTCGGTGGGAATCTCGGTCCCGGCACGGCAGTCCTGTACCCGAACCAGCGCGGTCCCTCGGGCAAGGTGCCCGAAGGCCGCATGGGCATGAATCAGGACTTCGCCTTGCGGTTGGAGGACGTGACTCCACGGGCGGACACGTTCAACGTCCAAGCCACTCTGTCCGACAACGTGCCTCCGTCGAGCGCAGATCCGAACCTCGACCTGAACCCGAATGGAACCGCCACAGGCAACGGCAACGGCGGCGCGGCCTACTCACTGGTGGACTATGCCGCAGTCACCGCGTCCCGGCTTGGACCGTGGGGTGGGTTGACGGCGTTGCAGACGCGCTCGCTCTTGGCTGGCGGGTCGCAGTTGAGCGGCAACGAGTTCCGGCTGGAGGGTGGACAGCAGATCCCCGCACCCACAGTGACCACCGGTTTCATCAGGGCAGCGAACTGATCCGGTACTTCGTCTATGCGGCCCACAGTGTCAGGAGATCACATGCTGATTCAGTTTCCGGCACCAGTCAGTCCAGAAATCTTGGTCTTCGGTGACCACGGCTTTGATGATTCCGTGTGCTACGACCTTGCCGACGCTTTCTGGGGAGAACTCCGATGAACCGCTTTGCCGCCCACCTCCGACGCATCCTCGCCTCTGAAGGCTTGATGCCCAAGACCGCTGCTGGTCGCCCGTATCTGTCCGAGATCACTCGGAAGAAGTACCGCGATGGGGAAGCCTTCATGGCGTACTACATCGACGCCGCCAAGAACCACTCCAAGTTCTACGAGATGGTGGTCATCCCCAACCCTATGGGCATGGGCGTGACCCTCAAGAAGAAGTGGGGGGCGCTGGGTCAGGGCCGTCAGCAGGACAAGGTGGAGGTCTTCGCCGACATTGAGTCCGCGAAGCGGACCATGAACCGCCACGGCAAGTCGAAGCTCCGCAAAGGCTACAAGGATGCCTTCAAGAGCCAGCCTGTTGGTCAGTACCCTGTGGGTCTGGAGCGATCCGTGGGCTTCGGTTGGGGCACACAGGCGATCACACAGTGTGTCCCGGCTCTGCGGGATATGTCCGTGATGATCTCGACGGCACTCGCAGAGGTGGCGCAGGATGATCCGGCTGATCTGCTGACTGCCTTGGAGAGCATGGCCGCACTTGTGGGCGACATTCCTGACAGCATGTCGGGCGAGGTCGCCAAGCGTATGCGTGCCCCTGTGAACCGCATGAAGAAGAACCCACGCTTCATCTCGGACCCGGCCAAGACCAGTCGCGAGTTGAAGACCCTCAAGCGGTACATCGACCGGCAGATCAGCGAGTGCAATATCTAAGGCACAGGGGGTTTCTCTGGCCGCTCTCTACGGGTATCACCCCCCATGCAGAAAGAGAGCGAAGAAGAACAGTGCCGCTGCTGGCTACTTCCCGAGGTCGATAAAGGCACCGAGGTCGTGGTCACCAGCGGGCGTAAGGTTCCGAAGGGCACCAGAGGCACCGTTCGATGGGTGGGGGATGCCTCATACGGGACGCGCGTCGGGATTGCTGTCCCAGATCAGGAGAGTCTGTCCTACACGGACATCAAGAACGTGACTGCGGTGTACCCCGGCCTCAACGTAGGCGAGGTTCCGTGCGGGGGGTGGACGTGGCTCTACCTTCTTCATCAGAAGGACCGACACCTCCCCCAGAAAGGGCACACAGTCCGCTCCCGAAAGACAGGTGAGCAGGGGAAGGTCTTCTGGTTTGAGGGTAGCCGCCTCGGTTTCAAAGCAGGGCTTCCCGCTCAACCTGTCTGGGCCGCTGCTTGTGAGGTCGAGCATCAGTGTGCGGTGCCCAACGATAGGTCCGGCCACGGTTACGAGTGGGTGGCCTACGAACCCCACCGCATCGCGGCTGTGCCCCAACGTGATCCCGACGAATGGGAGAAGGCGCTGGCAGTCTACCCGCCCCCCTTCCGCGACATCCGTAGGTTCAAGTTCCGTGAGGAGCATCCTCGCGGGTGGGTTGCTTTCGATGGTGGGGGCAACATCGTGTGTACTCTCACGGACAAAGCCGTCCGTCAGTTGGCGGGTGGTCGGTAGCCTCCCTATCGCCTCCAGATAGTCGGAGGTCCAGACATGGGATGCGCCTGCCGCAAGAAGAAGAACGTAAAGTCTGCTTCGCAGCCTACCAAGAAGTCACCGCAGGTGAAGGTTGGTCGGGCTATTCCGCGTGGACCAGTGAAGAAGCTCCCCCGAGGGACGCGGGTGCGCCGATGATGCGAACCTTCCAGCGGGTATTGTGCCCTTCGACGGAGATTTAGGCGATGGCGATCCGAAAGAAATACTTCCCCGGCTCGACTGTCTCCCGCTACCTCTCCCCCGGAGAGCGTTCGTGGGACGAAGCAGTCTACCAGAGCGGCAAGCCTGTACTGGACGCCGAACTCAACCTATCCCAAGAGGTTGGCCGCGAAATCAAGCGCCTGCTCCAGAACAACGAGATCCCCTCTGGGTTCTTGCGGGGGCCGCTTCCGCTTGATCCCCTGACCGACTACCGTTTCCCGACGACGGCTGCGGCGGACTTCTCTGCCAACGGCTTCTACATGAAGAAGCGGACGGCCCTTGTCGCGAACATGCCTGTCGTGGTCGAGTTCACAGGCACCACACTGGACAAGGACAACCTGATTCAGTTGTCCACAGCCACCGTCTACGGCGGTGCTCCAGCCGACATCAAGCGCACCGACTTCGTGTTCCTTGAGGTCTTCCGCGCACAGGTCCAGACTTCTCCCCGAGCCAGCGGCACCCTCACCGTCGTTCCGACCCCGACCACAGGCACCATCAACATCGGTGGCGTGAACCTGACCCCGGCTGGCGGTCCTCGCGGTGTGGGCACAGGAGCCAATAACTACGACAACACTCTGGGAACCATCAACGCCATCGCCGCAGACATCCGCGATGCCATCAACGACACGTCCAACGGATTCGCCGCCAAGGTCACCGCAGCCATCGACATCTCCAGTGCTGCACAGATCAACCTAATCGCCACCGATGCCTTCGCTGGCGCGGCGGGCAACGCCATCGTCTTCACTACGACCGTCCCTGCCGACTTCACGCTCAACCCCCTCGTCGGAAACCTGACAGGCGGCGCGGACACGGGGAACAAGCCCACGCAGGCTACCATCTACCGACATGGAAACGTGGGTGCTCCCGCTGGAGTCAACCTCGTTGACGACATCGCTGATCCTTTGATTGGAGCCGAGAGCACCAAGCGCGTGCAGGTCCAGTACAGGATTCGCACCACAGGTCAGGCCGAGGGCGTCAACTTCAAGTCCGAGAACGGATTCAGCAACGGCAACGTCGAGGCACAGGGGACACAGGCTACTACTGCCTCGCAGTACCGCTTCGTCCCGGCAGATGGCACCACGGTCGAGGGCTACATCAAGGTCACAGGTGTAGGCGTCATCGCTGTAGGCGACACCATCACCATCGACGGGACCGTCCTCACGGCAGTCGCAGGTGCCCCGGTCGGCCCGCAGTTCGATGTGAGTTCTGGTGTCCCTGCGACCATCGTGACCAGCATCGTCGCCGCCATCACAGGTAGCGTGGCTTCCGCGAACGGCACCGCCTTCGGTGACTACGCGCAGGTCGTCCCGGCCACGGCTGGGAACAACCTCACCATCACCACCTCGCTGACCACGGCGACCTCGGTGAACACCTCGGTCAACTCCGCTGTGTCCTATGACACGGTGGACAACGGGCTGTTCATCTCTGGAGATGGCACCCAGCAGTCCGCTACGGACCTTGGCACTGTCGATGGGTTTGCCTACGCCATCCCCATCGCCTTCGTCTTCCGACGCAACGACGCGAGTGGCACGGGCGGCTTCGACCCGGTGAGCAACACCAACGGAGCACTCTCCCGCACCCATGCCCTGTTCACGAACACGCATGGCATTGGAGCGACCCCGGCCAACACCAGCGACCGTCCCGACCGCAACTTCCACGACGTGATCGTCAGCGGCGACATCCTCGACCTACGGCGTCAGGTCAGCCCCGGAGGCATCGACCTCAAGGCTGAACTGGAGTCACAGATGACGGCTCTGCTGGATGGCAACTTCCGCACATGGGCCGTGGACACACAGGGACTCAACACGCTGGGCAGTGGTTCTGGTGATGTGAGTCCAGTCCGTCTGGTCTGCAACGAGATCGGAGATCAAGCAGCCACGGGCCGTGGTGAAACCATCGGGACTTGGGATCACATCAGACGCCGCTTTGGCGACCAGTCGGTTGTCGAGCGCCGCATCTTCCCGCTGCTTTCCTCATCGGCCTATGGGGCCAATCCCGGCCTCTACTCTTATCCCGCTGTCGCAGGGTGGCGTTCGGAGCAGGTGCTCAACATCGACTTGAACGTCCTCGATGCCTCGGGTCTGGGGGACTGGGTGCCAACTGGATCTCCGGTGTTGGTCGCGAACCAATGGCCCGCTGGAACCAAGATCACGAACATCCTTCGGGTTGTCCATGACGACGGCCACTTCGCGACTCCTATCGACCAAGACGTAGAAATCGACCTCATTCAAGGGGTCGGTACTGCCCACGTCCAGATCACGCTGGCCCCGAACAACCGCCAAGCCAACGGCGGTGTTTCTGGTGCGGCGGCGTATGCCCTTGTGCCGAACGCAGCCGGGTCTTCCAACCGCCGCATCTTCGTGGAGTTGGAGATCACCTACCCTGTGGGTGCTGGTGCTTCGGCAACTCCTGACGAGACAATCTCGGCTGATCCTACGGTCCTGTCCTACCGGGGTGCTGCTCTGGAGAATGACACCACCAAGCGTCCGACCGACTGGGAAGACCTGCTCGCCCCACGGTTCCGCCCCGGCTACCGTGAGATCAACATCGAGTACGTCGCGAACAACGTCGGCTCTGGCATCGGGTCCGGCACCCCCATCACCGAGAGCGTGATCGCCACGGGGACCGACCTCATCTTGCCTCGACGCATCTACGGATCAGCCAGCACCGTGATCACGGTGACCGAGCAGGGGACTGGAGTTCCAACCAACCGTGCGGTCGATACGTCTGCGACGACATGGGGATCCTCCGAACGAAAGGTGGTCCTACAAGGCACGGGCGTCGGGGCAGGCGTGCAGAGCGTCTGCAACGTCGAGTTCTTCGCACAGGATCCGATTCCTGACTTCTCGCCCCCCGGCGACAGCTATCAGATCAGCGTCTACTTCCGGTCGAACGCACCCCAGACGGTCGGTGTTCAGGCAGGCTTCCCAGCCACATCGCCTCTCCCGGCATCCATCGGCTTGAAGCCGATGGTGATGAGCCGCAACCTCTGGACCGGGACCACTTCGTCGGGGTCGCTTGATCTCGCCTACCCCTACAGCAACCCATCGGACCAGATCCCGGTCAACGCCGATCTGGGCTCTGGTGGCTCCCCAGCCTTCCCCGGCGAGTGGGTGCTGTCGAGCCTCGCCAAGATCAGCGTCGGTGACTTCGACGCCGAGACTGGACTGCTCAACCTGCATCAGATGGTTCCAGTGGATCCGAACAGCACCCTCACGTTCTCCGACCGTGCATGGGATGGCGAGTATCGGGGTCACTACAAGGTGGCGGACACCAACGCCTACCGGCCTACCGCGATGGCCCAGCCGCTCTCCGGTGTGGCGACCCACAAGGTCTGGCTTCCATTCCTCGCCCAAGCGACCGCCGACAACGTGTTCTTCCGAAAGGGAGAAGTGCTGTTGGTGGTAGTTACTCGATATGCCCTTCTTGATGGAGACAATGTGGTTCGGTTCACCAACGCGGGCAACGAAAGTTGCGCGGCTGTTTACCGAACTCGTGGGCTTCTCCTTCTGGCCTCGGAGCAGTAGACTATGCCTCGTAAAGTAGACCCAGCACAGATCAAAGTAGGCAAGGGCCTCGCTCCCGAGGGCACTGTCGAGGACACCTCTTTCCGCTACCCAGAGCGTGATGTAGACCCGCTTCGCGTCCACATCCATGATCCCAGCCGTGCTCACATGGCGAGCGCCATCGGCATCGTGGATGCTGGTGACTGCTACGTCAGCGATGAGGTCGAGGGTGCCCTCCAAGAAATCTGCTCCGGTGCAGGCGCGGGTCGGCTCAACGGTCTGATCTCGGGCGGAACCTTCAACGAGTTGAGCAACGTCGCCAACGGGTCCGGCTCTGTCGCCACGACCACTCTCACGCTGGAAACCACCACCGAGATCATGGTTGGTCCCGGTGTGTTCAACGCATCGGCTCTGGTTGCCAGCCTCTCCGGTCTGGCCGCAGGCTCCTACTACGTCTACTTCGACACGAACTCCAGTTCACCGTCCTTCCGCACCCTTGTGGTCAGCGCAGCGGTCCCACAGGTCGAGACTGCCACGGGCATCGAGCACGTCCTCCTCGCCAAGTTCTCCTACGACGCGGGCGGCAACGTCACAGCATGGCAGGACGGGCGCTTCTTCGTCCGCAATCTCGACCGCAAGGTCCAGTATTCCTCCCGGCAGGGTGAGAACGTCGATGCGTGGAGCGAGGGTTGTTTCGCCACGCTCCAAGCCTTCTTCCTCTGGATGGCCGAGTACGGTGAGGGCTCCGGCACACCGTCCGAGGAGGAGAAGGGCACGGTCATCATCCGGGGTGAGCACCAGTTCCCCTCGACCCTCACGATTCCGACCAACCACCTCCAGTTCGTCGGGGATGGCAACGCCATCCTCTCAACCCCCGTGGCAGGTTTCACTGGGACACGGCTTCTCGACATCTCCGGTCGGACCAACATCACCTTCCGCAATCTGACCTTCGTGGCTCGGACAGCGGGTCTGACGGCCATCTTCTCGTCCGGTCAGGCACTCTCTGACATCAGGGTCGAGGACTGCACTTTCAGCAACGCCAGCACACAGTGGGACCGTGGCGTAGACCTCGGCAACACTGCCGCGACCGGGGAGAACGTCTACATCAAGGACTCGACGTTCTACATCCCGACCAATGCTGGTGGCGGCACCACCCATCTGGGTGTCAACCTCTATGGGATCAAGCACGCACGGGTCACCGGTTGCCGCTTCATCGCCAACGGCCTCCAAGACACGGCGGGCATCTCCATCGGAGAAACCAACCACAAGAGCGTAGATGTCGTTGTCTCGGACTGCTATTTCAGCGGGATGGCCCTCGGCATGAAGGTCGAGTTCGCGGATCACGTCAAGCTGGTGGACAACACCATCGAAGGCACGACGAAGGGGATCATCTCGACGCGAGGAACCTCTGCGCCGAATAACAACACCGCATCCACGGACTACCTGATCTCGGGCAACTCCATTGAACTCGCCACGACCGGGTTTGTGGGGATTTCTCTGCGGGAGGTCACCGCAGCGACCATCGAGTCGAACCACCTCGCCTGCACAGGTAGCGGGCCATTCGGGGCTGTCTCCGACCTCGCCGTAGGCATCGAGTTCACCTCTGTTGCTGGTGCCGGTGGGCTGAACGGTGTTCCCTCTGACCTCCGCATCACCGGTAACAACATCGTTGGGTTCTACGACACCACGAGCAACCCGACTCCGCAGGGCTTCCCGATCCTCGTGACCGGGGAGGGCGGGGCGGGAACTAACAACCCCGTCAAGAACGTGGTCATCGCGGACAACACCATCAACGAGGGTGGGATTCAGATCGCTGACGCCGTTGAGCACTTCGCCATCACGAACAACGTCCTCGATGGTCTGGTTCCCGGCACTCCTACGGTTCTCTCGGTGCGGGGCATCTCGCTCACCACCGCTGGTGCGACAACGCCTCCGCAGAACGGTGTGATCTCGGGCAACATCATCCGTAGGTACAAGGACGGCATCATCCTCGCCGGAAGTGCGGCAGACACCATCAAGTCCGTCGATATTGACCAGAACCACATCTCCGAGATCACGTCATCGTATGACGGATCGGCTACCGACACCTTCACCGGCTTCGGCACCAAGGGTATCGGCCTTCTGTCCTGTGCGGACTGCTCCATCACTCGGAACACCATCTTTGGGACGGGTGTGTCTCGCAATAACGCAGGGACCAAGCTCGTCTTCCCGAACAACATCCAGTGCCTTCCCATCTACGTTCGGGACTGTGCGGAGGGGATTCGCACCGAGGGCAACACCATCCTCGACAGCACCTCGCAGGGCACAGGCAAGGTGTTCGGCATCGTCTATGTGATCGGTGCCGGGGTGACCGCACCATTCACAAGCTCTAAGCACCTTGTCAGCGACAATGAGATCGAGATGGTCGATCCTGACAATGACTCTTTCGCTGGCATCTACTTCAACATCGGGGATTCCTCTGGGATCAACATTTTCTCTGACGTTGCTGTTCGGAACAATAGTGTCAAGGCCGCTGGGGCGACCACACAAGCACCATCGCATGGCCTCCTGTTTCAGTCGCAGCGCATTTCTGACGGCCAAATCAAGGGCGGCACCTATGAGGGGATCACGGTAGCCGAGAACTCCGTTGCCGGATTCAGGCGAGCGGGCATCGCGTTCGATAACGATGCCTCGGCTGCGGGTGTTCAGGCACAGCCTTGTGTGTTCCGAAACATCGACATCCTCCGAAACCATCTCCAGTCCACGATCCCCGTGACCGGACAGGATCAGGGGGGAGTTGTTCTCAAGGTCGCGGCTCAGGCGGCTGGAAACAGCATCCTCAATGCGGTTTCCATCATCCAGAACAAGATCCTCATGCCCAGTGCCCCAGATGGCGGGGGTCACTTCGGCATCAACCTCGTGTCCAACAGGACAGGATCAACCGCACTTTTCCGTGGTCTGACCATCAACGAGAACCGCATCCCCACGGTCAATGGTGGGGTGGGGATCAACGTGGACCGTCTGGGATTGCATGGCGCGGACAACCGCCAAGACTTCCAGATCAGCCGCAACCGAGTCGGCGTGGGCCAGAGGGCTACCGCTGGCGGTAGCCCCCTTCAGCCGAGCAACGCTCTCAACGTCAACCTCGGCGATTCGGACCTCGCAGGCTTTCGGGTCGATGACAACACGTTCTACACGACGCTCCGAAGCATCTTCATTCAGAACACCACCCCGACCCCCGCGACGGTGGCTACTCTCCAAGACGTGAGCGTCTGTAGGAATATGCTCAACCGGGGAAGCGGCATTGTCACCACTGTTGAGTGCATGAATCTTCAGTTCGTCAACCTCAACCTGTTTGATGTCACCGTGAATGACAATGAGGTTTTCGCTGTTGGGTCTACTACGACCACGCACGCTATTCAGATCAGGAACACAAACGCCACGGTGGGAGCGGGAGCGGCGGTAACAGTGGACCGCCTCAAGATGTGCGGCAACCAGATGGCCGGATCCGGTGAACTGAAGTTGCTGTTCGACGGGATCACCGCCACGAACCTTTCCATCAACGACAACACCCTGACGAATGGGAGCGTGGTCACCACCGCTGTGAGCATCAACACCATCTTTAACTACGACACGGCGAGATCACAGGGGTCGGTGTTGAACCTCGCCATCAAGAACAACATGATTCGTGGTGGGAAGATCGGCATCGGAGCGACGTTCGATGACCTGCAACATGGGGGCGTCAAGATCACGGGCAACCAGATTCGTAATCTGGTTGGTGCTGCCATCACCGTTGGAGGTTCCGGCTTCGACAGCACCGGCATCCACTTCCAGATCACCGGGACTCTCGATCTGGTGGCCTCAAACCAGATCAGCATCGAGGACAACAGCATTTCCGGCGAGGACGACGGTGTTGCGATTCGGTACGAGCAGGAGAGCACCAATGTGCGTGCGCGTGGGTTGAGCATCTGCCGAAACAAGGTCATCGGGGATTTCGACAGAACGACAGGCTCCAAGGTCTTCGGAGCCATTGACTTGGACTTCTCTCCAACCGCCACCTCGATCATCGAGGGTGTGCAGGTGGACGGGAACGAGATCGCCCCCCGTGGGACCACGCTCGCGTCCTACGCCAAGAACGGGATCACCCTCACCGGGCCGACTTCTCTGCTGAACCACACGATTGAGAACATCTCGGTGTCCCACAATGCTGTGGGTGTCCGCGCCCCCGACTCAAGCACCCCGACGACAGGAATCGAGATCGAGTTTCTGTGTGTGGAATCCACCCCCTACTACGTCAGAAACCTCGTTGTAGACGGTAACAACCTCGTCTTGGGCGACAAGGATGGAGTGCCGGGGTCCAGCACCACGGGCATCGGATTGAACCTGACGTGTCAGATCGAGAACCTGTCGGTTCAGAAGAACTCTCTCATGGGGCAGTGGGGCGAAAGTAACAACGCTCGCGTCTCAGCATGGGGGATCCGCCTCTACCACCAGTTCACCGACACACAGAGTATTGCGAACACCACTTCCGGCGTGTTCCTTGTCGGCACCACCACAGGAGCGAGTGCTGCCAACGCCGACCTCGGCTGGGAAACCGCCTCGAACACCTTCACCCCCGTTCTTGCGGTCTGTTGGAGGAACGTGAATGTGTCAGGGAACACGGTTCTGTTCCACGCCACGCGCCCCCTCGCGACCCTCCTTACAGATCAGGGGCAAGCTGCACTGACCCTCGCGCATGTCCGTTCGACAGGACTCGCAGCCCAGCCTGTGGACATCAAGAAAGTCGTCGTGCCTCTCTGGGGGTTCACCTCCACCGGGAACACCCTGACGGCAGTAAAGAGGGGCGGTAACAACACTGCCGCAGTGTATCGGGGCGTTTTCTTTGAGACTGCGAACTCGGTAGCCAAGTGGCCCCTCTCGGGCGGTGGGGGCGGAGGGACGGAGTGGCTTCAGTTCGGATGGTCCGTGGTTGGAAACTCCAGTACGGCCTTCTCCAGCCAAAACACTGCTGGGTCCACTTACTATGGCGTGGATGTCAAGGTCGTGGGATCGGGATTGGTTATTTCATCCGCTGTGGTCATGGGGAACATCGCATCTGATTCAAGCAACACCACCGGATGGGATGCACTTGGGGGAACTGGTGACAACATCAACCTTTCTTCCCGCACGCTGATCCCGTAGGAGAGTAGGCCATGAGAATCTTCGTAGACATCGCTTCCCACGACACTGCTGGGGCTGCTGGGGCGGGTGGTCGGATCACACGAACCGACTCCAAACCGGAAGTGGGTGACACCACCGCCGTCAACGGCAAGTGGGTGTTCACGGTTCCCGATGGCGCTGCTCTGGAGGTGGACAAGAACTCGTACTGGTTCCCGGTGGACGCCAACAGCATCCCATCCAAGGCGGCAGCGGAGTTCTTGATCCGCTACCCGATGTACGACCACATCCTCTACAACTTCTACATCGACAATGTGGACGTGACGGGTCTGGACACCACGACCTTCGGGACTTTCCCCGCCTCGGGCAACACCACCCCCGCGTACACTGACACTCTCCTGCCGCCTTTGGCGGCGCGGTGCCAGTTGGGTCGGGGGACCGGATCGGGTAATGTGGGCATGGTCCCCAACAGCCTCGCGATCCTGCCGAAGTCCGAGGCTCGTGCCTCCAACGTCTACGGCTGTGTGATCACAACCACCATCGACCTGTGGCAGTACAACCCGTGCTACATCGACGTGGCTGGAGCCGTACCTGCGGGCACCATCACCATCGGTGGTGTCGTTCTCACAGCGGTCGGTGGGGCTCCCGGTGTTGACCAGTTTGACATTTCATCGGGTGTCGCGGCGACCATCGCCACGAACATCGCGAACGCGATCAACCTCGTCACCAACTCGTTCTCCACCTTCGTCACGGCCACGGTTGATCCCACCATCCCAACTCGGGTTCAGCTTCGTCCAGTCCCGTCTACCAACACCACGGTCGCCCTGACGGCAGCGGCGAACAACATCTCTGTCGTCCAGTCACACCCCGGCACGGACGAGGTGATGATGTGGTGGAAGGCGAGCACGGAAGCCGTGACCGAAGACCAAGGCTTCGCGGGCCAAGGGCCGGGTGCGGGCACCAACACCCCATCCATCAAGAGCCAGACGGAGATGCCTGACGAGATCGCTACGCTCCTTGTCTACGCAAGCGTGGACAACGGGGTCAAGTGGTTCCGAGTCAACTACCTGACTCCAGTGGATCTGGTCAACGCAGGCACCCAGCTTCGCCTGTGCTTTGTGAATACGGGGGACTTGAAGCTCTATCTGCATGGCTTCACCGTGCTGTTCCCTGATCTCCTTGCACCCCTGTAGAGGTGAATGATGCGACACCTCTCCACCCGTGATCTCCAAGGCAAGCAGCGGAAGCGGTGGGCCGATGCCCGCAAGCAGGCATACCGCAAGATCCTCCGTGATCCCGGTGCTTCCCCTTCCCAGAAGGCCGACGCTCGACGCAAGATCGCCTCCACGGACGAGCCTTCCCGGTAGCGTGCCTATCGCACCCGATGGGTAAGGTCGGAGGCGTTCCACCCTCTGCAACCGCTTCTCGGAGATGTAGGCATGGCTCAAGATTTCGGAACTGGCGTCAGCCGAACTCTCTCTGCGCTGAACAGGCAGTTCCTCCAGACAGTGTGGCAGGCGAGCAAGCCCCCTCTGGACAGCGAACTCAACCTCGTCGCCCAGATCGGGAATGAGGCACTTCGGGATGCCGTGCGCGCAGAGATGCACTCGGGATTTCTCTCTGATCCGATGCAGGCAGACGCCGAGTTCGTGACCAACCCGAACTGGAGCAACTGGTTCAAGTTTGGTCGCAGTGCTTCGGCCACGGCAGCGGCCCCCTTCGTGTGGGCCAACGTCAACGGCTGGCTGATCCCCGTCACAGGATCGGGCGTGTCCGAGGGTGATCCCAGCAACAGGATCAACCTGTTCGGCCCCCCGGCGACTGATGCGAGGATCGATCTGGTGTTCCTTGAGGTCTGGCAGGCGCAAGTCGCCCCCAACCCGAGCACCGCAAACAAGCCCTCCGCGAACGCCATCCACAAGTATGGCAACGTCGGGTACGGCGGCACCAACATCGCCGACGACATCCAAGATCCGACCATCGGCTTTGAAACCACCGAGCGCGTCCAGTTGCAGTACCGCCTTCGTGTTGTGGGAAGCGGCACGGGCCTCGGTGACTCCACCGACCTCGCGCAGTACCCAGACGGGTTGGATGACCCCAACATCATCGCACAGGGAACACAGGCGGCTCCTGTCACGGGCTACACCTTCACCAACATGGGTGACACCCTCGGTGACCGTGGCCTCTGGCGTGCGGGTGCTGGTGATTCCACCAGCCGCACTGCTCTTGGGACTGTGGACGGCTACGTCTACGCCGTCCCGGTGTGTGCCGTCTTCCGGCGTAACAAGGCGCTGTTCGTCGCACGGACCAACAGCGGAAACGCCAACCAGAACGGATCCTTCGACCGGAACCCGACTTCGGGCACCATCACGGACCCCTTGCAGGCGACCCGGACGTTCACCACGGTCACGCTGACCTCTGCTCTGACGGCATCGGCTACTGGTCTGGTGTCTGTCACCGGCCTTGCGTCCTCTGGTCTGGACAACACGAACCTCGCATGGGGCTCGACCGTCCTCAAGATTGGCGACGAGATCGTCACCATCAGCGCAGTGGACGCCTCTGCCGGAACCGTCACCCTCGTATCGCGTGGCCGGTTCGGCACGCAGGCCGAGACCCACGATGCAGGCACCGCCCTTGGCCTCTACACTCTCCGACCGGACGGTCGGTTCTCTGACGAGATCACGGCGCACGACATTCTTGATCTCCGACGCTCCGTCGCTCCGACCAAGTGGTCCTACGACTCCTTGCTCAAGCACAACCTCGGCAAGCTGCTGGACGGTTCTCTCCGGTCTTCCTTCAAGCAGGGGAGCGGAACGGACACACAGGGCACCCAGATCATCGAGGTGGACACCCTTCTCGGCTCTGGTGCGGGCGCAGTCCCGAACCAGAATGAGAATCTGGATGGCTTCGACGGCATCCGCACCGTGTTCTCCGACTCGGCTGTGGTCCAGCACGATGTGAGCCTTCTCCTGACTCCCACCGGAGGCAACGTCACTGCCTCTACGTCCTCTTGGGGAGTCGCCGCCAACTTCAACGTGAGTGGGTTCATCCCGTCTTCGGGTTCGGCATGGGTCAACGGCTCTGTGATCAAGCTGTTCCTCGGAGGGTCCACAGGATCAGCGGGTGCTCGCGCTACCTCCAGCACGGGTGATCGCTTCCAACGGTTCGTCAGCCCGAAGGAATACTGGTTGTCTCGCGACGACTTCTACAGCGAAGGCATGTCAGCGAGCGGCAACCAGACGCCGTTCATGATGCGCTTCGTCGGCAACGTCGCAGGCCCCGTCGCTCCGCAGACGTGGAGTCAGTCTCCCGGCCTCGGAGAGACATTCGGCAACCATCCGGGTCCGATGTTCCCCCTTCCCGAGCGGGAGTTCAGCACCCCCTTCATGGTTCTTGGTGGGGTCGTGAACACGGACCTCGCAGGCTCCGCGACCACGGTGGTGAAGGTTGCGCCCATCCCCGACGAGATCACCTTCGCCACGGTCAACTTCGACACGGCTGGTCAGTGGTCTGCATTGGCATCGGACCCTCGGGTGATGTCCACGACAGGGATCACGAAGCTGCTCCTGCATGGGAGCCGGAACCTCTATGACATGCTCACAAACAAGGGGCGTGATCTGACGGGTGCGAGCAGTGAGTTGTACATCGTCCTGACTGGCGGGACGACCGACATCGGTGTCTTCCGTGTCGTGGGTGCGGGAACCATCGGCTACACCACAAAGAATGCCTCTACGGCCAACGGTGTGGTCTTGGAGCCTGTGGGTCCAGCATCAACCATCACGGCGGGTCAGACCGTCACCGCAGAAATCCGCTCGCAGTACATGAACACCGAGGACGGTCCCGGCACAGCCAACGCCGCAGCCTGCATCGTCATCACCGACCTCGCAGCCACTCTTGGTGGGAACACGAACCCGTGGAACACCTTGAGTGTCGGGACCATTCAAGGCGACATGGTTCTCGACACAAGCATCCTCTACGGGCCGGGTCGGGGTGGCATGGCTCGCCTTGCGGACACCCTCTCTCGTTTCGCTGTGGTCAACCCGGCAGGCGCGACCCTGCTTCGGGAAGCCCCCGAGAACAAGGACTCCAACTCGCTCGACATTCGGACGCGCACAGGTGCTCCCGAGGACGAATACTACTTCGACCCACAGCCCTTGATGGCATGGAACCGTCTGCCCAGCCTTGGGCTGCACGCTCCCTTTGCCTCTGACTACGGAGCCGGTCGGTACAACTTTGAGATCCGTCGTGATTCGGAGCTTCTGGTGGACCGTGGGTCCAAGACGGTCGTGTTCCGTCCCTTCCAGCAAGTCCTGATGAGCCTCCCGATTCGCCGTGCGGGCGGGAACCAGATCCCCACCCAGTACGATGACGGGGTGACGAACGTGGATGGGGCGACCTTGTTCACGAACAAAACGGACATCTACGAGGTGCCTCCCGAGTACATGCCTCGCTTCGGACGGCAGGACATTCCCGTGTTCTCCAAGGACGGCGTGGCGACTTCGGGTCCGTACTTCGGCATCAACCACCTATTCTCGGACATCGAAACCACTGCGACTGCTGACAAGACGCGGGACATCGTTGACGGCACCAACGCGAGCGGTGTGCTCAAGATCGTGACGGGCACCTCCTCTGGACTG
>MDTC01255530.1_pt1 | contig 21776 bp, 18 predicted proteins | sample 811181 | NCBI WGS metagenome assembly MDTC01 (sample SAMN05326644, study PRJNA326480) | marine metagenome | isolation source: seawater | place: Pacific Ocean: North | collected 2011 | reverse complement strand
CTATTTGATTGGTTAGGTATGGAAGATAAGATTCAAAAGATGTTCTTTGACTGGCTTACTACAGGTAAGACTTTTACATATAAGGATGTAGCTATGAATGACGTAGAGTACGAAGTAGTTTCTCCTTTAGATATAGATTACGAAGCTAGTCCCGATATAGAGTATATAGAAGATGCGGATTGGGTAGTACGTAGGAAGATAATGAGTGTAAATCAGGTAGTAGACCAGTTCTATGATGTACTTACATCTAAAGATATCGATAATTTAGAATCTCCGACTGGAAGCTTACGTGATTCTAACGCAGGAGTGCAAGGATTTTTCTCTGAGAGGTCAGGAGAGATGAGTGACCGTATGATAGAAGTCCTTCATGTATGTTGGAAGTCTTTCTCGCGCGTAGGTATACTTGATTATGAGGATGAGGTAGGACAGTTTCAACAAATGGTTGTTGATGAGTCGTATAAGAAAGAAGAAGGAGACGTCATTACATACTACTGGGTAAACGAAGTGTGGGAGGGGTACCAGTTAGACAAAGATACTTTTGTTAGCGTACAGCCACATAGAGTACAGCGTAACGAGATGAACAATATCTCAGTATGTAAGATGCCTTACAACGGAAGGTTATACAGCAATAGACATGCCGATAATATCTCTATAGTTTCTATGGGACTACCTTATCAGGTTCTATACAATGTATTCCATTATCGTTTAGAGCTTTCTATTGCAAAGAATAAAGATAAGATTATGCTTATGGAGATGAATACTATTCCTAAGCGACACGGATGGGACGAGGAGAAGTTTATGTATTACGCAGATGCTATGGGATTTGCCTTTATAGATTCTACCGCAGAGGGTAAAAACAACGAAAGGGTATCTTTTAATCAATATCAAGTCTTAGATATGTCTCTAGGTCAGTATATCCAAGCACAGTTTCAACTATTACAAGCTATTAAAGCCGAATGGGAGGAGATGGTAGGGGTATCACGCCAACGTAAGGGTAATGTTACCTCTTCTGACGGGGTAGGGGTAACTGAGAGGGCTATCTTCCAATCTTCGGTAATATCCGAAGAGCTATTTAGGAAATTCGAGTCTTTCTTAGAGAAAGAGTATCAAGGTCTTATAGATGTAAGTAAAATAGCTTGGAGAGATGGTAAGAAGATGGCATATGTTACTTCTGACCTTCGTACAGCTATGATAAACGTAGATCCAGACGAGTACCAAGAAGCGGAGTACGGGATATTCGTTAAGAATAGCAGTAAAGAGCAAGATAAGCTAGGACAGATGAAGCAAATGGCACAAGCGTTTGCACAAAACGGACAGCAGCCTAGTACAATAGCTGAGATACTTGACTCAAATAACTTTAGCTCTATAAAGAAGCATCTTGCAGAAGTAGAGAAGAAGCAAGAAGAGATGCAAGCACAACAAAGCAAAGCACAGCAGCAAGCTATGGAACAACAACAAGCTATGGCACAAGCAGAGAAAGAGGCAGACCAAGGGCATGAAGCTAATCAGAATGAGCTTGATCGTATCAATAAGATTGAACTTAAGAAGATGGAACTTGCTGGTAAAATGGTTACAGATGCCGATGGGAACGGTCGTAGGGACGATATAGACCGTGCTAGACTCGATGTAGAGAAGGAAAAGGTAGCTGTACAAAGAGCAAAAAGTTGATAGTATATAAAGAGGTAGAATTATTAATACAGAATGTCGTGAAAACCGGTATAGATTTATAAATTTGTAGCAATGTCAAAAGAAAATTCGTTAGATTTAAGCCAAGTTAGTGTAGCTAATTTACTTAATGAAAAAGCCCCTGCTGCGGCAGTAGAAACGGCTCCAGAAAGTGAAGCAGAAAGCTCACCAGAAGAAACACAAGAAACGCCTAATGCTCTAGATGCAGAAACGCCTGACATTCCATCCCCAGAAGAGACTCCTGAAGAAGAAGTTGTGGAGGTGGAAGGAACATCTACTCCAGAGAAACAGGAAGAGGAAGAAGTTCCCGACAGTGGAGAACCCGAAGAAGAATCGTCTGTTATAGATGTATTACGTTCTAAGTTGGGTTACGAAGTAGAAGGAAACTTTTCTGATGACTATGATGGCGTAGTAAAGTTTACACAGAACGTAGCAAATGAAATAGCTAAGGAGCAGCTCGATACTATGTTTACACAGTTCCCTGATGTAGAAGAGTATTTGCAGTTTAGGTACAATGGGGGAGACCCTAAAGCGTACTTCCAAGCTACTTCGCCAGAGATTGACTTCAGTGCCGTAGAGCTAGGAGACGATGATTTAAATTCTCAAAGGATAGTAGTCCAAGAGATTATGCGCCGTCAAGGATACGCGAATGAAGAGATTGCTGAAACCGTTCAAGATTACGTGGACGCAGGGATTTTAAAAAAGCACGCCGATAGAGGTTTAGTTAAACTTCGTGAAGCACAGAAACAAGAAGCAGCTCAGCTAGTTGCCAAGCAAAAAGCTGACGCAGAAGGAAGACAACAAGAATTACAACAACAATGGCAGACTATAAGGTCTACTATTGATAAAGGTTCAGTTCGTGGATTTAATATCCCGACTGCAGATAAAACAAAGTTTTTCTCTTGGATGAGCGATTCGGTAGACAAGCAAGGTCGTACCCAGCGCACAGTCGATAGAGAATCAATGGATGTAGAGACTCAGGTAGCAATGGAATATTTGCTTTGGAAGAAGTTCGACCTCAACAAACTAGTCACTAACAAAAGAAATACAAAGCAAGCACAGAATTTAACACAGAAATTACAGCAGAAAGCATCAGCGTCAAAGCGGATGAAAGGCGGGAAAGCGGGTTACTCTGCTCCCAAGAAGTTACCATCGTTAAAAGATCTTCTTTAATTTTAAATATATAATAACATGTCTGCTGACAACATTAAAAAGCTTCGTTTATACGAAGACACGTTCAACGCATCTGCTATGACAGATGAAAATAGCCTAGCTGCTGCTATGCTAACACAACCGGATGTACTATCTCCGGTAATCACTCACCTATCTGGTCAAGAGGATAAGCGTTTCCCGCTTTCTTTCTTAACTGAAGGTATGGGTGCTACAAAATACATCAACGATGTAGAGTACGATTACCCTGTTATGGGTCGCTTAAATAAAGCGGTAGAGTGTACAGCTCAATCTGGTACAGGTGTAAACCATACTCGTATCAAGCTAACATTCCCAGAGCGTTGGTTTATCCGTCAATACATTCTTGAGGCTCCAGATGGAACTCAAGTACGTGTAATGGAAGACCCTGTTGCAGTTGCTACAGGCTACGAGTACTCTGTTCAGTTAATTAACCCTGATGGAGCTGCTGCAGGAGCGTCTGCTTTTGTAAACAAAATGTTTGTTCAACTCTACGCTCCAGCTGCTATGTCTGGATCTCGTGGAAATGAGAGCAACTGGGTAGCTCCTTCTAAAATGCGTAATCAAATAAGTCTTATTCGTAAGTCTTACGCATACGAAGGTAACATGCCTGACCGTGTAGTTAACTTTGAGTTCAATGTAGGTGGTCGCTCGACTAACCTATGGTACGACTTCGAGGAGTATCAGCACATGCTACGTTGGAAAGAGGAAACAGAGTACGCTCTATGGTTCTCTCAGTACAACCGTGATACAAACGGAATCGTTCACCTTAAGGATGATAACGGTAAGCCGGTATTACTAGGTGCTGGTGTTCTTGAGCAAATCCCTAACGTGGATTCTTACTCTTCTTTAACATCAAACAAGTTGAAGTCTGTAGTACGTGACGCTTTATACGGAGCTTCTGACGCACAGGATATGAACATCACATTGTTCACTGGAATCGGTGGAATGGAAGAGTTCGATAATGCTATGAAGAACGAATTAGCTGCAGGAGCTTACATTAAGAATACTGACCCAGGTTCGTTTGTTAGCGGGTCTAGCAGTAATCTTGTAATGGGAGGTTTCTTCACTTCGTACAAGCACATCGATGGACACACTATTACAGTACGTCACTTACCATTACTAGACCACGGAGCTAGAGCATTAAACTCTGACCGTCACCCAGTAACAGGTCTTCCTATGGAGAGCTACCGCATGATCTTCCTTGATATGTCTACATATGATGGAGAGAAGAACGTTCAGTACATTTCTCGTAAGGGTCGTGAGCTAGTTCGTTGGGCAGTCGCTGGTGCTTCTGTACCTCCTGGATTTGCAGGTAACGCAACTCGCGCTACTGATGTGGATGGTAGTTCTGTACACTTCATGAAGGAGTGTGGAATCGCTATTCGTCGCGCTACTAACTGCCTACACTTAGAATGTGTGGCTTCGTAGATAATTAGAATTTGAGGAAAGGGGCGGTAAATAGAGCCGCCCCTTTTTATTATATAGTATAAACCAATAGATATTCAAGAACATGCCTTCACATTTAATTACAATACAGCGCCGTCCAAACCCAACTAATCTCCCGGACGACATATACAACGATTCTAAACGAAAAATAGGATCAGTATTTACAGCTTCAGGAGACATTATTAGAGGATTATCTTTCTCAGACCAAAAAAAGTACTTACCTGAAATTATTGGTATTAGTGCTACAGACAATCAATTTTCACCAGCAGTACGTAGTTTCTATTTAGATATGACACTTACTATACCTGGAGGAGGACTTGATTTAGAAATAGGTCTTGATGAAGGAGGAGAGCCTTTAAACATCTTAGACTTTATCCGCTACAATTTTGCCAAAGCGCATCCTGCTGTAGCTGCAGATGAAGATTCAATTACTAGTTCTAAGCGAGTCAAGTATTATTTTGTAGATTCTGCAAAAGAGCTTGTAGACGCTAAAGTAGGACTAGAGATTAGGAAGAAAAGCTATAAGGAGTTTATTAAACTTACTGATACAGAAGAGCGTATGGATATGGTATTACGTGTATACGGATACGGTCCAGATAAGCTTACTATTGCAGAAAAAGAATTAACTTTAGAAGAGCTTCAGGAAGACAATCCTGATATGTTTATAAGTGTAGTAACAGATAAAAACTTAGAAAGTACTGCTTTAATTGAGCAATTACTTACAGCAGAAGCCCTACGCAAAGTAGGCAACAGTATCCTAGACGGCGATGTTGTCTTAGGAGACTCGATGGAAGAGGCCGTACTCTTTCTGAAGGATAAGAAAAACTCTCAAATTTTAACGGCACTAAAAGCCAAACTAAGGGCTTTCGCATGAGATGACTGTTCAAGAGATGCACTATGCTCTAGACCAGGGGTTACAAAAAGTAGCTTCCTCGGTCTATGATTATTTCCTACCTGAAGAAAGCGATTTTTGGCTTAACCGGGCACAAGAAAGATTTATAAAACAGCGTTTGCATCCAGAAGGTGATCCCAAGAAACTTGGCTTTAGTAAGAATGAGAAAAGGTTAAACGACTTACGTTCTATAATAGAAGTCGACTTTGAAGACCAACCTGCAGTTTTAGATCCTACTGCAGATTTTATTGAGTTTGATATACCTACCGAGTTTATGTTTTTAATAAACGCGCGTGTAAGCATGTATATAACATGTGGAGGTACAATAGATACCGGACCAGGAGCAACTCCTGTAGAACGTGATTTACGTATAGTTTCACAAGATGATGTCTACCACTTGCAACAAAACCCTTTTGGTAAAAGTAGCCCTAGTTTTCCTATGGCAATCATGTACGATGAGGCAATAAGAGTATTTCAATCGAGTGAAAAGTTTATATTAGAAACGCTTTACTTAGATTATCTACGAGAGCCTGTGTCGATAAGTCTTAATACTAATGTAAATTGCGAGTTAGCAGACCACACTCACCACGAAATAGTGGACTTAGCGGTCAAGAGTATTATAGAAGCGATCGAGTCGCCAAGGTATCAAAGCAATTCTATAGAGCAATCACAATCTGAATAAATATGTCTGAATTAAATACTACATTAGTTGTCCAATTAAATGAGGCAGCTAACTTGCCGTCTTCTGGCAGTGCTCCAACAGCATCAACTTCTTTAGCTGCTTCTTCAGCAGACGCAAAATTAGATGGTTCTTTAGGAATTCTAATTGACGGAGCGTATGAGTCAGCTGTAACTCCTGTATTAGCAGGAGCAGATGAGAAAATTATTCTATGTACCTCTCATTTAGGGAAAAAAGGTTCTACGGTATATACTGCATCATCAGAGTTTAAAAGGAGTGAAATAGTTTCTACCTCTTATTCAGTAGCTACAGCAGATGTAGCTAGAGTAGAGTTAGACCCTAATGGAGCTTCAGGAACAGATAACGATGGAGCATTGGCAAAGGCAGGTCGCTTTGGAAATGGTACTGTAAAAGGTGTTCGTAGATATGAAACTCTTAGTTCTATATCTTCGGGAGCTTTTAATCAATACACTTATGATAAGGTAAACCCTTTAACTAATGTTGATACTGGGCAAGATTTCGATTCTTATACTATAACTGTAAGAAAGAAAAATGCAGGAAGGTATACTACAGAAGTTATACGAGTATATATAAACCATCTTGCAGAGTATACTAAGTATGCGTTAGAAACTACTTTAGGGCTCGGAGCTTTAGCAGATGTTACAGGACCTACTATAGTAGTACCTACCTGGACAGTACCTGCGTATGCTTCTAATGCAACACAACAAGGTTTATCTGGTACTTTGGGTAAGATTGCTATTGCTATTGATACTGCAGAGGTAGGAGGTTCATACTCTCTTGTAATTTCTAATGACCAAGATTCTGATACATATACAAAATCAGCTTCATTAGGAATAACCGGAAATGCTACTCTCAATGTTGCTGCAGGGACAACCACAGCTACATTTGATTGGACTGACTTAGAAGCTGGCGATGTACTTACACTTGCAGTTACTATAACTGATCCATTTGGTAATGATACAGTCTGTGCTCCAATTACACATACTCTCACATAATAATAAACATACTTTTTTAACTTTAATTTATATACAAAATGTCTTTTACTAAAACCGTTTTTTTTAACTCTTCTGCTACTAGTGAAGTAACATTAGCTGTTCCTGCTGCTGATGGCGGCATCTCTATCGCTATAAACGATACTTTGCAAGCTAATGGCTACGCTACAGTATTAGCTGCTGGTAACACTTTTCAACTTGTCAATGGCTTTTACTCTTCACCTCGTCTTAAGTTTAATGACTTAGTTTCAGCTAAAAAATCTGCTTACTCTGCAGGTACAGCTCAAATTCTTACTGCGACTATAGTTGCAGAATCTGATGGAACTGGGTATGTAAAACTTATCGATGTTACTGATGGAAGAGAGAAGTTTAATATCAAAACTTTTGAAGCTACAGGAACTGCTGCTGAGATTGCTACAGCTTTAAGAGCATCTATTCTATTAGATGAGAATGTATCTGCTACTGGAGGTTCTACCTCTGCGGTTCAAATTACATTTGTAAAAGATGTAGTTTTTAGAGCTGCTGCAAATGCTGCGTCTTCAATAGCATACACTGGTGGAAGTAATACTGCTATGGTACATTCTATAGGTGCAGCTGCTACAGTTAAGGCTGAACTTGCTGAAGGTATGGCTTTCAAAGGTGTAACTAACCAAGGTGGTACAAACATTGTTTCTCCTGATTTTGCTACAGCAGTTAATAGCGATGTGATTCGTTTAGAATTCGTTTCTACTGTAGGAGACAGAGAAGACCGCCACGAAGTTGTATTTTATGCCAAAACAGGAGGAGCTGGTAATGGTAAATCTTACGATGACCTAGGAACTATATTTGATGCTGACTAATCAGTAGACTATGGCTATAGCTAAACCTGTCAAGATTGACTTTTATGATAAACAAATAAGAGTTCAAGATTACACGAACTTTACTACTTATCCTGCTACGTCTCAAACTGTTACCGTTACCCTACCGGGTGCGGTAGCAGTTAACGTAACTTCTAAGGATTTAGGATTTTATAAGCTAAGCAGTAATGCTAACCCTATGCTAATAAAGCCTACTGTCTTTGGTGTTGACGTTTTTCCAGATGGAGTATATCGTGTAGCAATTACGCAAGTCAATAGTCGTAGCCTTACTTTAGAGGCAGACGAGCAGTTTTTGTACATACCAGCTATAGATGCATGTATATTAAAAAAGACAGATACGTACTTACGTAGTTCTTGCGATAATTGTAAAAGTGACGCTAACTTAAAATTGCTTCAAGAACTTGTAGTAATACGTCAAGCGGCACAGCTTGATTTAAATTTGGGACAGTACGCTGCAGCGGCTCTTAAAGTAACTCTTTTAACTAATCTATGTACAGGAGCTTCTTGTAAATGTATTTGCGGCTGCTAATGGGTACTCCTTTAAATCCCGCCGATTATGAAGTGCCTAGCGATTACAGTATATATGATTTTACGCCAGGTATAAAACCTTTACTTGCAGCTATACAGGATTCTTTAAGCAGCAGTGGAGAAATTTATCTTACAAAAGTAGATTTACATATTTCAAGAGAGTGTGAGGCCGACGAATACTTTCTAAATATTGGAATGTATAATATGTACACTCTTCTATCAGGAGAATCAAGTCTTGATTATCGTGCATATGTAGGATTATAGTATTAACAGCAGGTATGCCCTGCTATAAAACAGAACAAATGGATATCCATGCTTTAGTAATAAAGTATTGTAAAGAGCATAAAAATGAAACAGCCACTAGAGTAGCTTCTTTAATTTTAGAGAATGAAGAAGTAAATTATAGTCACAGGCACTTGCGTAGATTAGTAGGCAAGCATAGAGAGGATTTAAAATCCTTTGGTAAGACAACATTTGATGCTACAAGCGATACAGCTGTACATACCTACAAAGGAAACAGCTCTATAACATCATTAGATGAAGCTATTAAGTTTTTTAAAATAGACACAACTATTTGGGATGTAGATAGGTATACATGTAATAGTTGGGACACTCAAGGTAAATCAGAGGTTCTTACTATGTATCAGGTCAAAGTACATTTAGTACGTAAACCTGAGCCTGTAGATTTAGAAGGTATTAAGCTTCATTTATTAGAAAAGGTTGAGCCTTATGTTGTCCCTCAAGCTAAAGGTAAAGGAACAGGTGTTTTAGTAGTCTCAGACCTCCATATAGGAGCTAAAGTAGAAGCTATAGGTAATACCCCTGCTTTTGGCATAAAAGACGTTATACGGCGCTTAAATGTGTTAGCGGCGATGACAAATGAAAAGGAGTATGAAAAAGTTCATATTTGCCTTTTAGGAGATTTCATAGAATCCTTTACAGGATTGAATCATCCGTCTACTTGGAAAGAGTTAGAACCGGATGGCTATGGAGTAAATGTAGTAATAGGAGCGTACGAGATACTTAAGAAATTTCTTATGCAGGTTAATAATGTAGAAAGCGTTTCTATAGTAAGTGGTAATCACGATAGAACAAGCATAAAAATGCAAGGTGATCCACAAGGTTCTGTAGCAGAGTTACTATCTTATATGTTAAATGAGAATACATCGTTGGATATTAACCATTCTTCCTTACTTTTGACATTAGAAGCAGACAGTATATTCTACGTACTGACACACAACCATTATAACATCTCAAAGGGTGATATGGGAAAAGTGTTTTGGGAGTACGGAAAGCAAGGTCTTTACAATGTTCTTTTAGGAGGGCATTGGCACGCAAGGAAAGGCAAACGCATTTATAAGCAAGTAGAAGAAAAGCAGCTAGATCAAGCCAACTATAGGCAAATAGCAGTAGCACCACTTTTTACAGGGAATTTTTATTCCGAAAGTAGCGGATGGAATAGTACCGCAGGATTTACACTAATTGAAAACAATGGGTACGGGAAACCAAACGTATTCGAATATATACTTCCATAAATGGCAGCTGGTAAATATAACTTTTTAGTCGAGCAAGGTGCTCAACACGTTCTAACTTTTACGTATTCAGATGACAGCAATATAGGCATTAATTTAACAAATATGTCTGTACGCATGGGAGTCAAAGATCATATTAGTGATACTGCATATGTGTATACAGCTACATCTGATACAAGTGTAGACGCAGGATTTGCTCAAGATTTTGTTATACCTGAACAGGTTGATTCTACTAAAGGTCAATTTGTTCTTACTATACCTTCAGCGACTACAGACAGTTTTATATTTAATCAAGGAGTATACGATTTAGAATTAGTTGAAGGATCTGTTGTAACACGTTTGCTAGAAGGAAAATTTAAAGTAAAACCTCAAGTAACCTAGTTATGGCAAAAGTTCAAGTTATACAAAGTGCTCCTAATATTGTAACTGTAACTCAGTCCTATACTACTGTATCTGTAACAGAAACACAACAAGACTATGCTTCTGTAGATATAACAGAGCAAAAAACATATGTATCTGTACAAGCTACTATAGCAGGTACAGAGCAACCACAACATTATACTCATACTCAAAACCAAAGTAGCGCAGAATGGGTAATCTTTCATGGGTTAAATACTCGCCCTTCAGTTGATGTAGTCAACAGTACAGGTGTAAGTGTTTTTCCAACTATACAATACAACGACTTAAATACTGTAACAATAACTTTTTCTTCTCCTCAATCAGGATCTGCATACTTTAACTAACTACTATGGCTATATTATTTTACGACGACATTTCCCTTGATGGGCAAGAAATACAAGACGTCTCTTTAGAACGTGTTGCTAATTTGGCTGCACTAAATGCCCTCTCTGGACAATACCAAGGAAGGCTTGCTTATAATGATGATACCAATACCCTTAATTACTTTAACGGAACAGCTTGGGTAGCTTTAGATGGGACAGGAAACATAGACAGTATAGTAGCAGGATCAGGAATTACTATAAACTCACCAACTGGAGCTGTTACTATAGGTGTTGATTATGCCGGGGCTGACAACGTTATTCTTGCTGCACAACAGGCAACTACAGCTGATACTAATAGTAAAATATTAGTTAGTGTAGGAGAAGATGTACAGAGCCATGCGCTTAGTAGTATAAAAACTTTACTAAACGCGGGTATTTCGAATATAACAGAAAATAACACAGCTTCAGATTATATAAACACTTCAGTAGTTATAACTAGTGGAGCAGCTTCTATTTCTGCTCTTTTAAAAACCAATGGTACAACGGCAGATGAAACTACATACTATAATGGATTAGGGCAGTGGAAAACTCCTAATGAAAATGTAGATACAACGTATACTTTACCTACAGGTGTTGCTACTGGAGGAGGAGAATTTACTTTACAACCTAGCGACGCTAGTCAAGTAAGTAAAGTTTTTATTGTAGGTACTACAGGCGAAGTAGAAGTAACGCCTAGCGCAGATGTTACTGATGGTGGTTTTACTATAGGACTACCTACTAACGTTACTGCACCAAATAATTTAACAGTAGGAGGAGAAGCTACATTTACAAATAATGCCACACTATCGGCGAATGCTGCAATCTCTGGGATAATGACAGTTTCGGGAGCATCGAATTTTGCTACGATTCCAACTATTCCTGCGATTACACCTTCTAACGATACAGATGCGGCTTCGAAAGCATATGTAGACGATCAAGTTTCAGGTGGATTATCTTATAGAGGCTCTTATGATGCTACTACTGACCCTACAACTCTAGGAGGAGGAGCCGCTGGGACTGGTACAGGAATGTTAAAAGGTGAAGTGTATGTAGTAAGTGTTGCTGGAAATTTTGGTGGAGCATGGTCACCTGCTTTGGCTAAGGGAGATTTGATTATTGTAAACACGGACACTCCAGAAAATGTTGGAGAGTTTGACGCTATAAATAAAGCTGAGGAATTAGCTACTACTACTACTGCAGGTCTATGTATGTTCCCAGCTGGTAATGGATTTAATGCTCCTGATTCTAATGGAGCAGTTTCTATGAAAGATCATACTTCTGCTGGTGGTGGTACTTTAGTCGCAGGTATATATGGTAGTGCTACTCAAACTCCGGTTATAACGACAGATGAATTTGGTTCTGTTACATCGTGTACTGCTCAAACTATACAAATAGCTACTGGCCAAGTAACTGGTTTTGATACCGCTGTAGACGGTAGAATTAATGCAAACTCTCATGTTGAAACTTTTACTACGGCTTCAGGAACTACATATGGTCCTTTTACTCATAATGTAGGAACAGAATTTGTAACAGTGCAAGTTTATGAAACTGCTGGAGGTAAAACTGTTTATCCTCAAATAACACGTGATACTACTACTGTAACTGTAACTTTTAAAGAAGCTCCTACTGCCGCTACGCAATTTAAAGTCCTAGTAATGGGGAACGATGCGGCTTAAACTTATGTATATAATATTAAAACTCTAATACCATGGCTTTAAAATTTTATGGCGCTCTTAGTTTAGATGGGCAACAACTAAAAGATGCTTCTTTAGAGGTACGTAGTTCTGTATATTCTACTGGAGGAGAAGACTACGAAGGAAGGATTATTTTTGTTCAAGCTTCAGATGGAAATACTTTAGCAGGAACTCTTCAATATAAAAGCGCTGCGGCTGGAGTAGCAACTTGGACATCTTTAAGTGGAACAGGAGCTGTAACAAGCATAGCTGCAAACACTTCATCAGGTTTACGTTTTTCTTTAGTAGACAATTCAGCACTTGCAACAGACGACCAGCAAACGATAGAAGTAGACTACTCCACAGCAGATAATATTGTTTTAATACCCGGCAATGTCAGTGATGAAGTAATGCAAGGTACAGCGCTTACCGGTGTAAAGTTTATTTATAGCAATAGTAGTAATCTTGTAAAACATGCAGACGCTGTACATCTTCAGTCTGTTTTACAGGCAGGAGTATCTTCAGCAGATACAAATGACCAAGCTGGAGATTCTAATGTAGAAGTATTTGCTGCTGGTTTTATTGCTGACAGCGTAGGAGAAATTGATTTTTCTGCTGATTTAAGGGCAGAATTTCCTGAAGGCACTGCAGAAATCCAAAAAAAGTTTTACTTTTTAAAAGCTACAAGCGCTACTGGAACAGAATGGGCTCAGTGGATTCCTTTATCTAATGCTCAGTACCGATTAGATGTCGATAATGTTGCAGCAGTTTCTGGGGTGTCCGGAGTCGGAACAAAAATAAATTTTACTGAATCTACGGATGGGGGAAGTACTTTCCCTGTTACCCACACAGTAACTTTAGTGCCTAAGATGTCTACTCCAGACACAGGTGCTATAAATATACCGCGTCAAATAGATTTTACTACAATAAATACAGGTACTCTTAATGTGGGTCTTGCGTATGCTGTAGGAGGAAATATGGTAGGAGGTACAATATTGAGCCTCTCAGATGATTTAAAAATAGACGGTACTTTAACTGTAGGTACAGGAGTGTTTACGTCTGATGGAAATGTCAGTTTCGAAGGTCCTGAAACATCGTTTACTACTTTAAATGCTTCTGGAGGTTCGTCCGACTTCGAAGCTGAGGGCACTTCTGAGTTTGTAAAAATAACAGGAGCTGTATCAGCTTTTACAGACGCTCCAAACCCACAATCCTGGGTAAATAAAGCTTATGTAGATTATGCAACTACTTTAACGAATCAAATAACGTATGCAGGGGAGTACAACGCTACACTAGATCCTCCGACAAGTAATACTGTAGGAGATCTTTATGTAGTAACTACTCCAGGAAACGGAGCTTCTACAGACAATTATGTTACTGATGGAGGGTTTTGGTCACAAGCACAGAGTGGAGGTTGGTTGCGTAACGGAGATATGATTATAGCAATTCATACATCAGGGGCAGCTGGTTACCATTGGGCGCTTGTTCAAGGAAATATAGATATTGCTGAGGTAGATGTATTAGGAGTAGCTAGATTTCATGATGGTACTGATGCAGGCTTTGCTGATGGAGGATGGGCAGACCTCGATAGCTGGGATAACGCAGGAAAGCCTCAACCTAGAGGATATACTCTTGCTGCATCTATTGCTAACGAAGCTACCCACGCTCCTATAGTAACGGTACAAAAGTTTGGAAAACTTTCGGCTATAGGAAATCGAGATGGTGCAACGCCAATGGCTTTAGATCATAGAAATAACTTTAGTACAACAACTACTTTTACTGATGCTGTCCAAGTAAAATACTTGGAAAGAAAAGTGCACGGTACTCTACCTAATACTACAGACAATCCTTATAGGTTGACACATTCTTTAGGGACTAAAGATGTTATAGTAGATGTTTATGATGCTACTTCGGGAGACACAGTATTTGCGGAAGTTACAAGAACAAATAATAGTTATATTGACTTAAGTGGTATAGATGCTCTTTCTGCAGGAGCTCTTAGAGTTACTGTACATGCTATAGTAGACTTGTAATTATGAAATCTTTAAAATGGTTTATAACTTCTTTTCTTCTTATAAGTTTACCTATTTTAACTTTTTCACAAAACAGCTGGCTAAAGGTTTCTATGCAGCCAGACCAATATGCTGGAGAAACTAGTTGGGAGATATATGACTCTGACGGGGATATTGTAGCAATAAATCCAGAGTATAGTTCCAATGTATATCAAGAAACTATTATTCCATTAGATACAGGATTTTATAACCTTGTTGTAAATGACTCGTTTGGAGACGGTATATGTTGTGATTTTGGTGAAGGTTGGTTTGGAGTAAGCAATGATTGCGGATTAAACAATTATATATATGACTTTAATTCAGCACAAGCGGTTTTAGGATTTAGTTTAAATGAATGTTCTTTACCTGTGCAAGGATGTATGGATTTTGAAGCCTATAACTTTGATCCTAACGCAACTATAGAAAGCCCTGTCTGTGAGTATGAAGTAACATTTAAATTAGATTTAAACGGACCTCATCCCCCAATAGAGGTACCTGAAATTAATGGTGAGTTTAATGGGTGGTGTGGTAATTGCTGGGCTATGTCCGATGATAACGATGATGGAGAATGGGAATACAGTGCGATAGTACTTGAAGGTACTTATTTGTGGAAATTTTCAGCAGATACATGGTTGCAGCAAGAGTTGCCTGTCGGAGTATCTGAATCTCCTTGCTTTTTATTTGATGCAAACGGATACGTAAATAGAACTCTAGTCGTAGATGGGAATATTACTCTACCTCCTTTTTGTTGGGAATCTTGTTTACCTTGTGGCGCTATAGTAGGATGTACAAATCCTGAAGCTACTAACTGGAACCCATGGGCAAATTTTGATGAAGGATGTAATGTCGTAGAATCTGCTAACTGTGAGCTAGGGTTTACGGAACTATCGGTAACTATATTACCTGATAATTATCCGTCAGAAACAAGTTGGAATTTAATAGATAATAATTCAGGATTATATATACATCAAGTACCTGTAGGAAGCTATGCTAATGCTCCTGTAGGTATTCCAATAACAACTAACGTTTGTGCTTTAGTAGGCAGCTCTGTAACTTTTGAGTTAAACGATACGTACGGTGATGGTCTTAACGGAGCTATATGGGGAGGGCAAGACGGAGGAGCTATGGTTACGGCATGTTCAGAAACTCTATTTTTATTAGAACCTAGTATGGTCGATTTTAATTATGGAATATCTTCTACCTTTAATTCACCTATATGTGAGCAAGTAGATGATGTGTTTGGATGTACCGATGAGAACTACGTTGAATATAACTCAAATGCTATAGTATCTATACCTGCTATGTGTTTAACTGAAAAAGTATATGGGTGTATAGATGAAACATATTTCAACTATAATGAATTAGCTAATACCGAAAATCAAATAGATTCTTGTTTTTATACTCTAACTATAACAGATGGTGTAGGAGATGGGTGGTTTGGTAGCTGGGTAGGCATCTACCAAAATGGATGGATATCTCCTGAGTACCAAATGGGACCTAATGATGGAAACATAGAGTCTTTTGAAGTATATCTTTCTTCAGAAGAGGAAATAGGTTTGTATTTCTTTACAACGCCACAGTCTCAGTTATCTGCAGCACAATGTGGATTTATGCTTGAAGGACCTACTGGAGATACTTTATTACATGTAAATCAGTGGGACGCTATTCCTTTCCCTTATACCTATAATGTCGCACCCTATTGTGGAAACAGTTGTGAACCTTTTATGTATGGATGTATAGATGTTACAGCACAGAACTATAGTCAGACTTCTAATACAAGCGATGAAAGCTGTTATTATGCTGCTGGATGTACTCAAGCAGGTTACTTAGAGTACTATACTCAAGGATATGAGGCTGACTACGATAATGGAGATTGTAATGAGCTTGCGGTATTTGGATGTATGGAAACTAATGCTTATAACTATAATCTAGAAGCGAATGTAGCAACTGAATGTATTCCTGTTATAATAGGGTGTATGAATTCTTTAGCATATAATTACGATGTTAATGCTAATACTGATGGAGATTGCGTACCTTATATATATGGTTGCACTGATCCAACTATGTTTAATTATGATACAGAAGCTAACACAGAAGACGGTAGTTGTACTCCTTACGTTTACGGTTGTACTGATAGTTATGCCTTTAATTATGATCCGTTGGCTAATTCTGACAACGGTTCGTGCCTTGAAGTTGTGGAAGGATGCGCAGATCCGCAAGCGTGGAACTACGAACCGTTAGTTAATATTCCAAATTCTTTATTATGCTTATATGATGCAGGATGTATAGGAGACCCTGGGCAGCCGTATTGGGCTAATGATGAGTGTTATTCTTGGGTTATTGATGTAGACCCTTATTGTTGCAATACCTCTTGGGACAGTAGCTGTGTAGAGCTCTATGTGTATTGTGGAGGAGATGTGACTAGTGTAGGAGAAATAGATATTGCGTGTCGGGTTTTCCCTAACCCAACTCAAGGGGTGCTAAACATTAAGTCACCTTATAATGTAACTACTACTCTTTATGATATGCTAGGTAACCAAGTTTTGCCTACAACTACAGAAACGTTTTTAAGGCTAGATAATTTATCTAACGGTATGTATGAGGTACGTGTACAGTATAACGACCGTATAATAAATACTAAAATTATAAAGCAATGAAGTTTTTAAATATATTTAAAGATGACAATGATTGGAATGAGAAAGCTATCGTAGGGTTTATTGCATTTATTATTATGTGTATTATTATGGTAGCGGATCTTGTTACAGGATGGGTAGGTAAAGATTTGATAATTAATGAGTTTGTATATGACTCATTTACGTGTGTTGTAATAGGATGTTTTGGTATAGCGGGTATAGAAAAATTTGCAAACAAATGAAATATTTAGTAACACTATTACTCTTACTTATTAATATAAGTGTAAGCTCTCAAACACTAAAGAAGGCATTTAAGTTTGCTACATTCTATACAGCGGTAAATGGAGGTAACTCTATAGCCGATCAAGATGTATGGTCAGTAACTCAAGGTAGTCTGCAAAATGAGATAATAACAACTCCATTTGATTACTCAGTTACATTCGGTGTAAGAAAGATTGCAAGGTTTGGGTATGAAAATCGTGCTAGCGTATTTTATAATGGAACAGAAAAGTCTTATAGCGATGCAGCTACAATAGGTAAAATAAAAGGATTTGAATTTTTATTTGAAGCAGATTGGCGTAGGCAACAAGGGAAGAATTTTATAGACCAGAATCATTTTCTTAGGTACGTGTCTAAGAATTGGATAGCCAAAGTAGAGTATGTGCAGGATGGATTTGCAGATGTAAGCTATTTTGAAGGGTCACAACGTGCAAGAGTTAATATAAATAAACGCTTGAGCCTTAATTTAGGTATAGCTCAACGTATATCTGAACCATACGGCTATGATGCCCTTGCAGAATGGATGTTACCTAATGGAACTTTGCATTATACTAATTTAGCGCTACAGGAAGGTTATGTAATCGAGTTTGACGGGCAAGGGGGAGTAGAGTACTGTGACCCATCAGGAAGATGTGTAGCGACTAATACAGAAGTATGGGAAGCGGTAATAATACCTGATGTACTTAATGATTATATAGCGCGAAAAAGAAGTGAGTTGCCTGATCAATGGAACTATTCTGTAGTAGTAGGATATGATTATTACAAGTACTCTAAAGATTTTTGGGTACATAGTTGGGGTAGTGTGATGCCTTATCACCTGCGTGTAGACAGTGAATACTCTTATTTTGAAGCAACTAACGCCGAACAGTGGGTAGATTACTCTGGAGGCCTTATATTTGGGTGGAGATTAAATAAGAGTCTCGGAATATTCTTAGAAGGGAAATATAATAAATACTGGAACAGGGAATGGCATGCTTTCTCTGTAGGACTAAACTATGTAATACTATAAAAATGGCGCAACAAATAGGGGAGGATACTAAAGTAACACTAGACTTAAAAACAATTGGTATTGCAGTTGCAGGAATAGGCACGTTAATTACAATGTGGTTTGCTTTACAAGCAGATATAGCTTTAGCAAAAGAACTACCTATTCCACCAGACCCAGAAATTACTCGTATGGAGTTTGACATGAAAGATCAACTTGTCCGTCAAACAATAATGACTACACAAGAAGATGTCATTGAAATAAAAGAAGACTTAAAAAATATCGAAAGAAAAATAGATGAACTAAAATGATGAAAAATGAAATTAATCCTTACAATCCTTGCATCATTAGCACTATTTTCGGCAACTGTATATGTAACAGTTACTCCGGAAATAGTTAATATACCTGAGTCAGGTGTTTGTGTTGTAGAATTTAATGCTAGTTTTAACTCTGGAAACAGTGTAAGCTGGTTAGACAATTTAAGCGACTGTAAAGGAAGACGAGTAGATATAGCAGCTGACCCTGCTATGCAAAAAGATCATAAAATAGTAGTCGTTCCTACTATTATAGTATTTAATGAAGGAGAAGAAGTCACAAGATTCCAAGCAAACATTATGATGCAGTTGGAAGCTACTCAAGAAGAAGTACAGGAAGCTGTAGATGAAATCTTGATGAGTTCTTTTTAAAAGAATAGTTACAAAAATAACAATATAGCAAAAAGTTTAACAATGGCGATTACTTTTTATGATGATATCAGTTCGCCTAAGCTAGTCTTAGGAAATTCGAGTACTGCTTATAATGTAAGTCTAGCGGCATCTACTTCAACTACAGAAGAATCTGCTTACATCCTACCAACTTCTATTCCATCTACAAGTGGAAAAGTATTAAGTACTACTAGCGAGGGCGTTATGTCTTGGATTGCGTTATCTTCTCAAGATTACATAGCTTCTAGGTCAGGGAACTTAATAAGTAACTTCAGTGGTCATTTAGGCGACAATACTAATTTTTCAGCATTTGTTCTAGATACTACTTTATCTCCACCAGCATTTAAAAAAACATTTCCTACCCAGTCCTTACAGACTGTATTTATAGATGAGCATATAGTAGTAGATCCTAATCAAAAATATGTGTTTTCTACATGGGTAAAGTGGAACTCTGCTACGGGAGGGTACTTCTCTATGGCTTTAAGATGTTTTGATATAGATAACTTAGCTATCAAAGCTAAGCATACTATGTATATAGCTAATACTACAACTACGTTAGCTCAAGAATTAAATCAGGGTGATGACTATATTTATCTAAATAGTTTAGATAATTGGACTCAAGCTGGAACAGATATACAAAGATCTTTTATAATTTGGAATTGGGAATCTGAAGGCGGGCACAATTATCTTTCGCATACATACTCAAGAAATGTGCTGCAAAACGCTTGGACTGCGCCGGAATATACAGAAGGTACGGATATAATATATAATGGTAGCCCTACTGGTGGTTTTCCTCTCTTAGGTGTCTCGGAATCGGGGTGGGATTCTTCTGACGATGGGGTAGATGCATATTGGTTTCAAGTAGGAACTGATGTAGGAATACAAATAAAAAACAACGGTACCAATGGTGCTTGGATAGAAAATGTTAACGGTAATATGGATACTATAGCTACTGTAGCTAATACTTTATACAAAATTACATATGAGGTTTTAGAAAACAACAGTAGTTCAGGTCTAATTTTTCAAGTTGGGAGTACTACGGTAGTGGGGTCATTGGAGATAGGAACGCATACACTTTCTGTAACAACAACAAGTACAGGTGGTTTTTATATTTATAATGTATCACCTAATACAGATTTTACAATAGATGATGTAACATGTAAATCACAAACTCTAATAACTATATTTGATTATAATTCTAAAAAAATAGCACTTCTTACCCCTTGGGCAGGAGCTACGGTAGCAGCCGCTACAGCTATAAGCCAGGGAAGCGGTCTTGAGTTAGAGGGTCAAGACGAAAGAGACGATAAATATATAATTTCAGAACTTAATTACGAAGGTGTTCTTCCCACAGATTTTCAAAAATACAGTGGAACTATAGGAGGAATAGATCTTACAGGTACTGGTAATTATGCTAAGTTTTTCCCTGGTACACATTCTGTAAAACCTGGGTGGGTAGGCGATGATGGAAGTAATGTATTGTATATGTCTAATCCTTTTTTTGGAAGAAACTATTCTTCTGATGGAGGGAATTCCGATAATATTGGGAATAGTAATTTAACTAGTACAGAAACAGTTCGAACTTTTACTTTAAATTCTGATGACGTTTCAAGTGCTTTTACTTTTGCGAACGGTAATGGGACAGACAAGATTTTACAAATTAAAAATTATAGCGCTTATTCCTATGTACCTTTTTTTCTTTCAAGTTATAATAATACATCTACTGGCTCCTTACATTTTCCTGAAGCGCTTAATAATGGTACAAATTTTATATCTTTATCTGCGCCCTTATCTATAGAGAATAATAATGCTTATACTCTTCCTGCTGCATTTCCCGGAGCTGATGGTTATGTTTTAAGTTCTACTACTTCGGGTACTATGTCTTGGCAAGCAGGGGGTACAGGAGGTGGGGGAGAAGACTCTATATACCATACAATAGAAAATGTAGGAGCAGAAGCAGGAGAAGGGTACTACCATGATTCATATCAAGGGAGTAAGCATTTAAATCTAATCCTTCAGAACCGCCGTTCTGATATTATAATGCATCAACCTATAACTGATGTACAGTACTATGTTCCTAGCACTGGGCAATGGGTACCCGATCAAGATGGTGCTTTAACTGCTGAAATAAAAAAACTGTTAGATGGAAGACGGGATACAGTATATAATGCATCTACTGCTGAATTAAGGTTTAGGTTTCAAGTAGAAGTAAGTACACCACGGCCCCTTCAAACAATGGTAGCAATACAGACTGGGTGGTCGGGAGCTGCTTGGCCGGGTTGTACAATTTCAGTAGAAGAGCTTGTTTCAAATGAATGGATTACTCGTATAAGTGCAGATTTAACAACAGCTAATAGTTGTACTAATTGGGGGTTGTCAGCATACGCCTCGCAAGAATTACATACTGGAGAAGGAGGAAGTGGGAATACAAGGATAGAAGTAGATTTTTCTAATTTTAACGCTGAGACAGTTGATGACGTAGAATATAATACTGTTCCGCTACAAAGCTTACAAATTAGTTCTAACTATGCGGGAACAGAAACTCATGATTACCACAATATAATAAATTACGATAGAGACCTTGTTATCCCAAACTCTATTCGACATGAAGGCGATACCACGAACCATATAGCTTTAGGTACCAACTCTCAGACATACTATACTAGTGATGTAGAGAGAGTTCTTATAAACGATACTGGGTTTCGATTAGGAGGAGATGAATTACCAGATGGAGCTGATTCTGCAACAGTAACAGGTATTGACCCGGATGTAGCTCTAGGGGGGACTGTTGCAAATTCTTCACATACCTTATTAGTTACACAAAAAGCTGTTAAAGTTTACATACACAGTTTATTATTTAATGGTG
>MDTC01254731.1_pt1 | contig 21779 bp, 14 predicted proteins | sample 811181 | NCBI WGS metagenome assembly MDTC01 (sample SAMN05326644, study PRJNA326480) | marine metagenome | isolation source: seawater | place: Pacific Ocean: North | collected 2011 | reverse complement strand
TGCCATCTCCAAAATTAGAAAAAACATATAATCCATCTTCGATTGAAGATAAGTGGTACGAACATTGGATATCAAAAGATTATTTTTCTGCAGATCCTACATCAGAAAAAGAACCATATACAATTGTAATTCCACCCCCCAATGTAACCGGTATGCTCACGGTTGGCCATGTGCTTAACAATACGATACAAGATATTTTAATTCGTAAGGCCCGAATGGAAGGCAAGGAAGCTTGCTGGATTCCTGGTACTGATCATGCATCTATCGCAACAGAGTCAAAGGTTGTGGCCATGCTTGAAGAGCGAGGAATCAATAAAGATGAATTGACTCGTGAACAGTTTTTAAAACACGCTTGGGAATGGAAAGAAAAATATGGCGGTATAATAATCAACCAATTAAAAAAGCTTGGATGTTCCTGCGATTGGGATAGAGAACGATTTACAATGGATGATGACTACACCCGTTCTGTTTTAAGTGCTTTTGGTAAGTTGTATGAAAAAGGACTGATTTATAAAGGGCATAGATTAGTTAATTGGTGTCCAGTATCTAAATCTGCCATTAGCGATGAGGAGGTTGTTCACAAAGAAAAAAATGGACACCTTTGGTATTTGCGTTATCCAATTAAAGATTCTCAAAAATATTTGACGGTTGCTACTACTAGGCCAGAGACAATGTTAGGCGATTCTGCGGTTGCGATTAATCCAGATGATGTAAGATATAAAGACTTAATTAGTCAATCTATTATTCTACCATTAGTGGGAAGAGAAATACCTATAATTGCTGATGATTTTGTGGACCCTGAATTTGGGACTGGTTGTGTAAAAGTTACACCAGCTCATGACCCAAATGATTTTAATATGGGGGAACGTCATAATCTTGAATTTATTAATATTATGAATGATGATGCATCTATGAATTCTAATGTGCCGGATAAGTATATTGGATTAAGTAGAGAAGATGCTAGAGAAATGGTAATCGCTGATTTAAAAGAAAAAGGTTTTTTACATAAAACAGAAGATTATATTAATAAAATTGGTTACTCAGAACGAGGTAATGTTCCAATTGAGTTTTATATGTCAGAGCAATGGTTTATGAAGATGGATCAATTAGTAAAACCTGCTTTAGATTCTGTGAGAAATGGTGAGATTAAATTTCATCCAGAGCACTGGAATAAAACCTATTATCATTGGATGGAAAATATCAAAGATTGGTGTATTAGCCGTCAGCTATGGTGGGGGCATCAAATCCCTGTTTGGTATCATAACAATGATGATTCTAAAATACATGTTTCAATAGATGGGCCCGAAGATGTTCATAATTGGACGCGAGATTCAGATGTCCTTGATACTTGGGCGAGTTCCTGGTTATGGCCAATGGGGGTACATTCCTGGCCTGAAAAAAATACAGCGTTAAAGAAATTTTATCCGACTGATGCTCTAGTAACTGGTCCTGATATAATATTTTTTTGGGTAGCAAGGATGATTATGACAGGCTATGAATTTATGGATGGGATTCCATTTAAGGATGTTTATTTCACATCTATTTTAAGAGATGATACAGGACAAAAATTAAGTAAGTCTTTAGGAAATTCTCCTGATCCACTTGATTTATTTGAAGAATACGGTACAGATGCAGTACGCTTTGGGATAATGCTAATGGCCCCTCAAGGGTCGGATGTGTTGTTCTCAAAAGATCGTTTAGAGATTGGGCGAAATTTTATGAATAAACTTTGGAATGGTTGCCGTTTTGTCCAGATGAATATTCCCGATGGATGGTCAAAAGATGTTGATTTACAATCCACTAATTTAGATTTACCAGAGGAATGGATTTTAAGCCGCTTATCAAAAACTATTGTAGAGTATAATCGTCAAGTAGATCGGTTTCATTTTAATGAAGCTGCCAAAATTTTATATGAATTTACTTGGAGTGATTTTTGTGATTGGTATATAGAAATTGCTAAAATCCGATTTTATAGCGATGATGAAGATTATACAAATGTTGCAAGATCAGTAGCCCTAAAATGTATCCGAACTATTTTAAGATTACTTCACCCATACTCTCCATTTATTACAGAGGAATTATGGTCTCATTTTAAAGTAGATGGGGCAAGCGATTTAATGATTACATCTTGGCCCCAAAATCAATCATATGAGAATAATGCAATAGAAGATGAGATGGACCTTTTTAAAAATATTATTTCATCAATTAGATCAATTCGGAGCACTATGAATGTTCCTCCATCTAAATTAATTGATTTAACAATTCGTTGTAATAAAGAACAAGAATTATTTCTAAACAGCCATATGGGAATATTAAAAACATTAGCAAAGATTGAAGATATTGATTTGGGGCAACAAGTTGATAAGCCAGCACAATCTGCTACGACTGTAGTTGGTTCTTTGGAGTTATATATTTCATTGGGTGGTTTAATCGATATTGAAAGAGAAAAAACAAGAATGGGAAAAAGAGCTTCAGAAATAAACAGAATCATTAGTAGCATTAACGGTAAATTATCGAATGAAAACTTTATTAATCGAGCACCTGAAAATGTGATCAATAAGGAGCGTTCCAATTTGCATAAACTAACAGCAGAATTAGAAAAAATAAAATCCAATATGGAGATGCTTTAATGAGATTTAGATTTATGTTCCTATTTACTGGCTTTCTATTCTCTCAATCTGAGGATGCTACTCTCACTATCTATAAAGATGGGACAGCGCTCATTAAGCAGCCAGTTGCATGGTCAATCCCCGCTGGTAATAGTTATGTCACATGGAGTAGTCTCCCTACTGGAATTCATCGTGATACACCTTTTTTAAATTTAAATGGTGCTTTAATAATTTCTCAGAGATTTAATGATAATATTTTCACAGGGACTGATTATTTTAAGAAACTTCGTGGTCAAGAAATTAATGTTAAGCCTAAAAGTGGTAAGGTTGTTAAAGGTAAGCTTCTTGAAATTAGTAGTGGATCAGTAACTATTTCTCATCAATCTGGGATTATTACATTTAATAGAAGTGAGCTTGAATACTTAGGTAGTAAGACTGATGAATTGGATGAGCCAACTTTCAATCCATTTCTTAGTTGGGATTTAGAATCAAATTCTGAAAAAATTGTTGAAGGTGAATTAGCGTATAAAACAAATAATTTTACATGGTCTACGGTATATCGTTTAAAGATGCTAAATGAAGAAAAAGGTGAGCTCATTGCAGAAGCAGTAGTATCAAATAGTTCTGATATGAACTTTATTCAGGCAAATATTAATCTTGTTGAAGGTCATCTAAATAAACCGAATACTAGGAATCGTCCACTTGCTCGAGCTCAATTTGAAATGACGCAGTCTGTTGAACCGATGCAGAAAGATATGCTTATATCTGAGTTAGGAGATTATCATATCTATACTCTAAAAGATGTTCATGATTTACAAGCAAAAGAGAATATTACTGTAAGAATGTATGGGCCTTTAGATGTTGGTTATAGAAAGACATATGTTTTTGAGAATTATGAGCGTCGTCAAAAGGAAGAACCTTTAGAGACAAGGCTTACTATGGAAAATACTGAAGATAATGGATTAGGTATATCATTGCCAGGAGGTAAGGTAGAAATTTACTCACATTCACAAGCTGGAGGTTTAGAGTATATTGGAGCAGATAATATTGGGCAAGTGCCAAAAGGTCAATCTACAAAACTTACATCAGGAAGGGCATTTGATGTTATTGGTAAGAGAAGAGTCCTCAATTATGATAGGCAAAGAAAAAGCGAAGAAGCGGTTATTGAAATTCAAGTCATTAATGCTCGAACAGAAACTATTAATATTTTATTAATAGAACATATTAATGGTGATTGGATAATAAAGCACGAATCAACCAATTACCAAAAGAATGATGCATCCACTATTCAATTCCCATTTACTTTAGATGGAGGGGAAACAAAATATGTGACTTATACATACCGTAAGGAATGGAAATAAATTAATTAAAAAACTATGTTTAATCTCACAGCTCCAATATCAGAATTAAGAGGAGTTGGCCCACAGCGCAATAAAATATTAATAGATCACTCAATCTCTACTTTTGGTGATTTATTATATTATTTTCCACGAAGATATTTAGATCGTACTACCATAACACCAATAAAAAAATTTAAAAAAGGTGATGTAGTTACATTGATAGGGAAGATTGAAACATTTGGAGCAAAGTTCACTCGTCGTGGTAGAATATTTCAGGTTATTGTCACTGATAATACAGGAATCTTAACCTTAACATGGTTTAATGGGATTCAATATATCAAAAATATTTTTAAGGTTGGTGATAAAATTGCTATTCATGGTAAAGTTGATTATTATGGTGGTTTCACAATTACTCATCCGGAGTTTGATAAGCTGGATAAGGATGATGATCCGATAAGTACTGGTCAAATAATCCCACTATATTCTTTAACAAAAGAATTAAAATTAGCAGGTTTAGATCAGAGAGCTCTCCGAAATATGGTTAATGAAATTTTAACATCAGGATTTGAAATTAAGGAATTATTTTCCAAAAAAACCTTAGAGAGATTAGAACTAATATCGCTTGAACAAGCCCTGCATTGGATTCATTACTCTAAAAATATTGGGGACCTTAATAAAGCAATTAAACGTTTAAAATTTGATGAGCACTTTTTTTTACAATTATTAATGGCATTAAGGAAAAGGAATCTCCAGCATTCTGGATCAAAACCATTATTAGATACTGGTCCTTATTTTAAATTGATTTCTGATTCATTGGGCTTTGAATTGACGGGTGCCCAAAAAAGAGTTATTAATGAAATTCAGATTGATTTGAAAAAAGGGGTTCCGATGAATAGACTTTTGCAGGGTGATGTTGGTTCGGGTAAGACTATTGTTTCAATTTTAGTTTCTGCTATAGCAATTGCTAATGGTGTTCAGGTTGCGATTATGGCACCAACTGAAATATTAGCAACTCAACATTTTCATTCATTTAAACAACAATTAAATAAATCAAAGATTCCCTGTGCTCAGTTATTAGGTAAAATGAATAAAAGAATACGAACCCCAATTTTAGAAGGGATTAAATCTGGTGATATACCAATCACTGTTGGCACTCATGCTTTGATACAAAAAGATGTAGAATTCAAGAACCTTGGTTTAGTGATAGTTGATGAGCAGCATCGATTTGGTGTTGATCAAAGAGCCAAGTTGATTGAAAAAGGTTTGAGCCCTCATTTTTTAGCTATGACAGCTACGCCGATACCTAGAACTTTATCTATGACTTATCATGGTGACATGGACTTGTCAATCATAAATGAGAAACCTGCTAATCGTATTCCAATTAAGACTAAAGTAATTGAGCCGTCACGCTTAGGGAAAGTATATGATTTCATAAGAAAAGAAGTTAACTCAGGTCGTCAGTGCATGGTTATATATCCTTTGGTAGAAGAGTCTGAAAAATCAGATTTAGCGGCAGCCAAACAGGCCTATCATAATCTTGATGAAAATATTTTTCCTGAAATAGAAGTGGGATTAATTCATGGTAAGATGAAATCTGATGAAAAAGATAAAGTAATGCAAAAGTTCAATAATAATCAATTTAGTATATTAGTTTCAACCACAGTTGTGGAAGTAGGGGTTGATGTACCAAATGCAACAATAATGTTAATCGAACATGCAGAACGATTTGGATTAAGCCAATTACATCAGCTGCGTGGTCGTGTAGGTAGAGGATCTGATAAAAGCTATTGTATTTTAGTGAAACACAATATTAATGAGACATCCAAAATGCGCCTGCATATTATGGAAGAGACAGATGATGGATTTATTATTGCAGATGAGGATTTAAAGATTCGAGGCCCCGGACAATTTTTTGGCATGAAACAATCAGGGTTTTTTAAATATAAAATTGCAAATATGGTAACCGATGGGCCTATTATACAAAATGCAAGAGAAATAGCATTTGAAGTTATTGAAAAAGATCCCGGCTTAAAAAATATTGAAAATCAAGAATTACGAAAAATATTTATGAAAAATTATTCGGACCAACTAGATCAAATCAATTTATCGTAATTATTCATTATTTGGACTATACACTGTAAGAATTAAATTCGCCAGCTTTATTATTAATCTAAAACAAAATTTTAGGATAGAAAATGTCAGAAGATAGTGCAAATAAGAATGACCAGTTATTTATGTACCTTGTAGGGACTTTTCAATCGAGTGCTTGGATAGCACTTGGTAAAATGAAGAACCCGGTAACTGATAAAATTGAACGAAATCTGGATCAAGCATCTTTTTATATTGATTTATTAGATATGATGCAAACTAAGATGGAGGGTAATTTATCTGAATACGAGGAACAAATGCTCATCAATACGGTTAGTGAATTAAAAATGAACTTTATTGAAGAACAAAAGAAGCCTGCGCAATCTGATGAAGATGTAAAAAATGTATCCGATGATAATTCTGGAGAAGAAGAGTAAAAAGTGATTAATACTGATTATGTACGATTAAATCGTATCCTAGCCGCTTTAACATTTTTAATATCATTTATTGTTTATTTTGATACCATGGCCCCAACTGTATCTTATTGGGATTGTGGTGAATTTATTGCCGTTGCTCATACCTTGGGTGTCCCTCACCCTCCAGGGAGTCCTTTATTTTTATTATTGGGACGAATCGCATCAATGATCCCTATTAGCACTGATGTTGCTTTTCGGGTAAATATTCTTTCTCCTTTATCAAGTGCTTTTGCAGTGATGTTTTTATACTTAGTTATCGTAAAAGTAGTGGTACATTGGCGAGGGAACATCGAATCAATTCATGATGCACTTATTGCTTTTGGTGGTGCTATAGTTGGATCGCTAGTTTTTGCATTTACTGATAGTCACTGGTTTAACGCGGTCGAAGCAGAAGTTTATTCATTAAGTACTTTTTTTACGGCTATAGTAGTATGGCTTATTTTACATTGGAGTGAGAAAGCTGATGATGATGGCAATGAGAGATATATTTTAATTATTGCTTATATGATAGGACTTGCTACAGGTCTACACTTACTTAATCTTTTAACACTACCGTTCATAGCTCTTATTATTTATTTTAGAAAAAATAAATTTGAATGGGTATCATTTGGAGCAACTATTGTAATTACAGGCATTGTATTTTTTATTATACATGATGTTCTTGTAAAAGGATTCCCTAAGATTGTAGCATCTATTGGAATTAGTGCTACAGGATTACTCATAGTAGCTGTTTTTGGAGCAATGATATGGGTGATAATGAATAAAAAGATATTAGCATCTGTTGCTTTAACATCGTTAGTCTTGGTTATTATCGGTTATTCAACCTATGCATTGATTTTTATTCGATCTAATCAAGACCCTGGGATTGATGAAAATGATCCAGAAACAATAGAAGCATTTATCTCATATTTAGAGCGAGAACAATATGGAGATGTGGGGATGTTTCCACGTCGCTATAAAGGAATCCCTCCAATCCATGAAGTGTCTGGATATCCAGAAGGGCCAAATAGGACATTTTCAGCAGCCCAAAATTCTAAATATAAAAAACATGAAATAGGTAGACAGTGGGATTTCTTTTGGGGCTACCAAATCAGGAAAATGTATAATCGATATTTCCTTTGGCAGTTTGCAGGACGTGGTCCATCAAAGGACCCTTATATAACTTCCATGGGTGCTAATAATCGAGAAGATGGAATTGATTGGACACAGTTTGGATTGCCATTAGCATTTATAATTGGATTAATTGGCATGTTTTATCATGCCTATCGTGATGAAAGGATGGCCTTTTCTATTTTAGCATTATTTATTATGACAGGATATGCAATTATTTTATACTTAAATCAAGATGATCCACAACCAAGAGAGAGAGACTATTCTTACGTAGGTTCCTTCTTTGCATTTGCAATCTGGGTAGGTGTAGGATCTTCAGCAATTTCAGAAAAGATTATTGAATTTATAAAAGAGAAAGAATTAAGTAAGCGATTAGTAGTTATAGCATTAGCACTTCAAATTGCTTTTGTTCCAATTGTAATGGCAAAATCAAACTATCATTCACATGATAGATCTGGTAATTATGTAGCTTGGGATTACAGCTATAATATTTTGCAATCTTGTGAACCTAATGCTGTTATTTTTACTAATGGTGATAATGATACTTTTCCACTTTGGTATTTACAAGAAGTAGAAAAATTAAGGACCGATGTTGCTGTAGTCAATTTAAGTCTGTTAAATACACCTTGGTATATCAAACAACAACGAGATAAACGCACAAAAGATAATCGATTTATTAATCTAACAGATAATCAAATTGATCGATTAACATCTCGATTAACTGAATGGAAAAAGCAGAAAATAAAGGTTCCTGTAAATAATGACCCTGAAAATAAAGATGGTTTTATTGAATGGGAGCTGAGTCCTACTTACGGTGGTAGAGCTTTACGTGTACAGGATATGATGATCCTTAGAATTATCCAAGATTCAGGATGGAGAATTCCTATTTATTTTGCAGTTACAGTATCAGAAAATAACCGACTTGGTTTAGATAATTATTTGGATATGCAGGGTCTAACATTTCAATTAAAAAGTCATAAAACTGATCCAGTTGATGCTGAAAAAATGTATGCTAATTTAATGACTGATATTGGTTCAGAAACGTGGTCAACAAAATTTCAACCAAGTGATTTTAATAAAACTGAAAATATTGGATATTTAAAATGGGATCGTGAATACCAGCCAGGTTATATGTATCGTAATCTTGGTAATGATAAAGTATACTATAATAAACAAACCAAGCGACTACTTCAAAATTATAGAAGTGCATATATGCAATTAGCTATTACTTATTATATGGATTATAATAGAGAGGTTAATAAAAAGAATAATTTAGATGAAAATAAACTGACTGAATTGAGAGATAAAATCATTAGTGTATTAAATAAGATGGGAGAGAAGATTCCTGATTCAACAATCCCAATTCAGTCACAAGAATTACATTATCAAGTTGCTCGTATTTATGGTGATTTGGATGATAAAATTTCCATGAGAGAGATTATGGATAAGCTCATAAGTGAAAATACGGGACGTCCATTAAATCGCGTAGAATATGCTAATGTATATTTTAAAGAATTTGATGAGCCTGAAATTGCATTATCTATTTTAGAAGATATGAGATTACAATTTCAACAAATTGAAGGAATGGTGAAAACTCGAGGTTTTAGTAAAAATGTAACAAAAAATAAATGGGCACGTTGGCAAAAAGCCTATCCAGAAGTTATTTCTTCTCTTATATATATATATAGAAAAAAGGATATGTTAGCGGATGCTGAATTAGTTTTATCAGAATGGGTAGATAGAAACCCATCTGATGAGAATGCTAAAAAGATTTTAAATGAGGTTCGTTCAGTCGAATAGAAATTGAGGTCATGGCGGCCAAGAATAATTATCTTATATCTATAATCATCCCCCATTGGAATGGTATAGAAGTCTTATCGGAGTGCTTGTCATCTCTTAAAAAATCTACATTTAAGTCTTTTGAAATTATTATAGTAGATAATGCATCAGAAGATGGCAGTCAGTTGTGGATTAAAGAAAATCATCCAGATATTATTCTTTTAGAAAATAATAAAAACTATGGATATGCGGGTGGATGTAATCGTGGAGCAGATATAGCGAAAGGGAAATATTTATTATTTTTGAATAATGATACGGTTCTGAATTCTGATTGGTTGCAACCTTTGTTTGATAAAATTAACGGGGATGATAATATTGCTGCAATTCAACCAAAGATTTTGAATTATTATGAAAATGATGTTTTTGATTATGCCGGAGGAGCTGGAGGTTATATGGATTTATTTTGTTATCCCTTTGCTCGAGGGCGTATTTTTTTTGATCAAGAGATAGACACTGGGCAGTATAATAAAGCTCAAAAATGTTTTTGGGCTTCAGGGACTGCATTGATGCTTAGAAAAGAATTATTCAATAAAGCTGGAAAATTTGATGAGATCTTTTTTGCACATATGGAAGAGATTGATTTATGTTGGAAGTTTCAATCAATGGGGTATGATGTTTGGTCTGAACCAAAATCTATTGTATACCATAAGAATGCTCTGTCTTTACCAATGTACTCACATAGAAAATATTTTTTAAATCATCGAAATTCTTTATTGATGCTATTGGGTAATTATTCTTTGTTAACAGCCTGCTATATTGGGATTATTCGATTCATGTTAGAGTTTGTTGCTTTAGCTTATACAATTTTTAAACTAGATATAAATCATTTTACTGGTATTCTAAGATCATTAATCTGGGTTATTTTTCACCCAATCACAATATTGAGAAAACGTTTATTATTTAAGAAGATCAGGGTATTAAATGATAAAGATATAATGAACTCGATGTTAAAAAAATCGATAGTTTTTAGTTATTATATTGGTAGAGTAAAAACTTATCTTGAGATTGAGTCTAAAGCATCCTGATAAAAATCACGTCGATCGAGATCTAACTCTTTCATATCCATAATTAATTCTTTTCGACCCAAGATTATTAGAATCTCTGCAATTTTTTTTGCATGTACCTTTAAAAAATATTGAGTATGGTGATCTCTCCCCAGATCTTGAAACGATTGTTCGATCCCATCTAGCATATTATTTATTTCTTCTATAGTCCCTTCAATATCACCATCTTTAAATACATCCATTGCTATATACCAAGCTAATCGAGATTTCCTAAGACCAATATTTCGATTAATATCATCTACGAGACTAATCCTATTATCCCAACCTTTCACATAATCAGATGTGGAACCTCTCAAAGCTATATCTCGAGCAGATTCAAAAGCAGCATTGCCACCATTAAATTCATATGTGTCAATTTCTCCTCCCAGAATTAAATAGGCGTAATATGCCAAGAACCCTGATAACGGTTCAAAAAGCACTGGATCAAAATAAAGATTAGAGCCAGAATTATAAATAAATTGAACACTCTTATCAAAATAGCGTATGTCCCGACTATTTGAAAATAACGCCTGACAATTGAAGATTCTTTCATTCCCTTTTACTGTAACACCTTCAAATACAAATTGAATAATTAATGGTATTTCAAGATCACTATAAGACTCATCCCATGCAGAGTTGATAAAAAATCTTCTGATATCATTATTAAGGTTTAGAACTTCTTGTTTTTCTTCGCTACGTAAGAGGCGTGTATCAAGATTAATATCTACTGTGCCAAATTGAGCATAAATGAAAGAGAATAGGAATGGAAATATGAATAACGTTTTATTTACCATATATTAAAATTTATTAGAGATAAATTTGATTTCAAGCTGTTTATTTGAAATAATATATATATATATATTATTATTATCATCTAATTTTTTGGAACTTATTTATAAATAAATTAATTAATAAAGACACTCTTTATTTAAAAGTTCAGCTAAACAAGGTAACTTTTATAGATGGCTAATTTAAAAGAATTATTTAATTCCAATGATTACGCTGATATTAAAGCTATTTTGGATGTAGCTGGGGAGCTTGGGGAAAGCGAGAATATTGAAGTGTATGTAGTGGGTGGATTTGTAAGAGATCTGATCTTAGGTAAAACTCTTAATGATATTGATCTTATGACTGTGGGTGATGGAATATTATTTGCACAGACTCTTGCTAATAAACTTGGTGTGAGAAAAATTATTCCATTTAAAAAATATGGTACAGCAATAATCCCATATAATAAAATTCAAATTGAAGTAGCTACAGCTCGTACTGAATCTTATAAAAAAAACTCAAGAAAGCCATCAGAAGTAATTTATACTGATTTGCATGGGGATTTAATTCGCAGAGATTTTACAATAAATGCTATGGCGATGGATATTAGGCCTGATTATTTCGGTGATTTTATAGACCCCTATGGTGGAATTAATGATATAGATAAAAAAATTCTTAGAACACCTTTAGATCCTGATGAGACATTTTCTGAAGATCCGTTAAGGATGATGCGAGCAGCTTATTTTTCATCTAGTTTACAATTTGAGATTGATAGAGTTTGTTATGAATCTATAAAAAGGCAATCTCATAGAATTGAGATTGTTTCTATGGAGAGGATTCGTGATGAATTTATAAAAATATTACGGACTGTTAAGCCATCTGTTGGATTAGTGATTTTACAGAAAACCGGTTTAATGAGCGTAGTTTTCCCCGAAATTCATTTGATGTATGGCATGGATCAAACTTCAGAATGGAAGCATAAAGATATTTTTTCTCATACTCTTCAAGTAGTGGATAATGCTGCTGAATTATCTGAAAAAATGGAACTACGTTTTGCTGCATTAGTCCATGATATTGCTAAACCCAATACAAGACGCATTGATAAGAAAAAAGGGTATACATTTCATGGCCATGATGCTATTGGTGAACGAATGCTAAATAGAGTTGCTAGGCGGATGAAATTATCTAATGAATTAAAAAATTATTTAAAGAAGCTCACTTTATTACATTTACGTCCTATTGCATTAGTAAAAGATGTAGTTACTGATTCTGCAATAAGGCGAGTTATGGTGGCTGCAGGTGAAGACTTAGATGATCTCATGACATTATGCAGAGCAGACATAACAACTAAAAACCCTAAACGTATAAAGCAGTATTTAAAAAACTTTGAAAAAGTAGAAAATAAAATGGAAAATGTTATAGAAATTGACTCTCTTAAAACCTTTCAATCACCAGTACGTGGTAATGAAATCATGAGTATTTGCGGTTTGACAGAAGGTCGTAAAGTTGGTGAAATTAAGGATACAATAGAAGAAGCTATTTTAGATGGTAAAATTGATAATTCTTATGAAGCCGCAAAGGATTACCTTATTAAAATTAAAAGCGACTTTATAGAATAATTCTATTTAAAAAAAATAATTAAATAAATGAAAATAACTTTATCATTATCTTTAACATTCCTAACCTTATTAAATGCTCAAGGATATGGTTTAGAAGATTGTATTGAAATTGCATTAGGAGGGAAGACAACGATTCATTCTTCAGAATTAGGGGTGGTATCAGCCGAGCATGGTCTAAAAGGGTCATATAGTGGATTTCTACCTGCGATTAATGCTTCTACAAATTCAAGTAGGACACAATTCCCGGAAAGTTCTAATACAACATATATATATAGTGATTCTACATTAGATGCCATAACTACAACAACAGATCATTATAATAATCTATCAGCAGCGATTACTTTAAATCAGACCCTATATAATGGTGGTCGTTCAGTAAATCAAATTAAACAGGCTAAATCACAATTAGAGATTGCCAAACTGGGGCATCGAAATATAAAGATTCAAGTTATCCAAAAAGTTATAGAGTCTTATTATGGATTATTAAAATCTCAACAATTACATGAAGTCGCTATTAAAAACTTAGAGATGTCAAATCAGCAAGTAGTTCTTGTAAAAAAACAATATGATCTTGGTGTAGTAAAGAGGACTGATCTTTTAAAAGCAGATGTCGCTCAAGGACAGGCAAAAGTAGAATTGCTAAGTAGAAAAACAAATCTTGAAAATGCTAGGCGAGTATTATTTAATGATATGGGGCTACAAGATTTTGGACAAGATATTACAGCTATTGAAAAAGAATGGATAGTACCAGTAATTCCAAATAGTGCAGATATTTTAAACCAATTGAAAAAACAGAACCCTAGTCTCCTAATTTCTAATGAACGTATTAATAGTGGAGAAGTTGCTTACAAAATGGCTAAAGGGATGCGTTTGCCTCATTTAAATTCATCTTTAAGCTACTCAGCTAATGGTGAGAATAGCACTGAATTAATGGATGCAATAAAAGAAGATTGGTCTTTGGGTATGAGTATCTCTCTTAATATACCAATATATAATGGTAATACCCTTGCCACTCAACAGGTACAAGCAAAATTAAATAAAGATAAATACGAATATGACTATATTACTTTATTAAATGATTTACGTGTGCAGGGAGAATTGATTAGTAAGACTTTAGAAAATTATTCAGAAATAATTCCTATTAATAAAGCTGTTGTCTCTTCAGCTGAGGAAGATTTAAAATTAGTTAGAGAACGTTATAGTCTTGGTTCGGCAACTATATTAGAAGTTTTAGATGCGCAAGTTTCATTGATTCGTGCAAATTCAACCTTAATAAATACAATTCATGATGCTAGAGTTCAAGAAGCAAATTTGAAATCACTTCTTGGTACACTGGATATTGAATATCAAATAAAAGAAAACCAATAATGATACAAACACTTAAAAAGAAAAAAGTATGGATACCATTGGTAATTATATTGCTTATCCTTATTTATTTATTTTTTAAATCAAATTCTGATGATGATATTTTTGTTGACTTGGACTATGTTGCTCTTCGTGATATTGTTCATAAAGTCAATGCTAGTGGGAAAATTCAGCCAGAAGAAGAAGTTCAGATTTCTTCGACTATTACTGCCTGGATTACAGATATTACAGTTGCTGAAGGTGATACCGTTCAATCTGGACAGATGTTGATTGCCTTAGATGAAAAGCAATATCGTGCTGCTTATAACCAAACACTATCAAGTGTCAAGTCAGCAGAAGCAAATTTAAAACAAATAAAGTCTCAAAAAATTAGAACTGAGTCATTATTTGAACAGAAGTTGATTTCAAAACAAGAGCTTGAACAAGTCGAAGCATCTTTTGAATTAGCGTCTAGTCAAGTAGAACAGGCACGTTCATCATTAGTTTCCAGAGAAGATGAATTATCTAAAACTAAACTATTAGCTCCATCCTATGGAATTGTAACAAGTTTAACTAAAGAGGTGGGTGAGATGGCAGTTGGTGGAATGTTTAATCCTGGAATTCTAATGACCGTAGCTGACCTTAGTAGGATGGAAGTTGAAGTAAATGTCAATGAAAATGATGTTGTAAATATTAATGTAGGAGATACATCTGAAATTGAAATAGATGCATTCCCTGATACAATATTTTATGGTGTTGTTAGTGAGATTGCTCATACTGCTCAATCATTAAATATGGGTAGCCAGCAGCAAGTAACTAATTTCAAAGTAAAAGTAAAAATGCTAGATCCTCCTAATAAAATTCGACCAGGGATGAGTAGTACAGTTAATATTATATCAGAAACAATTAAAAATACAATTTCAATTCCAATTCAATCTCTTACTTCTAGACCTGAGAATTACACTACTAATGATAATAAGATTGATAAAAAGAAAAAAACAAAATGGAAGGACAGGGATGATGATAGTGATTTTGAAACGAAAATTAATAATATTGATGTTGTATTTGTTTTAGAAAATGAGTTTAATGGTGAAATGGCACCAGATAATCAAAAATTTGCTTTAATAAGACCAGTATTAGTTGGTATATCAAGTGAAAATTATTATGCAGTACAGTCAGGTGTAATAGAAGGTGATTTAATAGTAATTGGAGGCTATAGAGTTTTAAGTAAAGAATTGAATCATGGTAGTTTAGTATCTATAAGTAATAGTCCAGAAATTTTTCAAAAAGGCTCTAAATAGAAAAGGTTACATATTTGTACATTAAATTATTGAATAATATTTATTTACTAAATAGTAATGAATTTGATTTCGCTTAAAGAGATTTATAAAATTTATCATGTAGGTGGTGAAGAAGTCCGCGCTCTAGATGGTATTAATTTAGAAATTAAAGAAAATGATTATTTAGCTATTATGGGTCCATCAGGTTCGGGAAAATCTACATTAATGAATATGATTGGATGTTTAGATACACCTACATCTGGGGTTTATGAGTTTGAGGGTGAAATGGTCCAAGTCATGGATGACTCCCAACTTGCATCTATTCGGAATCGTAAAATTGGATTCGTCTTTCAAACTTTTAATTTACTGCCAAAAGCCACTGCTCATCACAATGTTGAGATTCCTCTGGTATATGCTAATATCCAAAAATCTGTAAGGATAGAAATGGCGTCTAATGCTTTAGAAAGTGTGGGTCTAGCTGACCGAATGCATCATAAACCAAATGAATTATCTGGCGGGCAACGCCAAAGGGTTGCTATCGCAAGGGCCTTAGTAAATAATCCATCTATCATACTTGCAGATGAACCAACAGGTAATTTAGATTCAAAAAGTGGTGATGAAATAATGGAGATTCTTGATCTTCTTCATAAAAAAGGTAATACAATTATTTTAGTTACGCATGAGGATGATATTGCACGTCATGCTCATCGTACCATAAAATTATTTGATGGTAAGATTATTGAGGATATTTCACAACAGACCTAATGTTTGCTCTTTTTTTTGAAAATTTTAGAATTTCACTATCAGCAGTTTATGCTAATAAAACTAGATCAATTCTCACTGCTTTAGGGATAATTATTGGAGTTTTATCTGTTACGTTAATGGGTACTCTTATATCTGGTTTAGATAAATCATTCGAAAGCAGTATGTCATGGTTAGGGAAAGATATTTTATATGTTAGTCGATATGAATGGTTTAGTGATATGGAATGGTGGGAAGTGAAAAATAGGCCAAGGATTTTACCTGAATATGTAGAAAAAATTCGAGAAAGGTCAGATAATGCATTAGCCATAGCTCCAGTAATGCAACGAGGTGCATCACTTGCATATCAAGATAAAGAAACTCGAACTGAGATCTTTGGTACGAATGAAGAATATATGGAGACTATCAGTACAGATATAGCGCAAGGTAGATTTTTCACACGTAATGAAGATAGATCAGGTTCTAAAGTAACTGTGATTGGTTATGGTATAAAGGAAGCATTTTTTGGTAATCAAGACCCAATTGGGGAATATATAAAAATTGATGATATTAAATTCAGAGTAATTGGTGTATTGGAAAAACAGGGTAAGTTTTTAGGTTTATTTAGTGTTGACAAGCAGGCGATCCTTCCTCTTGGCGCATATAAACGTATTTTTTCTAGACGTGGCTGGATGAGAATAACTGTAAAAGTTCCTGAGGATAACTTAGAATCGAGTATTGATGAAATGACATCTGTTATGAGGCACATTAGGAAATTAAAGCCAAGTCAAAAAAATGATTTTGCTATTAATCAAACAAAGATATTTGAAAAACAATATAATACACTAAAGATAGCCATAGGTGGTACAGGTGTTTTTATTACACTTTTATCATTAATTGTTGGAGGCATTGGTATCATGAATATTATGTTTGTTTCTGTAAAAGAGCGAACAAGAGAAATAGGTGTAAGGAAAGCGATTGGTGCGACAAAAGGTATGATAATGGCTCAATTCTTAATGGAAGCTGTTACCATATGTCTGATAGCTGGTATGATTGGGTTATTTTTTGCTTATATAAGCAGTATTTTTATAAATAATATTTTTCCATCTACTTTGCCAATTGGTTTATCAGTAACTGCCATATTGCTTAGTATGGTTGTAGGAATTATTTCAGGTTTGATCCCTTCATACCGCGCTGCAAATCTTGATCCTATTGATTCTTTGAGATATGAATAGATAATGGTTGCAAGAAATTTAAAAAATATTCTAAGAGAAAGTTTTTGGATGGCGATAGATGCAATTCGAAAAAATAAGTTAAGGTCTCTGCTCACTCTGTTAGGTATTACCATAGGAGTCTTTTCTGTCATTGGTGTTATGACAGCAATAAGGACACTAGAACAATCTATTGAATCAGGTCTTAATGTTTTTGCGGCAAATACATTCATTATACAAAAATATCCTGAAATACAATTTGGTCGTCCAGATAAAAAATATCGTAATAGGAAAAATATTACCATTGCCCAATATAAGACATTAAAAAGGATGGCGAGATTACCATTATTAGTTAGCGCTGCTGATGGTACTGCGGTTCGTAATGTGAAATACAGAGATAAGGAAGTTAAAAAATCTGTTGAACTCTTTGGTGGTGATGACGGTACTATTCGTTTTTATAATACTTTTCTTTCAGATGGAAGGAATTTTATTGATGATGATATTCATTATTCTAGAAACGTTTGTATCCTTGGGATGGATGTGGTTGACATATTATTCCCCTTTGAAGACCCCATAGGTAAAAAAATTAAAGTTGATGGGCTTAGTTATTATGTAATAGGAATTACAGAAAGGCAGGGTGAAGCCTTTGGACAGAGTAAAGATAATTTTATTGCTATACCAATTTCTACGTTTCAAGAAAAATTTTCTAACCAATGGAGTAGTATAAGGATTCATATTGAATCTCCATCAGAAGATGCTTATAATCAAACGATGGATGAAGTCATTGGCCTTTTAAGGTCGATAAGAAAAGTCTCACCTGATGGAGATAACGATTTTGAGATTGTATCCAATACTGAAATGATAGAACAATTTTCAGGTTTCACAAGTGGAATAAAACTTTTCGCTTTATTAGTTAGTATAATTGCGTTAGTGGTTGCTGGTATCGGCATAATGAATATTATGCTTGTATCTGTTACTGAACGTATCAAAGAGATAGGTATTAGAAAAGCTATAGGTGCGACAAAACAGGATATACTAAGTCAGTTTCTCATGGAAGCTATATTTCTAAGCGAATTTGGAGGTGTTGCAGGAATTATTTTAGGTATTCTAGGAGGTAATATTGTATCCATAGTCTTTAACATCCCAGCTGTAATTCCATTAGATTGGGCGTTTATTGGTTTAGCAGTTTGTTCAATAATTGGGATTGGATTTGGAATATATCCAGCATGGAAAGCCGCAAATATGGATCCTATTGAATCTTTAAGATTTGAATAAACTATTTAGCATTGTAATCAATGTATGTAATTGAAATATAATATAATAAATTTTCTCTTTTTATTAAGGGTAGGTAAATTTGCTGTTAATAATTATGTCTTTTGTTTATAGTTCAACCCTATTTTTATTCATGATGAAATTATTATTATGGACTCAGAGTGCAGCTAATATCAACATCTTAAGGGAATCATAAAATGAATGTAGGAGTTATCCCCGCAAGATTAGGGTCCACTCGTTTCCCAAAGAAGATTCTTGAGCCAATTGAAGGAAAGCCAATGATAGCTTATGTAGTTGAGCAGGTACAAAAATCTCAATTATTAGATAAAGTTATATTAGCAATTGATTCAGAAGAGACACGAGAATCATTATCTAGTTTTGATTTTGAAATGGTTATGACATCGAATGATCATGTTTCAGGTACAGATAGAGTAGTTGAGGTAATCAATGTAATTGATGAAGCGGAGATTATCATCAATATTCAAGGGGATGAACCTCTAATTGATCCTAAAATAATTGATGGCCTAGTTAGCACATTTAATAATCCAACTGTTAACATTGCTACTGTAGTAAGTCGTAAACTCACAGTAAGTGATTTATTAAACCCCAATATGGTCAAGGTACTTTTAGATGAGCAATCCAATTGTATTGATTTCAAACGGGATGTCTTTGATTTAGAGATTGGAGGAGTATATAAACATATTGGTATATATGGTTATCGTCGCAATTCATTATTTCAGTTTTCTATGCTAAAATCAACTGAAAGAGAGAAGAGTAGGTCACTTGAACAATTACGTTTATTAGATAACGGTATGAAGATTTCAGCAATGATTTCAAATTGTGAACAATGGGCTGTTGATACAAAAGAAGATTTAGAGAAGGTTAAGCAAATGATGGCAGCTACAAAAACAACAATTGATGAGGAATCTTAAATGAGTAAAACCAGAGCCACAAAATATATTTTTGTAGTTGGCGGTGTTATGTCTGGTTTGGGCAAAGGTATTGCAGCATCATCTATAGGATACTTGCTCAAGCAAGCTGGAGTAAAAGTTACAATTTTAAAATTAGATCCTTATTTAAATGTAGATCCAGGTACAATGAACCCGTATCAACATGGCGAAGTATTTGTATTAGATGATGGATCTGAAACAGATTTAGACTTAGGGCATTATGAAAGATTTATTGATGTTAATATGACAAAAAATAACAATGCTACTACAGGCCAGATTTACGGTGTAGTTTTAGATCGAGAACGTAAAGGTGAGTATCTAGGACAAACCGTTCAGGTGATTCCTCATATTACTGATGAAATTATTAATCGTATAAAAGCCGTTAATCTTGAAAAAAAATATGATGTTGTGATTTGTGAAGTTGGAGGTACTGTTGGGGATATTGAAAGTCTCCCGTTTATGGAGGCAATTAGACAACTATCATTAGATGTAGGTTACCATAATCATATGTTAGTACATGTAACGTTACTACCATATGTAAAAGCGAGCGGAGAATTAAAAACAAAACCGACACAGCATTCAGTTATGAAACTTCGTGAAATAGGTTTATCTCCAGATATGATCCTTTGTCGATCTGAATACAAAATTGAACAATCTGTACGTGATAAAATTGCTTTATTTTGTAATGTGTTGCCTAATCATGTAATTGAAGGCAGAGATGTCCCAAGTATATATGAAGTTCCATTAGTAATGCATAAACAAAATGCAGGTCAATTGATCAAAGAAAGGTTAAAAATAGAAAAGACACCAGAGTTAAAAGATCTTAGAAAATTTATTTATAGTTATAAAAACCCAGATTATGAAGTAACTATTGCCATGTGTGGTAAATATACTGAATTAATTGATTCTTATAAAAGTGTTATGGAAGCATTTGTACATGCTGGAGTTGAAAATAAATCAAAAGTCAATGTAAAATGGGTTCAGACAGAAAAAATAAAAAATGATAAATCAGCGGCTAAAGCTTTTAAAAATGTAGATGGTATTCTTTTACTCCCTGGATTTGGTTCCAGAGGGGGTGAAGGGAAAATTTTATCATCAAAATATTCAAGAGAGAACTCTATTCCTTTTCTTGGGATTTGTTTGGGGCTTCAATGTGCTGTCATTGACTATGCACGTTACGTTTGTGGTATGAAGGGTGCTAACTCAACTGAATTTAATAAAAAGACAAAATACCCAGTTATTGATCTGATGGAATCTCAGCGAGCGATAAAGATTAAAGGGGGTACTATGCGATTAGGTGCATATGATTGTGAGATAAAATCGGGGACGAAAACATTTTCAGCTTATCGTAGGAAAAAGATTTCTGAGCGACATCGCCATCGATATGAAGTGAATAATAGATATAGAAATAAATTAGAAAAAAATGGTTTGGTATTTTCTGGAACAAACAAAAAATTAGGTGTTGTGGAAGCTATTGAAATTCCAGATCATCCGTGGTTTATAGCTAGCCAGTTCCACCCTGAACTTAAAAGTCGAGTGAATAAGGCTCATCCACTTTTTAGAGAGTTTATTAAAGCTGCAATTAAAAAACAAAAATGAAAACAATATCGATAGATAATATTACATTAAGTAAAAGCAATTTTATTTTGATTGCTGGGCCATGCGTTATTGAAAGTAGAGAGCATGCATTATATATGGCTAATTCTATATTAGAGATATCTCAAAAAATTGGAATTCCACTTGTTTATAAAAGTTCGATTGATAAAGCAAATCGCACTTCCATATCCTCATTTCGTGGACTAGGAATTGATGAAGGACTTTCGATATTAGCTGATGTAAAAAAGGAAACAGGATTACCAATCCTAACAGACATTCATGAGTCAGATCAAGCAGCACTTGTAAGTGAAGTAGTAGATATTATTCAAATTCCTGCATTTCTATGTCGACAAACAGATTTACTTATTTCTGCCGCAAAAACTGAAAAACCCGTAAATATAAAAAAAGGGCAATTTCTTGCTCCATGGGATATGAAAAATGTAGTCAAAAAGTTAGAAGATTCTGGTTATGAACAGATTATTCTAACCGATCG
>MDTC01057161.1_pt1 | contig 21779 bp, 23 predicted proteins | sample 811181 | NCBI WGS metagenome assembly MDTC01 (sample SAMN05326644, study PRJNA326480) | marine metagenome | isolation source: seawater | place: Pacific Ocean: North | collected 2011 | reverse complement strand
CATTTTATTTTCTTTAGAATAAGAAAACGACGTTAAAGGATAAGCACAATTAATTAAAGCATCAACTTTTTTTTCTTTTTTTATTATTTTTTTTAACGTTTTATTAATTGAATTTTCATCACTTTTGATTGACTTAAAAAAAGGTATATCTTTATTTAAAGGTCTAATTTTATCAATAACATAAACATTCCTTAATTTGCTAAGTAAATAATTAGCAACACTGGTACCTATTAAACCGGAACCACCAACCAATACAATATTTTTATATTTCATTAATTATACTTTCTAAAAACTGGCTTGATAATCCGTCCCTGAACAAATTTATTTGGGTCTAGTTTTAAGGCTTTTTTATAAACTTCAAATGTTTTGATTAGCGCTTTTCTAGTTTTTTCTAATTCTTTTTTACCGTGTGAATATGATATCGCAACCCAAGGCATCAATATATTTGATTTTAGCATTTGTTGAACAAACAATGTTTTAAATATTTGTGATGGTTTTTTAAATTTATCCAGACATACATAATAAGGTGAACAACCAACTCCAGTCATATAAATATAGTCATTTATATTCATATCTTTAGCAATATTATTAAAAACATTTTTTAATTTAATTCCGTAATCCCAATTTTTTTCTATAATTTTTTCATTTTTAAGTTTATTTAAAGTTGCCATAAATGCTGCCATGCCTGTCATTTCACCACCATGAGTGCTAGATAATAAAAAAACTCTCTCAGCTCCTTTTTTTTCTATAGAGCCCAATTCCATTATTTCCCTTTTACCAGACACTGCAGACAATGAGTAGCCATTAGCCATGGCTTTACCAAATGTACTTAAGTCAGGTGTAACATTATAGAAAAATTGTGCACCTTTTAGATGCCATCTAAATCCAGTTATCATTTCATCAAGAATAAAAATTATACCATTTTCTCGACAAATATTTTCTACTTTTTTTAAAAAATGTTCTGTGTGCTTAAAATCTCTATCACAATTTTTTTTTCCACAACAAACTGAGTCTGATTTATTAACTTGAGGACAAGTAGTGCTTGAAGGCTCCAATATAATACAGGCTATATCATTTTTAAATTTTTTTACTAAGGATTTTAAACTTTCAATATCATTATATTTAAATGAAAGTGTTAAATTTGATATTTCCTTTGGTACTCCTCTATTCATTACAGTTGATCCAATGAACCAATCATCAAAAGAAAAAAAAGGATGATCTTTACATCTTAAAATCATATTTTTTTTTGTAAAAGCTCTTGCGAGTTTTACTGCAGCAGTTACTGCGGTAGAGCCGTGTTTAGTAAATTTAACCATATCAGCGCTTGGTATTATTTTTGTAAATTTTTTTGCTGCTTCAAATTCCATTTTTGTTGGCAATGTTAAGTTATTTCCTAAATTAATTGCATTAATAACTGCTTTATTAATATCTCTGTCTGCATATCCAATGTTTACTGATCTCAAACCCATGCCATAGTCTAAATATTTTTTTTTTGATAAATCATAGACATAGCACCCCTTTCCTGAAAATAATGTCTCAGGTGATCCTGATGGAAACTGATCAAAACCTCTTGAATAAGTATGGCCACCTCCAGGAATTAAATTTAATAATTTTTTTGAGTTCATAAAAATCTTGTATCTTATTTGAATTTCTTTATATATTTTATGTTGTTCAATAATTGAACAATTAACTTAAATAAAATAAATTGTCAAAGAAACTTATAATACCTATAGAAATTAAAAATAGAGAACTTCAAGGTGCCTGTTTGCTTGCTAAAGAATTCTGTACTAATGGTTGGGAAGTTTACATTGGACAAAAGCAGCAATTATTTCCTTACATTAAAACCTTTAAAAAATCAGTTTGGTATTTAAAAAGTATTGTACCTGGAGAAATTTCATTACTTAAAAAAATTAAAAAAAGTGATAATTTTATTTGTACTTTAGATGTTGAAGGATTGGTAACAGATAATTATTCAAAATATGTGTACACAAGGTATAATAAAGATACAATAAAATTAGCTGACCAAATATTTTTTTGGAACAAATTTCATTACAATTTAGTGAAGGAAATATCCAAAAAAAAAGATTTAAATAAATTCCATATCACTGGCTCTCCGATTATGGATATATGGAAATTAAATACAAAAAAAAGAAAGTCCAAATATATTTTAATTTGTACTAGTTTTACATTGGTCAATAATCTTAATGGAACAAATATTCTAAATTTATTTTTCGATAATATTGATAAAAAACACATTAATTCATACAAAAAATATCTAAAAAATTATTTGGCCTATTATAAAATAGGATTTAATAGTTATTTAAAAATTCTCTCCGAGATTTTCCATAAATATAAAAGTAAAAAATTTATCATCAGACCTCATCCTGTAGAAGATTTAGAAAAATGGAAAAATTTAGCAAAGAAATTTAATAACGTATTCATAGACAACAAAACTGATTTAACAGAGCAAATTAATAATTCATCAAAAGTTATACATTTTAATAGTACTGCGGGAGTACAATCGATAATACAAGGTAAAGAAACGCTAATGTATTTCCCTAATGAGAAAAAAAGGAATGATTTAAGTTCACCAATATTTAAAAAAAATAACGGTATTATTTATAGTAAAAAAAATTTTATTTCTTTAAAAAGAAAAACGAACAAATTTTCAAACGATTTTTTAAATAAAAAAAAAGATATTCTCTTTTCTAGCAAAAAAATTTTTCAAATTATTAATTCAACTTTTTCAGATAAAAAAAATAATCATGATCCATTTAAAAATTTATTTAAATCATATTATTTATTATTAAATTACAAATTTAAAAACTTTGTATACAAAAATCTATTAAAAACTAAAAAAATGTTTTCATTAAAAAATAATTATAACCTTAGTTTTGCAAAAGATAAAAAATATTACTCATATAAATGGACCAAAACAACAAAAAATGAAATCAAAAAAAAAATTATATTATTTGATGAAAAAAATTCTTTGAAAGGTAAGTTAATTGTTGATCAACATCCAAACGGTTTTTTTAGAATTAAAAAAAAAACTACTTGAAAAAGAATTTTTAAAATTTAGTGAATTAAGATATACATTTATTTATGAAAAAAAAAATATTAGTTACTGGTGGGGGTGGTTTTATTGGTTCTCATTTGATTGAAAAGCTTATAAAACTCGGTCATAAAGTTAAAACAATCATTCCATATAACATAGACAATAGTTGGGGATGGATTGATACTTTTCCAGATAATATTAAAAAAAATATAGATGTGATTACTGGAGATATTTGTGATGCATCATTGATGCTTAAAGAAACAAAAAAAATAGATGTTGTTTTTCATTTAGCAGCCTTGATATCAATTCCATATTCTTATAAATCACCACTAAGTTATATTAATACTAATATATTAGGATCAATTTCAGCTTTAGAAGCAGCAAGAGTGAATTCGTGCGAACTATTTGTAAATACTTCTACTAGTGAAGTTTACGGATCTGCTCAATATGTGCCTATAGATGAAAAACATCCTCTTAACGCTCAATCACCCTACTCTGCTAGTAAAATTTCTGCCGATCAACTTGTAATGTCTTACTATAAAAGTTTTGGAACTCCTGTAACAATAATAAGACCATTTAATACTTTTGGTCCTAGACAATCAATGCGTGCTGCAATTTCAACAATTATTTCACAAGTAATCAATAACAATAAATCAATTAAAGTAGGAAATATAGAGACAAAAAGAGATTTTACTTATGTTGATGATACTGTGATGGGATACATTAAGACTTTAAATAACAAGCGAATTATAGGAGAAACAATTAATCTTGGTACAGGTAAAGATTTTTCAATTTCTCAAACTATTGATATGATTAAAAGAATAAATAAAAAAGAACATTTAAAAATAAAAATAGATAAAAATAGAATTAGACCTTCAAAAAGTGAGGTGACCAGACTAATTTCAAATAATAGAAAAGCTGAAAAATTACTTAAATGGAAACCAAAATTTAATGGTAAAAAAGGTTTTGAACTAGGATTAGAAAAAACTAATGAATGGTTTTCAAATAAAGAGAATGTAAAACTATATAAATTCAATCTCTATAATGTTTGAAAAAAAAATTGTATTCTTTACAGGATCAAGATCTGACTATGAAATTTTAAGACCTTTAATTTTAAAATTAAAAAAAAATTATAAAATTATTATTTTTGTTGGCCCACATCATTTACAAAAAAAATTTGGTTACACTTACAAAATTATTCAAAAAGATAAACTAGATATTTTTTATAAATGTAAATCTAAAATCAATTATAATAATGTCGATATAAATAAATTTATTGGAGATTCTATTAATCAGTATAAAAATAAATTATTAAAATCAAAACCTGATATGGTTATAATATTGGGTGACAGATATGAAGTTTTTAGTTTTGTAATAGCTTGTTATTTTTTAAAGTTAAAAATTTGTCATTTACATGGTGGAGAGATAACAAATGGATCTTTTGATGACTCAATAAGACATATGATTTCAAAAATGGCAGACTATCATTTTGTTACGAATATTATTTATAAAAACAGATTAATTTCTATGGGTGAAAACCCCAAACAAATTTATAATTTTGGCTCTATAGGTTCCTTAAATGTTAAAAATACAAAATTAATGTCAAAAAAACCACTATATAAGAAATTCAAAATACCAATTGAATGCAAATTAGTAATAATAACTTTTCACCCAGAAACTAGTTCAAAAATTAATTATAAAAATCAAATTAAAATTTTTTTAAACTCTTTAAACAAAAATAAAAAATATTTTTTTTTTTTCACAGGGTGTAATGCGGACCCATATGGAAATTATTTTAATTCACAAATTAAAAAATTTGTATTAAATAATTATAATTCAAATTTTGTTGAAAATTTAGGTGGAAGAGACTATTTCTCATTGATTAAATACTCCAATTTTGTACTAGGTAATTCTTCTAGTGGTATTTATGAGGTTCCACTTTTAAAAAAATTAACAATAAATGTTGGCACTAGACAGTCAGGAAGATTAATGCCAGGCAGTATAATTAATTGTGAATTGGATGAAATTAAAATAAAAAAAATATTAATGAATTTTGAAATCATTAAAAAAAATATTAAATTCAAAAATATATTTTATAAGAAAAATGTTTTAGATAAAATTTCTAATAAAGTTAATAAAATTATAACCTTAAATAAAAATATTAAAGTTTTTTATGAAAAATAAAGTACAGATAATAGCTGAGATAGGAGTAAACCATAATGGAAGTTTTACCAATATAAAAAAGCTTATAAAAGGAGCCAAAAAGGCTGATGCCGATTTTGTAAAATTTCAGAATTGGACAGCAAATAAATTGGTTACCAGTAGTGCAAAAATGGCACCTTATCAAATTAAAAATACAAATTTTCAAAAGTCACAAATTGAAATGTTAAAACCTCTAGAACTGAATAAATCTACTTATCCAAAAATATTAATTGAAACAAAAAAGAATAAAATTAAATTTTTATCCTCACCATTTGATGAAGAAAATATTTTATTTTTAAAAAATAAATTGCATCAAAAAATTATTAAAATTCCTAGTGGAGAAATAAATAATTTCTTAATGCTAAGCAAAGTAAATATAAAAAAAGATAAATTATTTATATCTACTGGAATGGCTAATCTAAAAGAAATAGCTGAAACTCTTAATTTTTTAGCTAAAAGTAAAATTTATAATTTTAAGGGAGGAAAAATAAGAATTAAAAAAAATAAAAAATATTTAATTTTAAAAAAAAATATTATCTTGATGCACTGCGTAACAGATTATCCGGTTAAAGAGGAATTTGCAAATTTGGAAAGTATTAATACTTTAAAAAATAATTTTCAATTAAATGTTGGTTATTCAGATCATACTTTAGGTATAGAAGCACCCCTAATAGCAGTTTCTTTAGGGGCAATACTCATTGAAAAACATATAACTTTAGATAATAATATGAAAGGACCTGACCATAGAGCATCATTGAATTTAGAAAATTTTAAAAAAATGGTTATGTGTATTAGAAAATATCAAAAAATGATTGGCGATGGCATAAAAAAACTACAAAAATGTGAAAAAGAAAATCTAAAAATTGCAAGAAAAAGTTTGGTTGCATCAAAGAAAATAATTAAAGGTGAAAAATTTAGTTTAAGCAATCTTACCGTTAAAAGACCAGCTACCGGTGTAAGCTCAAAATTTTACTTTAAATATATTGGAAAAAAATCAAAATATAATTATCATCCAGACAATCTGATAAAATTTCAAAATTAATGTATAAAGGTAAAAAAATACTTTGCATAGTACCAGCAAGATCTGGAAGCAAAGGTCTTAAACAAAAAAATATTCTTAAAATTAAAAACAAGGAACTAATTTATTATCCAATAAAAGCTGGATTAAAATCAAAATATATAGATTATGTATTATTCTCAAGTGACTCACGCAAATTTATAAAGATTGCTGAAAAATATAAAGCCAAGTGTCCTTTTGTAAGACCAAAAAAATTATCAAGAGACGCTAGTACATCTTACGAGGTAATTAAGCACGCAATTGAATTCTTAAAAGAAAATTTAAATAAGAAATTTGAATATGTCATTTGTTTAGAGCCAACTTCTCCTCTAACAACTAGCAAGGATGTAGATAATAGTATAAAGCTAATTATTGATAAAAAATCAAAATCCTTAGTTAGTCTAATGAAAAGTGAAAAATTTAGTATTCCTTATCATTTTAAAATGAATAAAAACCTCAACATTTATCCAGCTACAAATAGCAAAAATTTTGATAAAAGAAGGCAACTAATTAAGAACACATACATACTGGATGGAAGTCTGTATATAGCGAAAATTAAAGATTATTTCAATTTTAAAGGTTTTTTTACCTCAAAAACAATCGGGATGACAATGCCAAAAATTAAAAATTTTGAAATAGATGATATTTTAGATTTTAGAATAATTAAAAATTATATTGAAAGATCAAAATAAAAAATGAATGAAATTGCTATAATTGGTAGTGGAGAACACGCAAAAAAAGTTGCTATTGAAATCGAAAAAATAGAATATTTTAATTTAATTGGATTTGTTGATGAAAAAAATAAAAAAGGCAAATTAATACAAAAAATTAATAACAAAAATTTAAAAGTTATTAGCAATTTAAATGGTCTTAAAGAAGACAAATATAAAAACGTAAAGTTTATAATTGGAATTGGGAATAATTATACTAGGTACAAAGTAATTAAAGACATTAATAAAAAAAAAATAAAAATTAAATTCTGTAAAGTAATATCAAAAAATTCAATTATTAATGGTGATGTTAAGATTGGTAATGGTACGATAATTTTTTCAGGATCAGTTATTTCCAATGAAAGTAAAATTGGAAAACATTGCTTCATTGGACCTAACTCAACTTTAGAACATAATAACATTTTTCATGATTTTTCAAGTAGTGGCGCAGGTGTGAATTGTGGTGGAAATGTAAAATTAGGAAAGTTTAGTTTTCTAGGTATTGGAAGTAGCATTAAACATAAAGTTAATATTAAAAATAATTGCATTATTGGTGGACATTCGCTCGTATTAAGAAATTGTAAAAAAAACTCTTTATATTATGGGGTGCCAGCAGAGAGAAAAAAAGAATGGAAATTTAACGACAACTATTTATGAACAAAATACAATATTCAGAGATAAAATTAAAAAAGTTAAATTTAAATCATTATAGCTCAAACTATTTAAAATGGATGAATGATAAAAAAGTATTAGAATATACTGAGCAAAAATATAACAAACATACAAAAAAAGATATACTGAATTTTATTAGAACAAAACAAACTTCAAAATTAGAAAAAGTTTATGGGATTTTTTTAAAATCAAAAAAAAAAGATATACATCTTGGAAATATAAAACTTGGTCCAATAGATTTTAGACATAAAAATGCTCTAATTTCCTATTTTATTGGTGAAAAAAAATTTTGGGGTAAAAATATAACTACTTTTGCCATTAAGAGAATATTAATTATTGCAAAAAATAAATACAATTTAAGAAAAGTTTATGCTGGATTTTATGCAAATAATATTGGCTCTAAAAAAGTTTTAAAAAAAAATGGTTTTAAAAAAGAAGCACATTTTAAAAATCAGTTAGTATATAAAAATAAACGTATTGATCATATTTATTATGGTAAAGAAATTTATTAAAAATTAAAAATCAATCAAGATTATTATTTTTTAATTTATCTAAATATAAAAAATAATACTCAGGTAAACTTGTTCTTTTAATTTATATTTTATTGCTAAATAAAAAATGATTAAATAAATTAATATTTATTTAACAAAAAAACTATAAATATGAAAAATAAAAATTTGATATTTTTTTGCTCCCCGGGTGCAGGAATACTTGATCAATTACTACCTATATTAAAAAAAATTTCAAAAAAAAACAAAATAGATTTATTTTTTTATGATGAAAGTATTATAGCAGATATAAAAAAAAATAATTTTCTTAATAAGGAAGTTAAAAATATTTCTGATAAAATTATCTATATCGACACTTTTACCAATCATATCAAAATAATTAAAAATCTAAAAAAATACAAAATAAGAAAAATAAATTTAGTTCTTAACAAATTATCCGAAATACTAATTTATTTTTTTAGAAAAGAACTAAATTTTTACAATCTAGTTAAAAAAACCTTGTTAAAATTTTCAAATTATAATCAAATTAAAAAATTAATTAAAAATTATGATTATATAATTTGCGATGCAACCGAATTAGAAAAGGGGAAATTTAGAAAAATTAAGGAAATTTTTTTAAAAAGAAAAATTTTATCATTTCATCATGGTTCAAGCTTTCAATATTTTAACAAAAATTGGGTTGTCACTAAAAATAACTATAAAAAAAATATAAACCATTTTCTGATATCTAATACAATTCAAGAAAAAAATTATTACAAACATAAACTTAAAATAAATGAAAAAAACTTACATAAAGTTGGATTGGCTAAAAATAGTAAATCTTGGATTAATTATGTCGTTGAAAATAGTAATTTAGAAAATTTTGTAAAATTAAATAAAGGTAAATATGTTTTTTTAATTTCTAGACATGCAGAAAAAAATTATCTACCAACTTATCAAAAGTTAGAATATTTAAATATTATTAAAAAGCGAATTATTGACGATCTTAATTTAAAATTAGTAATTAAGATGCATCCTAAAGAAAAGTATGAGAATTATTTTAATATTATTTTTGGAAATAAAAATAAAAATAAAACGTGGTTTATTTCAAATCAGCATCCCTATGCATTGGGTAAAAGCTCTATGTTTACAATTACTTTTTTTTCGGGACTTGCTATTGATATGAATATAATTGGGAAAAATAATATCGAATTAATAAATTTAGCACCACATAAAAATAATAATAAAGATGAAATTTTTTATAAAAATGAAAATTATTATTTTAAGACGAGATATTTGAATCTAACAAGTGGTGCATCGAATGAAAAAGAATTTAATAAGTTAGTTGATAAAATTATATTTAAAAAATATATTTTTAAGAGTGCTTACTCAAAATATCATTGTAATCCAAATAAATCTCTATCTAAAATTTATAGAATAATTAGTAAAATATAATGATTGATTATTTAATTTGTTCTTTCTCCAATAAGACTTTTTTAAAATCGTCAGAAATTAATAACCTAATTGATAAAGCAATTTCAAAAAGATTTAAAAAGAAAAAAATTACTGTAAGTGATGGTGGTGAAGATTTAAGAAATGTTTTGTTCGAAAAAAAATATTTAAAATTTTTTAATATTAAAATTACTTCTGCTGATTATACAAAAAAAAAAATAAAAATTCCATACTGTAAAAAAAAAAAATTTGCTTTAATTCAATTTAGTGAAATCATAGGAGGATTTGATAAAAAATTTAAGAATGGAATGTATAGAACATCATACGGTATTGGGGAATGTATAAATTTTATTTCAAAAAAAAAAATAAAAAAAATTATTATTAGTACAGGAGGAAGTACTGTAAGTGACTGTGGTGTAGGAATGTTAAGTAGTCTAGGCACTACTTTTATTGATAAAAGATATAAAATTTTAAATTTCGAAAAAAAAATGAATTGTTTTAAATTAAGAGAAATTAAATTGATTAATTTTAGTCAAGAAAATAAAAATTTAAAAAAAATAAAATTTGTAATTCTTTCAGATTCCAATGTTAAATTAGTTGGAAAATATGGTCAGGTAAAAACTTTTGCTTCTCAAAAAAATATTTTTGGAAATAAAAAGAAAATATTAGAACAAGGGTATGAAAATTTCCTTAAGATTTTATCTAAAAAAACAAAAAAAAAACTTAACATAAATTATTTAGGTTCTGGTGGAGGAATTTGCACCAGTTTATACTCAAATTTCGATGCAACCTTAACACCCGCAACCCAATTTATATTCAAAAAGACTAATTTCCTAGAAAAAGTAAAATCATCAAAAACTATTATATCTGGAGAAGGTATAATTGATAAAAGCTCATTTATGGGAAAAGGAACTGGAGAAATTTATAAAATAACAAAACATTATAAAAAAAAATTAATTCTAATTGCTGGTATGAATAAGTATAAAAAAATAATAAAAAACTGTAAAGTGGTTGAAACAAATAAAAATAATTTAAAATTAAATAAAAAACTATATTTTAAAATATTAAAAAAAAAAATTAATAATGAAATAAATGAAAAGAATTAATAAAATAATAGATTTAATAGAAAAAAAACAACCTGTTTATTATATTAGTACATCAGATTTTAGTTACTCTAATGGTAAAAAATTATCTAAGACTTGGGCTGATTTTATAAGATTAGATACTGAACATTCAAGTAACAATTGGGATGGAATTGCAGATTTGATGAGGGGGTTAAATGATGGAGGGCCAACGAAATCTGGTCACAAAACACCTGCAGTATTAGCCGAATTACCTTTTGATGGTATTAATAGACAGAACGTTCAGGCTAATTCTTGGGTAATTAAACAAATTTTAGCTAAAGGGGTTCATGGATTAATTTTGTGTCATGCTAACTCTCCACAAGCTGTAAAAGAATTTGTAGAGCAATGTAGGTTTAGATTCAGAAAAAAAATTGGTAAAAATATTTTATCAGAAGGGAAGCGAGGCCACGGGGGTCAAGTATTAGCCTCAAAGATTTGGAGAATAAGCGAGCAAGACTATCTAGAAAAAGCAGATCCATGGCCTTTAAATCCAAATGGAGAATTAATATTAGGTATTAAATTAGAAAATAATATTGCAATTAAGAACTGTAGTAAATCTTTGAAAATTCCAGGTATAGCTTTTGGTGATTATGGTCTTGGAGATATTTCCTTCTCGCAGGGGTACAGAACTCCAGTTAAATTTCCTTTACCAAAAAAAATAATTTTAATTAGAGATAAAGTTTGGAAAGCTTGTATAGGTAATAAAAAATATTTCTGGGCTCAAGTAACGAAAGAAAGTATTAAAGAAATGATTGATGAAGGATTGATGTTTATAAGAGTTTATAGCAAATCTATAGCTGTTATAGGAAGAAAATATACAAAAAGAAAAAAAAATTGGTAATTAAGATTTATAAAATTAAATTTAAACTTATAAAATAAAAAAATATTTAAATGAACATTGCCGTTATTTGTGCAAGGAAAAATTCAAAAAGAGTAAAAAACAAAAACTTTTTGTTAATTAATAAAAAACCTTTAATTGATTTTACTGTTGAAACTGCATTAAAAAGCAAAATTTTTGATAAAATAATAATTAATACCGATAATCGAAAATATAAAACAATTAAATCAAAGAATAAAATCTTAGTATATCAAAGACCAAAAAAATTGGGTAATTCTAAAACAAGAGTTTTAGAAGTTTTAAAGGAAATGTTTAAAAAAATAAGTTTTAAAATGAACGATAATATCTTTATATTATTCCCAACTAGCCCATTAAGAAGTGTTAAGGATATTATTAATGCTAATAAAATATTTAATAAATATAAACAAAAAAAACAAATAATATCTGTTACAGAATACTTACCATCTATAGATGTGGCTTTTTTTATTAAAAAAAATAATACACTTAAAAATAAATTTTTAAAAAAGTACAACACATCCCCAGGAAATAACAACCATGATAAATATTACTATTGCAACTATGCTATTATTATAAATCAATTAAGAAAAATTAAGAATTCACAAAAATTAATTAATGAGAATTCTATTCCTTACATAATGCCATTTGATAGATCAATTGATATTGATGAAAATTCTCAGTTAAAAGTTGTCAAAAAAATTTTAAATAAATGAAAATTTTAAAAATAAGCCTTTCATCAGAAATAAGTAGTAACCTTTTAAAAAAAATAAAATCTTTACTTAAAACAAAAAAATACAAATTTAATAAAATAAATATTAAAAGTAATAATTTAAAAATTTTGAGAAAATTAGAAAAAACCGATGTTTTTATAACGAAATATTATAAAATTTCGCAAGATTTTTTTTTAAAAAAAAATCAATTGAAATTAATACACCTCACAACTTCTGATTATTCATTTATAGATTTAAATTTTTTTAGAAAAAAAAAAATAATCATAAAAAATAATCAAGGAGCAAATTCGGTCTCTGTTGCTGAGCATATTTTTTTATTAATGTTATCAATTATCAGAAATTTTTTAGATCAAGTTATTATTAAAAATAAAATCTGGAAAAATCTTAAACATAAAAATCAGGAATTATACAACAAGAATATTGGGATTATTGGAATGGGTAATGTTGGATTTGAATTAGCTAAAAGATGTGTAAGCTTTGGAATGCACGTTGCATATTATGATATAAAAAGAAAAAATATACATTTTGAAAAAAAAAATAAAATAAAGTTTGTGAGCTTAATAAAATTATTTCAAAACTCAGATTTTATTTCTGTTAATACTAACTTAACTAAAAGCTCAGATAACCTTATAAATAAAAAATATTTAAAATTAATGAAAAAAAATTCGATTTTAATTAATACTTCAAGAGGTAGAGTCTTAAATGAAGATGATCTTTACAAAATTTTAAAAAGTAAAAAAATTTATTACTCTGCTCTTGATGTTTTTAAACAAGAACCACTTCCACAAAATTCAAAATTAAGAAAACTAAATAATATAATTATGACCCCTCACTGTGGTCCAAGTAAAGAAACTGTTGATAAATTGTCCAAAATTATAGCAACAAACATAGAGAGTATATATTATAAAAGAAAAATTAAATCTTTAAAATAATGATAAACGTAGCAATTAATGGACTTGGCAGAATTGGAAAAAGTATTTTAAAAATCTTATTCAATGAAAAAAATATTAATATTGTTTTCGTTAATGACTTAAATCCAAGTATTCAAAATTTATGTTATTTGGTTAATTATGACTCAATATATGGAAATTTAAACGATCCACTAATACCAGTTGGAAATTCTTTAATAAAATATAAAAATCAAACCTTAAAATATAGTAATAAAAAAAATATTAAAAATTTAAATTTAAAAAATGTAGATGTCTTGATTGACTCAACTGGTAAAAGTTTGAACAACTCAGATATAACATTTTTGAAAAAAAAAATTAAACATATAATAATTACTAATATTCCCAAAAAAATTAATTTTGATTATTTTCTCAGTGACATAAATGTAGATAGATTAAAAAAAAATAATTTTATTATTTCATCTGGTACTTGTGATGGTAACGCAGTTGTGCCAATTATAAAATTACTTGAAGATAAAGTAAAAATAAAATTTGGAAATATTACTACTCTTCATCCATGGTTATCTTATCAAAATCTTATGGATGGACCTTTAAAATCAATATCTGATCCAAATAATATTTATTCGACTTATGTTTTGGGTAGATCAAGTGTAGGAAACATAATACCAAAAACAACATCTGTTGTTGATGTTGCTTCAAAAATAATAAAAAATGTAAAAAGTAAAATATCATGTTTGTCTTATAGAGTTCCAACAAGTATAGTGTCTTGTGCTGAAATGAATTTTACACTTGAAAAAAATTTGAATATTAAAGATATAAAAAATTTATTTCATAAATTTGAAAAAAATCAAAAATATAAAACTATAAGAAATTTCAATCTACCCCTCACCTCAATTGACTTAAAAGGAAGTCTTTATTGTTCAAATATAGATCATAGATGGACAATTTTAAATGGAAGGCAACTTAGAATAGTTACTTGGTATGATAATGAAATTGGTTATTCTATGAATGTTGTAAATATTTTGAATAAAATTAATGAAAACCAAGTAAATTAAAAAAGTAAGCTTATTTTAAACTTGGTATAATTTTTCTTAAGATCATTGATTTATTAGGATTTATAATTGAATAAATTATACCTTTGCCATTTTTTTTAAGTGCAAGAATTTCTCCATCTGGTGAAATGACCACTGAATGACCAAATGTCTCTCGATTTTTAGTATTTTTTCCCGTTTGATTTGGTGCAAAAATGTAGCAAAAGTTCTCGATTGCTCTAGCTTTTAAAAGTGTAAGCCAGTGTTTTCTTCCAGTATTTTTAGTAAATGCGGAAGGTACACTAATAAATGATAAATTTCTTTTTGATAAATTTCTAAATAATTCTGGAAATCTTAAGTCATAACAGATTGTTAAACCTATTTTTCCCCATGGTAAATTAGCTGTTACTAATTTTTTTCCTGCTTTGTAAATTCTACTTTCAGAATGTTTCTCTTTTTTAGAAACCTTCACATCAAACATATTTATCTTATCATATTGAGCTATTATTTTACCTCTTTTATCAATAAGAATTGATCTATTTCTTAATTTTTTTTTATCTTTTATAATCAAGGATCCTAGAAGGATAAATTTTTTATTCTTTTCTGCTATATATTTTATTTTTTTTATTAATGGATCTTTATTCACTTCAAAAGTATGCTTTTGTATGTATTTGATGTTATTTGAAATCAGCGAAGAAGTCTCAGGGGTAATTATTAAGTCTGCATTATTTGAGATACCCTTGTAAACATACTTAATTATATCTTTAAAATTTTTATCGTAGTTTTCACCACTTGATAGTTGAATGCAAGCAACTTTCATGTTCATATAAATTTAATTTTCAATTTTGAGAGATGATAAGTCTTTCCAAGAATTTTTACTAATAGGGTAAATCATAACTTTCATTTTTTTGTTTATCGCATTTTCAATTAATTCATTCATATCATATTTTTTATTAGGTATTAATTTAATTACTTCTGGTTCTAAACAATACATTCCCGCATTAACTAAGAAATTTTGTTTTGGCTTTTCATCAACTCTTAACAATTTTCCTTTTAAATTAGTTTTAAAAACACCATATGGTATTTGATAATCAATGGCTGATGCCAATACAGTAATTTGATTATTGTTTTTTTTATGAAATTTAAAAACTTTATTAATATTTATATCTATAAGACTATCTGCATTAACTAAAAAGAAACTCTCTTTTATTTGTTCAGAAAAATTTTTTATTGATCCTGCAGTACCTAATTTTTTCTTTTCGTAAAAAAAGGAAATTTTATTATTTGATATGATATTTTTAAAGTAAGACTCTATTAGTTTGCCTTTATAATTTAGCGAAAATATAAAGTTATTAAAACCATTTTTATTAAATGAGTCAATAATATGCTCTATCATAGTCTTGTTATTCACAGGCATTAAAGGTTTCGGTAAAATATAGGTATATGGCCTTAGTCTTACACCCTCTCCTCCAGCCATAATAACAGTTTTTATTGGGTTTGTTTTTAAACTTATTTTTTTAAATAAATCATCAAAAAATATCAATTTTTTTATTTTTTTATTTTTTTTTAAAACAGGTATTAGATCATATTTCTCTTTTAAAAATATTTTCTTTAAATCTGATAACGAATAATTTTCTTCAGAAATTGAAAAAGCTTTGTTATTATAAATTCCATCAATACTTAAACTAAAATTTTTTTTCTTTAAAATAAATCGTCTTATATCTCCTTCACTTATTGTACCCAAAAAAACTTTATTTGAGTTTACAACACAAAGTGTTTTTAGATTATAATTATTAATTATCTGAAGTGCTTTTTGAATAGATGTGTTTCTTGTTATAATAAGTTCTTTCATTTTATAAAAATATTTGTATTTAGGTTATATATTTACAACATTATTAAAACAAATTTATTGTGATTAAAAAAAAAGAAAAAATTAGGATTATTCCAAAACTTGAAACTAAGAACGGTTTTTTAATTAAGGGTATCAAATATGAAGGCCTTAGAAAAATTGGAGTAATAGAAGATTTTATTTTGAAGTATTACAACGAACATGCAGATCAAATTAATATAATAGATATAGTTGCTTCTCTCTATTCAAGAGACCATCTTTTTAAAACACTAGACAAATCAATTAATTTAATTGACATTCCAATATGTGTTGGTGGAGGTATTAAAACTATTGATCATATAAGACAATTACTTCTTGCGGGTGCAGATAGGGTTATAATTAATACGGCCGCTCTAAATAATATTGAGTTTTTAAAAAATGTTAAAAATATTTTTGGAAATCAATTTATTACAATTTCTATCGAAACAAAAAAATTAGATGGTAAATACATATGTATGATGAATCATGGAAGAGATGCAAGTAAATATGAATTAATTAATTGGATGAATGAATTGTCAAAACTAGAAATAGGTGAAATTATAATAAATTCAATAGATAACGATGGTACAAATGCAGGTTTTGATGATGATTTGATAAAATCAATTAATTCTAAAATAAATATACCTTTGATATATAGTGGTGGATTATATGATCAAAATAATATTCTAGAGTTATTAGAGAAAAAAATTTTTTCAGGAATTTCTATTGGTAATTCTCTACACTTTAATAATGCTAATATCATTGATTTAAAAAAATTTCTAAAAATGAAAAAACAAAATATAAATTTATTCTATGAATAAAATTGCTATTCTTGATCTGGGATTAAATAATATAAAAAGTATTTATAATTTATGCAGCAAATTTTATTCAACTTATATTTTTTCAAAACCAAATGAGTTAAAAAAAAATACAAATGTTTTAATTTTACCTGGAAATGGAAACTTTGGTAAGGGTATGGAAGTTCTAAATAATAGAAATTTAAGTAATTTTTTAATAAATATATCTGGTGAAATTAAAATAATAGGGATATGTCTTGGAATGCAAATTTTTATGGATGAAAGTGATGAATCACCAAATGTAAAAGGTCTGTCATTGATTTCAGGGAAAGCTGTAAAAATAAAAGAAAATGACAATTATAATAACCCATTATTAGGTTGGTATAATGTTAAATTCAAAAATAAAGAATTTAAAAAGTTTGAAGGAAGTTTTTTTTTTAATAATAATTTTATAGTACAACCTTATGATAAAGAATTTACTTACGGAGATTTAGATGATTTTCCTATTTTTACAATCAGCAAAAATATTTATGGAATTCAGTTTCACCCTGAGTTAAGCAGAGGTTTAGGAACTAATTTTTTTAAATATATTATAGAAAGATAAATTTTATGATTAAGAATACAGAAGTTTTTTTTTGTAACACATGTGTAATGTCTAACCAAAAAGTTTTGTCTTCTTCCACTATAGAAGATGACCCTCAGCATAGTAACAGGCATAATTTAGAATTTGAAAATGGTAAATGTTTTGCGTGTATTGAGGTAGAAAAAAAATACAATAATGAGATTAACTGGAAAGATAAAGAGCTTGAATTGAATGAGCTATTAAACAAATATAGATCAAAAGATGGTTCTTACGATTGTATTGTACCTGGTTCAGGTGGAAAAGACTCAGTATTTCAAGCTTATATTTTAAAAAATAAATATAAAATGAACCCATTGACAGTTACTTTCTCTCCTCACATTTATACAGATATTGGAATGAAGAATTTCCATAATTGGCCTTTAATTGGGGGGGTGCCTAATTTTTTATACACACCTAGTGGTGAAGTTCATGGTAAGCTAACTCGATTAGCATTCAATAATATTTTACATCCTTTTCAACCTTTCATTATGGGCCAAAGGCATTTTGCAAGTCATATGGCAAAATTATTTAACATAAAATTAATTTTTATGGGAGAGTCTCAATCAGAAGCAGGTGGTCAAAAGGATGAGCTAGGAAAATCAGATATGCTGAAAAGATATTGGACGAAAGAAAAAAATCAACAAATTAAAATTGCCGGTCTTACTTTGGAAGAACTAAAAGAATATAATATATATGAAAATGACCTTAAATATTATCTACCTCAAAACTTGGAAGAAATTGAAAATGATGGAATTAAAATTTTGTATTTAGGACATTGGGAAAGATTTGAACCCCAAGAAAATTTTTATCATGCAACGAAAATATCAAATTTTCAACCAAATGATATTAGAACTGAACAAACTTTTTCTAAATATAACTCAATTGATGATAAAATTGACCCTTTTCATTATTACACTGCATATGTGAAATTTGGATACGGAAGGTGTTCTGAAGAGGCGTCAAAAGAAATAAGAAATGGATATATTAATAGAGAAGAAGGTGTGAAACTAGTTCATAAATATGATCACGAATTTCCAAAAAGATACTTTTATGATTTTATAAATTATATGAAAATTAATGAAGAAGATTTTTATGATACATTAGATAAATTTAGAAAAGAAAGTTTATGGGAAAATGTTGGTGGCGATAGAAAATATTGTCAAAATTGGAAGTTAAAACATAGGGTATTTTAATTCTTAAAAATGAAAAATTAATTATTTTTCATTATTCACCTCCAGATAAAGCGATTGTTTCATTTGTAATTATCAAGTTATCTTCCACGAAAATTTTAATGAATTCCGCCACCTCTTCAGTAGAAATCATTCTTTTTATAGGTATTAATTTAATCCTTTTTTTTAGATCTAAATTATTTTTAATTTTTTTATGTATTTTTGTATTTGTTACTCCTACCCTTAAATTATTAATCAAAATATTTTTTGATGCCAAATCTCTTATTTCTTTTGAGATAAATTCAAGACAATGTTTGGAAATAGAATAATTATATGTTTTTTTTCCTCCTCCAAATTTTACCCCGATACTTGATATATTAATAATACGTCCATATTTTTTTTTTATCATGTGGTTTAAGTTCATTCTAATTATTTCATTTGGTATTAAACAGTTTACTTTAATTGAAGACAAGGTTTGGTTTACATCTGTTGTTAGATAGCCTTTTCCATCAATGTATCCAACTAAGTTAATTATTACATCAAAATTGTCTGAAAAAATTTTTGTTATTTTTTTTGGAAATTTATTTTTATATTCTAAAAAGTTGTACTTAATATATGTGCTTCTTTTTTTTTTTAATGAGATAAACTTAGAGTGATGAATAAATAATTCATAATTATTATTCTGACTTAATATGTTGACAAGTGTTTTGCCAATATCGGAGCTCCCTCCTAATATTAAAATTTTTTTTTTATTAGACAACATAACAAGATTTACATGGTGAATGATTTTTTCTTAATTTCAACAAATGATCATTTCGAAGTTCATTATATTTTTTTCCATTCCAAATTTGAGAAATTGTTTTATCATCAATATTTCCTACTTTTAAATTTGATTTATAATCAACATCGCACGGGTTTACTATACCATCCCACCAGACAAACATTCTTCTCCACAGATCAGAACAAGGTGTCTCTAAATCATTTTCTTGTGCCTCATAACAATTTTCCCATGGGTTATAATCAACAAACGCCACTTGATCTACTAAGCCGCCCCAAGTTTTTGTCATATCAGCAAAATTTTGCTTGTTAGATATTTTTACTCCAGAAACTCGAGTTACAATTTTATTATCAGAATAATGGGTATTTTTTATTTTATTAAATAACTCAATATTTTTTATTACTTTTGAAAGTTCTCCATTTACTCTTAATTTTGAGTATAATTCTTTATCTGCAGCATCAGCACTAATTACTAAAGTTGTTACTGCACCAGAAAGAATAGCGTGAATTTTTTTTTCATCAAGAAGTGACGCATTTGTATTAATTTTAAAATTTAGAAATTTACCACTGCTATAATTTAACATTTTGATTATATCAGGACATGCAAATGGCTCACCTCTAGATGCCAATGTCACAAATTCAATTTTATTTTCTATTTGATCGATAATTTTTTTATAAGTTTCAAAACCCATTTTACCCATATGACCCGAGCTTTTTTTGTTGAATGTATTATCAGTCATAAAACAGAAAACACACCTATAATTACAAAAGGATGAGGGTTCAATCTGTATTAAAGGAGGGTACTCAGTAATTACCTTTTCTTGAGGAAAAATCTCATACCGATATCTATGAATTAAATATTTCAATAAATTCTGATTATTTAATACTATAATTTCATCTAAAATATTTTCTTTAATTGAAAACCTCATGCTCTGATGACTCTTTAAATCTTTTTGCTCTAGAAGATCAATTCTTACTTTTATTAAAATATTTTTCTCATAATCAGAAAAATTATTCAAAGATTTTTCTTCACTGATTAAAGTTAAAATTTCTTTTTTTATTTTTTCAAAAAAGACTGCTTTTGAGGAATAAATTTGACTAAAACTATTATGCTTAGAGTAAATCTTATTTGTCTTCATAATAATTATCTAACCAATAATTAACTCCAGGCAATTGCCATTTATAATCTAAATCAAATCCAGCTTGAGAAAAAATTGGAGCAATTTTTTTTCCCATCCATTTTTGAGGAAGTAAATTGTCATTCATGTTATTAAAACATCTGGGCCTCACAATAGACACCCCCATATCAGCAAACCAAACATCGCCCTGAGAGTCTCTATCACAATTAAGAGTTTTCGGATTACCAAAAGTTTCGAAAGGAACAAACGGTTCTAATAAATTGTTATTATTTAATTTTCTTGCTCTAAGAGGACTCCACATATTATATTTCGAAACACTTACAGCAGAGTCGATACTTGAATTTTTTCTTAGTATTGATATGCCCTCTTTTATTAATTTAAAATTAATTGTTACAGCGTTGGCGAAAAGTAAAATTATAAATTCAATATCCTTTTCTTTTAGGTTTTCTTTTTTAAGCATACTAACATAACCATGCTTAAAAGCATCCTCTCCAAGTGCTTTTTTGGAAGCAAGTTTTTTTGGCCTATCTATAATGCCGATGTTTCTTTTTTTACATCTTTTTTTAATAACCGGACAATCTGTGGAAACGTAAATTTTATCAACTAATTTAGTTTTTATTGCAGCCTCAATTGGATATTCAAATAAATATTTATTATTAATTTTTAATAAATTTTTTTTCGGAAAACCAGTACTGTCTTTTCTACCAATGAGTAAAGTTAATATCATATGATTATTTATTTCTTATCTTATATGTAATTAGATTGTATATATAAAAAAATTGGAAAAACAAATCTAGACATCTGCCTAATAGCTTGTTCTTTTTATATACAAAAATTGTAAAATTAACAAACTTTAAAGTAATTTCATTTAAATAAGAGTATTTTTTATCTGAAACTTTAAAGGCTTTTTGAAAATTGTACGATGCACCAAAAACATCAAATTCTCTATCAATTAACATATTATAATTCATTTTTTTTTTTAAATTTAAATAAGTAAAAATTTTATTAATAGTTTCTTTTTTTTTTTTTGAAAATATTTTCAAAATTTATATTAAGAGCTTCAAAATCTTTTTTTTTTTTATTATACTTTTTATAAAATATGAAATTATTAATTATACTCAT